>Ga0265327_10000443_pt1 | contig 75159 bp, 70 predicted proteins | sample 41621metaG_FD_202089 | JGI IMG/M metagenome (GOLD analysis project Ga0265327, IMG submission 202089) | Rhizosphere microbial communities from Carex aquatilis grown in University of Washington, Seatle, WA, United States - 4-16-21 metaG | ecosystem: Host-associated > Plants > Roots > Rhizosphere...
GGGTCCTTCGATCTTCCACAACAACGGCTTCGCGGGGCGAGTCGAAACTGATTTGTCCAGTTTAGGTAGCGAAGGTCGCCGGGTGGCTACGGACACGGGTGCAACGGAGGAGGACACCGCACCCATATGGCCGTCATTGTGCCACCACGTCGCCACATACGCAGCGCTGATCACAACGGCAGCAATCGCCAATGCCGGAGCCCATCGTTTGACCGGGACTTTCATTCAGTATCCAGGTAGGCTTCAATCGAAGGCCCTGAGGTATCGCAATCACCATCCGGCCACTCCTCTCACTCCACATGCACGTCGGCCGGGTTCCACGTATGCTTCGGGTATTCCATCTTGAGTGACTTCAGGGTATCGACCACCAGCTTGGCCACGCAGAGGTTCCGGTACCATTTCCGGTCCGCAGGGATGACGAACCACGGCGAATCCGGAGTGGAGGTCTTGCTGATCACGTCCTCATAGGCGGTCATGAAGTCCCCCCAGCGGGCGCGGTCCTGAAGGTCGTCCGGGTTGAATTTCCAATGCTTGGCCGGGTTGGCGAGGCGGGCTTCGAGACGCCGCTTCTGCTCATCCTTGCTGATGTGAAGGAAGACCTTGAGAATGGTGGTGCCCTCTTCCGCGAGCATGCGCTCGAACTCGACCACATGGCGGTAACGGCGCTTCCAGACTTCATCGGGAAACAGCTTCTTCACCCGCACGGCGAGGATGTCCTCGTAGTGGCTGCGATTGAAAATCATCAATTGGCCATTGCGCGGCACGTGCGGATGCACCCGCCACAGGAAATCGTGCGCGGCTTCTTCTTCGGTCGGCTTCTTGAACGACTGCACGCTCACCCCCTGTGGATCGATGCGGGAGAACACGCTGTTGATGCAGCCGTCCTTGCCGCCGGTATCCATCGCCTGGATGATCAGCAGCACGCGGTGCTTCTGCTGGGCATAGAGGAGCTTCTGCAAATCCCGCAGCTCGTCCAGGAGCTTGTCGTAGGTCTTTTCGTAGCCGTCCTTGTTCAAGTCCGGCCAAAGGCTTTTGTCCGAGGTATTCAACGCGGCCAGATCGAGTTTCGCCCCGTTCTTGATCAAATACAGCTCGTTCCCATTCTCCGGCATGGCCCTTTTATCTGGGCAGTGGATGACTCTGACAAGCTCGGAACTTGGGGAGCAGCCCATATTACGGGTTGAAAGAACCGCTCGCCGGGGTTCTCCTGAGGCCGATGCCGAAAGCCCGGAAGAAGCAACCCCCAGCGCACATCCCAGCGGTCATTTCGACAGCCCTCCACATCGGGGCCAGTTCGGTGTCGGTGATGGTCTGCGAGCAGGATGGACAGCAGATCATTCCGGTCGATTTCCTGGAACAGCCGGCCCCGATCGCGCGCGATATTTTCCGGCGCGGTTCGCTGAGCCAGGGCACGATCGAGCGCATCGTTTCCATCATTAAGGGCTATCAGAAGTCGCTGGCGGAACTGGGACTGGATCCCCACGCCATCACGCGGACGCTGGCCACCAACATCCTCAGCGAGGCCACCAATCAGGAAGCCGTTCTCAACCGCATCCGCATCGCCTGCGGGCTGGAGGTCTCGACCATCGATGACGGCGAAATGACCCGCCTCATCTACTTGAAGACGCGCCGGCGCTTGAAGGACATCCCGGCGATGAAGGACCAGACCACACTGGTCGTCCACGTGGGTCCGGGCAATACCCGTGCCCTGTTGTTCCAGGCCGGGGCGATCGTCCGCTACACCAGCTACCGGCTGGGCACCCACCGCACCCGCGAGGCGGTCGAAGGCTCCCACACGGAAGGCCCTTCCCTGCTGCGCGTGATCCGTGAACACGCCTCGGGCAACCTCGCCCAGCTCCGTTTCGATTACTCCGATGTGAAAATCGAGGCCCTGGTGGTGATCGGCTACGAGATCCAGTCGATCACCCGTCAACTCGGGAAACCGGGACAGCCCAGCACGGTGAAAAGCCTGCGTCAATTCGTGGCCGAGGCCTCGGTGCTCAGCGACGTGGAGCTGGTGAAGCGCTTCCAGGTCGACTATCAGACCGCTGAGGCCCTCCTTCCCGCCTTGGAGATCAACCTGGCCATCGCCGAACTGCTCGGGCTGACGCAGCTCCACATTCCGGCCAGCGAATTCGAGCAGGGCCTTCTCCACGACATTCTCCTATCCCGCGACCTGACCGGTTCGTTCGCGGACGAGGTCCTGCGCTCGGCCAAGATCCTGGCGGCCCGCTATCAGTCCGATCCGCGCCACGGCGAGCATGTGGGCCGGCTGTGTGCGCGCTTTTTCGCTGAGTTCGCCGATCTCCACCAGCTTGCGCCGCACGACGCGCTGCTGCTCCAAGTCTCGGCCATCCTTCACGAAGTCGGCACCTTCGTCAGCCCGCGGGCCCATCACAAGCACTCGGAGTACATCATCCTGAACTCGGAAATTTTCGGGCTGGATCGGCTCGATGTGACGATCGTCGCCCTAGTTTCACGCTATCATCGCCACTCTGGACCGAATCCCGAGCACCCGCACTACCGCGCGCTTTCCACTGATGACCGGATCCGCGTCTCGAAGCTCGCCGCCATCCTGCGCGTGGCCGATGCCCTCGAACGCACCCACGACCAGCGGGTGAATGAAATCGTCATCACCCGCGACGCCGGCCGGCTTTATCTGCGCCTGCCCGGTCTCGACGATGCCGCGGTCGAGCGCCTGGCGATGCAATCAAAGGGCGACCTCTTCGAGCAGGTCTTCGGGCTCAGCGTGGTCATCGCCGAAGATATCTGACGCCTGCCGGACCAGCTTTCGCGCCGGTCCGGACCGGCAGTCACTCTTCCCCGTTAGACCTTCATCAGTTCCGCCTCCTTACTGGCGGTGTGGGAGTCGATCTCCTTCACATACTTGTCGGTGAGGACCTGCACTTCTTTTTCGAAATCCTTCTGTCCGTCTTCGGTAACCTCGTTGTCCGCCTTCATCTTCTTGGCGGCGTCCATGCCGTCCTTGCGGGCGGAGCGGAGGCGCACCTTGGCCTCTTCGGCGAGCTGTTTCACCAGCTTCACCATGTCGCGGCGGCGCTCTTCCGAAAGCTCGGGGATCGGCACGCGGATGGAGGTGCTGCCGGCTGCCGGATTGAGACCGATCTTCGACTCACGGATGGCCCGCTCGATGTCCTGGGTGGTGGAAGGATCGAAGGGCTTCACTTCCAGCATGCGGGCTTCCGGGCTGCTGATCATGGCAAGCCCCTTGAGCTTCATCACGCTATTGTAGGCGCGCACATGGACGTCGATGTTCTCGATGAGCGCGGGCGTGGCCTTGCCCGTACGGACGGCGGCAAACTCGTGGATGAGATACTCGACGGCCTTCTGCATGGCGTCTTCGGTTTCGAAAATGGCTTCTTCCGGGTTCATGGCAGGATGAGGTTGGCGGGTTGGGTAAAGGAAAGCGGGCGGTGTCGGGCGTGGGTCAGCCGCCATTGACGATCGTGCCGATGGGCGCGCCGAGCAGGGCGCGGGTGACATTGCCTGCTGGGGCCATGTCGAACACAATGATCGGAATGTGGTTGTCCATGCACAGACTGAAGGCGGTGGCATCCATCACCTTGAGCTGCTTCGAAAGACACTCCTGGAACGACACCGTTTCGTAGCGGACGGCGTCGGGATTTTTCTTCGGGTCGGAATCATAGACGCCATCGACCATGGTGGCCTTGAAGATCACGTCGGCACCCATTTCGCTGGCGCGCAGGGCGGCGGTGGTGTCGGTGGAGAAAAAGGGATTGCCGGTGCCGGCGGCGAAGATGACCACGAAGCCTTCCTCAAGCTGCCGCTCCGCCTTGCGGCGGATGAACGGCTCGGCCACGTTCTGCATCTCGATGGCCGACTGGACGATGCACTTCACGCCCTGGTATTCCAGCGCGCTCTGCACCGCCAAGGCATTCATGACGGTGGCCAGCATGCCGACGTAATCCGCCGTGGCACGGTCCATGCCGCGGGCGGAAGCGGACGCGCCGCGCCAGAAATTGCCACCGCCGACCACGACTCCGAGCTGGAGACCGTCCTTCACCGCATCCCGGATTTCGCTGGCGATGCGATTGACGATTTCCGGCGAAATGTTGTCGGTGGAACCGGGTTCCCGCAACGCCTCTCCGCTCAATTTCAGAATGGCGCGTTTGAAAGGGGGGCGGGCTGGGAATGGTTCACTCATGCGGTTGGGGCTCCCGCGGATGAAAGCCAATCACCCGCCCCTTTGAAAAGGCAAATGCGAGAAATCAGCCAAGCGAATCACCTCCACGCGGGCCATGCGCGCCAAAGGCCCGGATCGCGCCGGTCAGGCATCGATCTCATTCCCCCGGCGGCAGCGAAATCTTGGCTCCGAGATCCCGCAGCGGAGCTTTCGGGCCCTCGGCCCCATTGATCTGAATCGTCACCGACAGGGCTCCGGTTTGGAGCTTCTGATATTCCTCGAGGGTCTTCCGCACGGCCACTATCACCAGTTTCAGGACTTGGCGGCTGGTCAGGTCCACCTCGGCGGGAATGGACAATTCGGAGACATCCAGATTGACCCGCAGCCCCCCTCCCCCTTCGGAAAGTTCGGCAGTCAGCTTCACCTTGCACAGTACCAGCAGGTTCGCCTCCTCGGTCTTGTAGGTCGGGTTGTTGGAAGGAATCTTATGGGGGCGGCCGATGGCATCGACCAGCGTCTCGGGGAATGCGCCGGTGAGCGCCATCGGCGTGGACATGACCCGGGCCAACAGCGCCTCTCCGGTCTCGGAAATCACCTCCCCGGAATCCGTGCCGTGCAGGCTGAGCGGCTCGAAAATGGGCACCAGCGTGATGGTGGAGGCGGACGCCAGCGACATGCCCGCCAAGGTGACCAGCGCGAAGATTCCCCGTTTCATGTTCTGAAACTGCCACAACAGGGCCGAATGACGAGATGAAAGAACCATCCCAAGGAGCGCTACCGTCTCGCCCGTCACTTCACCTTACGTCATGAAGAGCCTAGGCCGCAAAAAGGCGCAAAACGCGCAAAAGGAAGCAGATGCTCTCTTCATTTTTGTGCCTTCTGCGCCTTTTTGCGGCTGAACTCCGAATGCGAAGAAAATAGATGGGATGCCCGCCCTCCCTGGACACAAAAAACCCCGGCCGTTTGCACGGACGGGGTTTTGAAAATCAATGGGAGCGAAAGGCTCAGGCCTTCTCGTCTTCCTTCTCTTCCTTGGTGTCACCGGCATCGACCGAGATGGTCAGCGTGGTGGTGACCTGCGGGTGGACGCGGACGGTCACTTCGGTCTTGCCGGACTTCTTGATCGGCTTGTCCAGCTCGATGGCGTGGCGGTCGATCACGATGCCAGCGGCTTCGAGTTCCTTGTGAATGTCCATGTTCGTGACCGAACCGAACGCCTTGCCACCTTGGCCGGTGGAGAGGGTGAACTTCGGCTTGATCTTGGAAATCTTGTTGGCGAGCTCCTGGGCCTGGGTCAGCTCGACGGCTTCGCGCTGGGCGCGGGCGGCCTTGAGGTTTTCGACGTGGCGGAGATTCGACTTGTTGGCCTCGAAGGCCTTGCCCTGCGGCACGAGATAGTTGCGGGCGTAACCGGCGCGCACTTTAACGACGTCGGCTTCGGCGCCGAGGCCTTCGATTTTTTCGCGGAGAATAACTTGAGCGTTGGCCATAAAAGTGTCGTGTGTGACGTTCGTAGGGGGCGCGGAGATAGTCATCCGGCCGGACCGAGTCAAGGAGAATGCTGCGGTTTTACGGAAATCCGTCCCATCCGCGCTTTCGGGCGTCAGATTCCGCCGGTGTCTGGTAGATTCCCAGGATGATCCGCTGCCTGCTCGTGTTGTCGCTGTGGTCCGGCCTCCTGTTGCCGTCGCGGGCACAGACCGGGGCCGAGGACCGCGCCTATCTGGTGAAAACGCTGGATCGAATCGCCAGGCCGGTCTTCGAGTCGCTGGCGGCGGAGAAATTGAAGCAGACCCTGCCGCTCGGCCCGGGCGAGGCGGACCGGAAGGACTTCACCCACCTGGAGGCCTTCGGCCGCGGCCTCGCCGGCATCGCCCCCTGGCTCGCCCTCGGGTCCGATGACACCCCGGAGGGCAGGCTGCGCGCCCACTACATCGACCTGGCGCAAAGATCGCTGGTCCACGCCACCGATCCGAAGTCGCCCGATTACCTGAACTTTTCCAAGGGCAGCCAGCCGCTGGTGGACACCGCGTTTCTCTCCTTCGCGCTGCTGCGGGCTCCGGACCAGCTCTGGAAGCCCCTGACCGCCGCGCAGAAGCAGAACGTCGTGGCCGCCCTGAAGGCCACCCGGAAGGTCAAGCCCGGCAACAACAATTGGGTGCTGTTTTCCGCCCTCGTCGAGGCCGCGCTCTGGCATTGCACCGGCGAATGCGACACCGCCCCGATCGAGCTCGCCGTTTCGAGACACGAGCAATGGTACCTCGGAGACGGCACCTACGGCGATGGCGCGGAACTCCACTGGGACTATTATAACAGCTTCGTGATCCAACCGGCGCTAATCGCGATCCTGGAGGTCTGTCGGGAAAAAGGTCACCCGTTGGAGCAAAAGCTCCCCGAAATCGTCAGCCGAGCGACCCGCTACGCTGAGGTGCAGGAGCGGATGATTTCACCGGAAGGCACGTTTCCCGTCATCGGCCGTTCCAGCGACTACCGCTTCGGAGCGTTCCAGTTGCTCTCGCTGATGGCCCTGCGCCACCAGCTCCCGAAAACCGTGTCGCCCGCCGCCGTGCGTGGCGGGCTCACCGCCGTCATCCGCCGCATGGTCGAGGCTCCCGGCACCTTCGATGAAAAAGGCTGGCTCCGTTCCGGGGTCATCGGGGCCCAACCGGCCACGCGGGATGGCTACGTTTCCACCGGCAGTCTTTATCTGTGTCTGAACGGCCTGCTTTTCCTCGGTCTGCCGGCCAATGATCCGCTGTGGACCGCCTCCGCCGAGGGCTGGACCCAGAAGCGCCTGTGGGCCGGTGAAAACGTCCCGGAAGATCACGCGCATGACGGGCCGAAGAAGGGGAAGTAGCGTAAGTTTCCAACTTGCGCCTGGGGGGGTGGACTGCCGCTTGCGACTGGGAGTGGGTCCTTTCGAGGAGCCATTGTGGGAGAGGAGTCGTTTCGAGGATGACAGGCGAACTTGAAAGATCGTCGTTCCACATCATGAGAATATCCCTATTCGTTGGCCAGGACTTCGACCAGGTGGCGGAACTCATCAGCCAGATCGGCGGGATTGAGGGTGGTGGCTTCGACTTCGGCGCGGACAAGTTTGAGAAAGCGCTGGCGGAGGCGGTGAATGGCGACGTTGAGAGCGTTCGGGTTCATGGCGAGTTCTTGGCCAGCTTCGGCGAGCGAGCCGGGAGTGCCGCCATCGAGCCAAGCTTGCAAGATCTCGAACTGACGTTGTTTGCCGGAGGCTGACATTTCGGCTTCGAGGGTGGTGTGGGCGCGGCGGATGAGGGCGTGGGCCCAGTCGCGGTCGAAAAGGAGGTCGGCGTCGGTGACTGGGATCTCGAAGTGGTCGAGTGGGAGGTGTTCAAGGGTGCCGCCGCGTTTGGCGGTGTTCTGGCGGCTGCGCTGCTTGATGAGGAAGTGTTTCACGGCTCCGAGAAGGTAGCCGCGGAAACGGCCGCGGGCCGGATCGGCGGATTCGCCGATGGTTTCGCGAGAGAGAAGATCTTCGAAAAAGGCGTGAGCCAGATCACGGGCACCTTCCTCCCGGCCGGTCCAATGTTTCACGAAGGCATGTACGGGTTCATAGTAGATCGCGCACAGTTCGGACAGCGCCACCCGCGCAACCTCGCCATGACCACGCGTGCGATGGATGAGCGTCCAGCGGGTGGGATGGAATGAGGAGTCGCTCATTCGGAACCCGCGGGGTCTTCGCGAATAACTTTCCACTCTCTTCCCTCGGCAACCAGGTCAAAGTAAACCGTGTAGCCATTGAGCCATTTGGTAACCACCCGTGCGTGCCCATCCCGAACCCAACCGGTGACGGGCGAATTGATATTTTTGTAAAAATCAAAACGCGCGGCACTTCCAGTTCCACTTTTGTCGAATTCCGCCAATTGCTGCGGGCCAAAGCCGTGCCTGAAGCTTTCGGTATCGCCCTTCTCCGCGGCTTTAAGAACCGAACGGATGGTCGCCAAAGGCGTGGAGTAATCGTAATCGGCACCCGACAACATCGGAAGCTGCGGCAGAAGCACGGGCGTTTCCAAGCCTTCTGGAAAACCCACGAGTCGATGCCATCTGATCTTCAACAATGGAATGCCGAGAGTCAGGATGATGCCGCAGACAACCAGCTTCACCGCTCCACCCCGTGCCAGTGGTAGTGTTAGAAAAGCGCCGGTGAGAAACAACCCACCCGAGAGCCAGAGCAGTAGTTGCGAGCGCTCCTGATTTTCCGAAGGCTGGGTAGGTAGAGTAAGGATCTCGAACCGACTCGGCAGCATGCCTTGGAAGCGAGCCCGCACAGCGTTGTGTTGGAATTGCAAATCCTGCTGGGAACCCGCCTCGGATTCGAGGGACAAGATGCTGCAAAATGGGTATTTCGAGTTGGAATTCGGCAGGTTGACCGCCAACTCCCGATGCTGGAGGGACACCCGGTATTCTGCGGGCAGGCCCAAGATGGTCTGGTCGTAGGCTTTCTGAATTTCGGCTCGATCCTCGTCATTCAGTGCGGAATCTCCATGCCCTTTCGTGATCACATATCGGGAGACCCCATAGCCGGCGAAGTAGGCGAGCAACATCGCTCCCGCATGGGCGGTGAGCACACCCAAAAGGAGGACGAAAGCTACCGCGCTTGCAGAACCACGCTTCCTTCCTGGCGGACCGGACTGAGTCCACGCCCGGACCTTCCCAAAGATCACCATGGGCAGGAGAAAACCCAGGCTGAAGAGTGATAGCGGCAGAAGATAAACCAACCACAGCCACTTCCAAGTCCATAGCTGTACCTTTGCCGACCACCCACCGAACGTTTTGATGCCGAGAAACACCCCCAACCAGCAAAGTCCCACAAGCACCGGCCAAAACCCCAAGGCTAACAACAGTTCCCGACGCGGGCGGGACAACGAAGCGGCTTCCTTCTGTAGCAGCAGCCACCAGCACAGTACCGTGCCGAGGGCGATGGATGTGATGCCAAGGCCCAGCAGAAACGGGCTGGTCAACAGGCCCACCACGCCGGCAACCAAGCCTCCCAGAAACAGCCAGATGGTTACGAAGTAGGCATTGGTGCCAAATGGCCACGCGGGAATCTGGGTGTGGAATTTCACTCCTTTGACCGAAGGTGGAGGTCGGGAGGATGTGCTTTCGGCTTTGCAGGCAGCCGCCACACCGGTTTTTACGTCGGTGGCACTTTGATAGCGTTTGTCGCGTTCCTTTTCCAACGCCCGGAACACCACTTCATCGAGGCGGGGGTCGGAGGTCGATTTTTCGCTGGGAGCCGGGAAACGGCCGAGTGGCAGACCGCCGGTGAGCATTTCGTAAAAGACAACGCCGAGACTGTAGATATCCGCACGGTGATCGACATCCTCCGGGTGCTCGATTTGCTCGGGGGCCATGTAGGCGGCGGAGCCAAGGGCCGCCCCGGTGTGGGTGAGCGTGAAATCGCGGGCCTCGCCATCGATGAGTTTGGCGATGCCGAAGTCGGCGATTTTCACGCGGCCCTTGGTATCGAGAAGGATGTTCTCGGGCTTGATGTCGCGGTGGAGGACGCCGTGGTCGTGGGCGAACTGGAGGGCGGCGCAGAGATCCGGGACGATCCCGAGGGCTTGCTCCGGGGTGAAGCGGGCGGCATGCATGGCCTGGCGGAGGTTCACCCCGTCCACATATTCCATGACGAGGTAGTAGAAACCGCCGGATTCGCCGAAGTCATGGACGGCGACGAGATTGGGATGGGTGAGCTTGGCGAGGGTGCGGGCCTCGCGGGTGAAGCGCTCCGCGAAGCCGGGGTCCTTCTCGAAGCCTGGGGCGAGGATCTTGAGAGCGACGAAGCGGTCAAGGTGCGGCTGGCGGGCCTTGTAAACGATGCCCATGCCGCCGCGGCCGATCAGTTCGAGGATCTCCAACTGCGGAAAAGCGGCCTGAAGTTCCGCGATCGAGGGACCAGGGACGGACGGAGCGTCGGCGAAGGCGGCACGCATGACGCACGCCGGGCAAAGGCCGGCGGGCGCATTCGCTGGCAGCGGCTGGTGGCAGGATGGGCAGGATTCGGGGTTCACATGCTTTCCTGACGGAAAAAGTGCGGGAGATTACAAGGGAGAGCGAGATTTTATGAATTACTCCAGGAACTGGGAAGGCTGGAGCCTCCCCATACGATCTGAAGGCCGGAGCCTTCAGCTACAATGTGGCGGACGACGCATTCCCCTTGCCCTCCCGGCGTGGGTTTCTAGCATCCACTGCCTCCCAAGGCCGTGCGGCCTTGCCACGTCCCATGAACCGCATTTTTGTCGAAAAGAAGACCGAATTCAACGCCGAGGCCCGCCAGTTGCTGTCCGACCTGCGTGAATCGCTCTCCCTGGATACCCTCGAAAACGTCCGCGTGATCCAGCGCTACGATGTCGATGGGCTGACGGACGTGGAATTCGCCGCCGCCACCCGCCAGATCCTCGCCGAGCCGCAGGTGGACATCGTTTCCCCTGACCTGTCGCTGGCGGAAGATGAAGTGGCCTTCGCGGTGGAGTTCCTGCCGGGCCAGTTCGACCAGCGGGCGGATTCGGCGGCCCAGTGCGTGCAAATCCTGACCGGCGGCGAGCGCCCTCTGGTGGCCTCCGCCAAGGTGATCGTGCTGCAGGGCCTTCTCAATGAGGACGACGTGCTCTCAGTGAAATCCTTCGTGATCAATGCGGTGGATTCCCACGAGGCTTCCCTTTCGCTGCCGGAAACGCTTCAGCCGAAGATCAATGTTCCCGCCGACGTCGCGATTCTCACCGGCTTCACGACCAAGACCGCCGACGAACTCGCCGCCTTCCGTAAGGAGCTCGGCCTTGCCATGTCGGAGGCGGACATCGCCTTCTGCCAGACCTATTTTCGCGATGAGGAAAACCGCGATCCGAGCCTGACGGAGATCAAGATGTTGGATACTTACTGGTCCGACCACTGCCGCCACACCACTTTCCTGACCCGCATCGAGGAGGCCACCTTCGACGAAGGCACCGCGGTGGTCGAACGCGCGTGGCAGAGCTATTTCGCCGCCCGCGAGAAGGTTTACGGCCCCGCTTCCACCCGCGCCGTCACGTTGATGGACATCGCCCTGATGGGCATGAAGGAACTGCGGAAATCCGGCGAACTCGATAACCTGGAAGTCTCCGAGGAAGTCAATGCCGCCTCCATCGTGGTGCCGGTCGCGGTCGATGGCGTCGAGGAGGAATGGCTGGTGATGTTCAAAAACGAGACGCACAACCACCCGACGGAGATCGAACCGTTCGGCGGGGCCGCCACCTGCCTCGGCGGCGCGATCCGCGACCCGCTTTCCGGCCGCTCATTCGTCTATCAGGCCATGCGCGTGACCGGCGCGGCCAATCCGCTCACGCCGTTCGACGAGACCCTCCCGGGCAAGCTGCCGCAGAAGAAGATCTGCCAGGTGGCGGCGCACGGTTACTCGTCCTACGGCAACCAGATCGGCCTCGCGACCGGACAGGTGGCGGAGGTTTATCATCCTGGCTACGTGGCGAAGCGGATGGAAATCGGGGCCGTTGTCTCGGCCGTGCCGCGCTCGCATGTGTTTCGCGGCACTCCTGCCGCGGGCGATGCCATTCTCCTCATCGGCGGCCGCACCGGACGCGATGGCGTCGGTGGCGCGACCGGCTCCTCGAAGGAGCACACCGACACCGCCCTTGAAAATTCCGCCGAGGTCCAGAAGGGCGATGCCCCGACCGAGCGCAAGATCCAGCGCCTGTTCCGCAATCCGGAACTCACCCGGAAGATCAAAATCTGCAACGACTTCGGTGCCGGTGGCGTGTCCGTGGCGATCGGTGAAATCGCGCCGTCGCTCGACATCAATCTCGATGCCGTGCCGAAGAAATACGACGGCCTCGATGGCACCGAGCTCGCCATTTCCGAGTCGCAGGAACGCATGGCCGTGTGCGTCGATCCATCCGAGGTCGATTACTTCATTGCCGAAGCCGACAAGGAAAACATCGAGTGCGTGCAGGTCGCCATCGTGGGCGACCATGGGCGCCTGCGCATGAGCTGGCGCGGCAGGACCATCGTCGATCTTTCCCGCGCCTTCCTCGACACCAATGGGGTCCAGCAGAGCGCAAAGGTCCACGTGACCGCGCCTGTCGATTCTTTCCAATCCGCAATCCGCAATCCGCAATCGCTAATTGAAGCCCTCGCCGATCTGAATGCCTGCTCGCAGAAGGGCCTCGGCGAACGCTTCGATTCCTCCGTCGGCGCGGCTACGGTGCTGTGGCCGTTCGGTGGCAAGCACCAGCTCACCCCGCCCGATGCGATGGTGGCGAAGCTGCCGCTGCTCGATGGTGAGAGCGATACCGCCACCTTCATGAGCTGGGGATTCAACCCGCATCTCTCGTCCTGGTCGCCCTTCCATGGCGCGGTCTATGCCGTCACCGAATCCGTCTGCAAGGCGGTCGCCGCCGGTGCCCGCCTTTCCGACATTCGCCTGACCCTGCAGGAATACTTCCCGAAACTCGGCAACGACGCCAGCCGCTGGGGGCTGCCGTTCGCGGCGCTGCTCGGTGCCTTCCACGCCCAGCACAAGCTCCGCCTCGCGGCGATCGGCGGCAAGGACTCGATGTCCGGTTCGTTCAACGAGCTCGATGTTCCGCCCACGCTGGTTTCCTTCGCCCTCGCCCCGGGCAAGGCCAGCCGTGCGCTGTCTCCGGAGTTCAAGCAGGCGGGAAGTACGGTATCCTTCGTAGAAATCCCGCGCGATGCCGACAACCTGCCAGACTTCAAGCGTCTCAAAGCCGTTGCGGAACTGCTGCACGACCTGAACGCGGACGGCAAGATCCTGTCCCTGCACGCTCCCGGCCATGCCGGACTCGCCGTCGCCCTCGCAAAGATGGCATTTGGCAATCACATCGGCTTCGAGGGCCGGGTGGAGGACGTGCACACCGAGCGTCTCGTTTCGTTCATCATCGAGCACGTCGAGCCGCTGCCAGCCGACCTCGAAGCCCAGGAAATCGGCCGGACCATCGAAGAGCCCGTCCTCACCTTCCCCGGTGAGTCCTATCCGCTCGGCGAGCTGCAGGCCGCGTGGACGGGCACGCTCGAGCCGGTCTATCCGACCGCCTGCGAACCCGCCCACCCCGAGGTGGAGACCCTCTATTCCGCCGAGCGCCCGCCGACCGCCCACTCGATCCACTCCGCCGTCGGCAAGCCGAAGGTGCTCATCCCCGCCTTCCCGGGCACCAACAGCGAATACGACTCCGCCCGCGCCTTCAACCTGGCCGGCGGAGATTCCGAGATCCTGGTCTTCCGCAATCTCAGCGCCCGCCACGTGGAGGAATCCCTCAAGGCCTTCGCCGACAAGATCCGCCAGTCGAACATCCTCATGTTCCCCGGCGGCTTCAGTGCCGGTGACGAACCCGATGGCTCCGGCAAGTTCATCGCCACCGTGCTGCGGAATCCCCGCGTCGCCGATGCGGTGATGGACCTGCTCAAAAACCGTGACGGCCTCATTCTCGGCATCTGCAACGGGTTCCAGGCCATCATCAAGACCGGCCTCGTCCCCTACGGCGAAATCCGTGAGCCGGAGGCCGATGCCCCCACGCTCACCTTCAACGACATCGGCCGACACATTTCCTGCTACGTCCACACCCGGATCAGCAGCACGCTTTCGCCATGGCTGGCCCACACCAAGGTCGGAGACATCCACACTGTCCCGGTCTCCCACGGTGAGGGCAAGTTCCTCGCGTCAGCGGCCGTGATCGAACAACTCACCGCCAGCGGCCAGATCGCCACCCAGTACTGCGACGAACACGGCGCTCCCGGCATGGGCTTCACCACCACGCCGAACGGCTCGATGTTCGCCATCGAAGGCATCTCCAGCCCCTGCGGCCGGGTCTTCGGCAAAATGGCCCACACCGAGCGCCGCGGCATCGACGTGGCGAAAAACATCCCCGGCGAAAAGATCCAGCCCATCTTCAAGGCGGGCGTGGATTACTTCGTGTGAGATCGAGAGACGACTGATCAACTTGAACATGCGAACCATCGAAGGCGACCTGATCGAGTTGGCGCAAAACGGTGAATTCGATCTCATCGTTCACGGCTGTAATTGCTTCTGTACGATGGGCGCGGGCATTGCGAAGGGTATCAAAGCAGCGTTTCCAGACGCCTTCGAAGTAGATCAGAAAACAGCCAGTGGCGACCGCTCCAAACTCGGAACCTGCACGTTTGCCAACATCCGGATAAACGGGAACGTGCTGATGATCGTTAATGCTTACACCCAGTTTAATTACCGGGGCAAGGGAGTGAAGGTCGACTATGAAGCGATCCGCCGCTGTTTCCAATGGATCAAGAAGCACCATTCAGGGTTGAGAATCGGTTTTCCAAAAATCGGCGCGGGCCTCGCCGGCGGAGATTGGACAACGATTGCGGAAATTATCGATTCGGAGCTTCGTAATGAAGATGCCACACTTGTGGTGTTTCGACCCTGATTGCCAATCCGGATTCCCGTCTTGTCCCGACCGCGATTCCGTGCTAAGTCCATGAGTGTTGAAGACGACGATCCAACCGCCAGCCCCTGTCCGGCCGCTGATCAGCGCGGAACAGATGAAGGCGATCTTGTCGTCGCGGCGATCGATTACCTCCGAGGAAGCCTATCGGCAGATGGCAGCGCATCTGGGTCGGCCCCTCTCGCCCGGCAGGCGGAAAATCTCCGCCGATGGGCAGATCGTTTGGGTCTGCTGCTAGCGTTCTCCGACCTACCGTCTTCCACTGTCCGGGGCGGTCAGGAGCATGATTTGTTTCACGATCAGACGAATGATCGATATTTCAAAGTCACTCGCAACGGCGTCTTCGGCCTCAGCCCGGGTATCGAACTTGCGTTGGTTTCGTCAGGGTAGGACGGCCGGCGGTTCCATCTGTGGGAAGCCTCTCCGATGGAGTATCTGGAACGACTACGGCTCCAGAATCTCCTCGTTCCCGGCCTCAACGCCCTGGAGGGCATCATCGTTCAGTCCGATGGTGATCTTTCGATTGTCACCTCACAGCCGCGTTTCGACATTGTCCCGGTGACTTCATCTGAAATTGACGAATGGTTTGCCACGCAGGGCTTGGCCAAAGTCACCGATGCCGCCTACTACCGCGCAGAGGACAATCTCGGAATTTTTGATGCCCACGACAAGAATCTGGTCCGTGCCGGTGACATCCTGATCCCATTCGATGTCATCCCATGCAGGCCATCGGGTGGGTTCCTGGACTTCATCGCCGCGACGCTTGCTGCCGGACACCACCTCCGCGCCGACCGGATTTCCAGAACGTGAAAAAAGTGGCAGCTCTGGTCTGGCGCCAGGCCGTCAGGAGGCTCCATTTCGGCAATCCGAATCCCTTTTGAAAAACGAAGGGGATGACCGTGGGTGCCGAATCCCTTAACTTCCGGCACCCACGGGCCCTCTGGGGGGGGCAGTGCTATCCCTTACGAAAGAGAGACTGACATGGGATCGGCCCCGCCACAACTCCATGATCGCGTAACAGGCGAATGGCCGGCTTTGAAGCCGGTGGGCACTCCCCATCAGAGACGTCCGGCGGTCTTGATGTCGAGGTAGCGGTTGGCCAGCGAGGCCGCCAGGTGCTGGGCGGTGGTATCCATGGTGAGGATGCCACGGGCGGAGAGTGCGGCGAGCACCTCGCGCCGTTCCGCGAAGTAGCGGTCGGCGGCGGCGAATTGGAGGGCGGCGGGGAAGTCGGTCACCGGCTTTTCCTTGGCTTCATCCACCGAGCGTTCGCGAAGGCTGGCGAGCATGACGAGGTGGCGGCTGGCCAGCACCTGGAGGGCGGGCACGAGCTCCTTGCCATCCTCGCCGCGCAGGTTGGTGAGTACGATGACAAGGGAACGGCGGCGCTGGTGAGTCATCAACTCCTCCACCCCGGCGGCGAAATCGCTGGGCTCGGGGGTGGTCTTGAAATCGTAGAGGTGGTTGAGCAGGACCGGCATGGCGTGCACGCCCTTCAAGGGGGGCAGCCAGCGGTGCGTGCCGCCGAACGATTGCACACCCACCTGGTCGCCCTGGCGCAGGGCGATGTGGGACACGAGCAGGATCGCATTCAGGCAGTGGTCAAACTGTGGCAGATCGCCATCCATGGCACGCATGCGGCGGCCGGTATCGACGAGGAACACCACCGACTGGTTCCGCTGCTCCTGATAGGCTCGGCTGATGAGTGATTGCTTGCGGGAGGTTGCCTTCCAGTCGATCTGAGCCAGGGAATCGCCTTCGCGATAATCACGGAGCTGCTGGAATTCCCGGCTGGAGCCGGCGCGCGCACGGCGGACGATGCCCATCGGATTCTCACGATGCTGCATCGCCAACAGGGTATAGCGCACCACCGGCTCGTAGTTCGGATAAACCTTCACATTCTCCGGCACCCCGTGGCGGGTCAGGCGCTTCCACAGCGTCCAATCGGAACGCGTGAGAATCTGGACCGGACTGAAGACCACCTCACCGCGCTCCAGCAGGGTGACGGGATGAATGACCCGCAACTCCCGCTTTGCCGGCACCACGCCTTCCCACGGCATGGTGGGCGCTTCGGCCCCTTCGGGGATGCCGTCGAAAAGTTCGAGATGAAGCTCGGTGTCGCCGGGGTTGGTCAGGGTGATCCTGACCTCGCCCGGTTCACCGAGGGCGAAACGTCCCGGGAGGCGGCGGGCCACTTCCACCGGCGGCTGCAGCTTCAGCCGCACCCCATCCACAATCAGCAGCAACAACAAGCCACCACCCACCACCAGCCACGCTGGCACGAAGGCCGGGATCCAGGACACAAGCAGCCCGGCCAAGGCCCAGACAATGGCGAGGGCGATCGTGGTGGAAGTGGGACGCATGGAGGAAGACGTAAGACTTGAAGACGCAAGAAGTAAGAAAAGAGGAGAGCGCCGGGTGTTATCCTGTTCCGGTTTTGCTTCTTACTTCTTCACGTCTTGGGTCTTTTTAGGTGCTTCAGTTTCTCGGCGCCGGAACGCTTTCCACGATAGCGCGAAGGACCTCGTCCACTTCCTGGCCGCTGATGGCCACTTCCGGGGTGAGCTGGACGCGGTGGCGAAGCACTGGCAGAGCGGCCGATTTGATGTCGTCAGGAATGACAAATCCCCTGCCCTGCATGGCCGCATAGGCCTTGGCCACACGAACGAGGGCGATGGCTCCGCGGGTGCCCGCGCCCAGCGCGATCTGCCGCGAATCCCGCGTGGCACGAGCCAGTGCCACGGCATACGTGACCACTTCGGGCACCGCCTGCACGGCAGCGGTCGCGGCCTGCGCGGCGACGATGTCTTCCGGGCGGCAAACCACTTGCACCGGGATCTTTTCACCGGGGCTCTCGGCGGCCGAGCGGGAAACGATGTCGCATTCGTCGCGCTCGTTCGGGTAGTCGATCACCACCTTCATCAGGAAGCGGTCGAGCTGGGCTTCCGGCAGTGGATAGGTGCCTTCGTGCTCCACCGGATTCTGGGTGGCGAGGGTCATGAACGGCGGAGCCAGCGACAACGTCTCGCCATCGATGGTGACCTGGCGTTCCTGCATGACTTCCAGCAGCGCCGCCTGGGTCTTGGCCGGGGCGCGGTTGATTTCATCCGCCAGCAAAAGGTTGGTGAACACCGGGCCCTGCCGGAGCTGGAAAGTCTGGCTCTTCATGTCGAAGAGGCGGAAGCCGGTGACGTCCGATGGCATCAGGTCCGGCGTGAACTGGATGCGGCCGGACTCACCGCCAAAGGTGCGGGCCAGCGTGCTCACCAACGCAGTCTTGCCAAGGCCCGGCTTTCCTTCCAGCAGCACATGGCCACCGGCAAGCAACGCGGCAATGACCTGGTCGATCACGTCGTTCTGCCCCAGAATCACCTGCGCGATCTCACGCCGGATCGCCACGATCAATGCGGGAGGAGAGGACGTTTTCGGCGCGTACGGCGATGGAACCTCATAGGAAGCCGGGGGCACGTAAGGGGAGGATACGGCGGGCGGCGGCGGGGCGGGGTCGAAGGGTTCGTCAGACATGCGGAGTGGGAGTAGGCGGGGGTGAAGGTAGCGGGAGGAAAACGGAAATCAGGCGAGGGTTTTCAGGATAGCCTGCAGATCTGCCACGGTGCGGGTGAAGATGGAGACATCGGAAGGCGTCGGCTCAGCCAGGGCTCGGAACGCACGCTCCCGGGGAATGCCGGCACGCTCACCGAGCACGGCGAAAATGTCGTCGTCGAGACGGCCGAGGCGCGCCATCAGGCGGTGGCTGCGTTCCAGGATTTCCTCACGCAACGGGCCAAGCATGGCCGCCCCCTTGTCGAGCCGCCACTGGAAATCCCCGAGAGCTTCCAGGTGATGATCATAGCCTCGCAATGGCGAGGGAGGCTCCGCGGCTTCGAGCGGTCCGAAGCGGCCCGCATTTTTCCACAGCCAGAAAACCAGCACAACCGCCAGTCCCACCAGAGCCGCCCATGCCCGCTCCACCAACAGGCTCCACAGCGACACAGTGGCTCCGCGGACGATCACGATGCTGCCGAGGTTCCCGGACAGGTCGACGATCGCTTTCAGCAGGGCGGCATGTTGCCTGGCATCGATCCAGCGGTTCCGGAACAACCGGCCATCGGCCACCACGGTGAGATATCCATTACCGAGATGCCTGCTCGCGATGATGCCTTCCTTTCCACCGTTGACGGAAACATTCCAATGGGAGTCCGGATCCGGCTCATACTCGTAGTCCCTGCGATTGAAGTGCGCCTTCGAGGGTACCTCGGGCGAAGCGCCGGGCTTGGAAGTGTCCGGATGGAAATGCTCGACCAGAGTAAAGCCGTCGTTTTCGATGAACCGCTTGAAGGCGGGCTCCAGCGGCGTGTAGGATCTGCCGCCGTTGTTCCAATCGTTCTGCGAGGACGTGTGCTCCACCAGGCACACAAGGTGGCCGCCGGTACGGTTTACCCATTGATCGACCTGATGGGCGAAGGTGTCATTCGAGATCAACTCGGCGGGGACGATCCACACCGCCTCATTGCCGCGCGGAGCGCGCCAGGAGGATAGCGTCTCCACCTTGTGATCGTAGCGGGTAAGAAAGCGTTCCGCGGCCAGCCACGGATCCACGCGGGCGATGCCCTTGTAGCCGGTTTCCTCCTCCTTGTACTTTACGTCATGGCAGCCGCCGAGAAGCAGCGCCGCGGCCAGCAACGTCCCGAGCCACGCGATTCTCACGCCGACCGCCTTTCCACATACGGCCACTGGCGGCAGAGCGATTCCACTTCCACGTCTGCCGGCAGGGTGCGGGCATACGCCAGCCCGATCCATGAGCCGGTGAGTCCACTGAAATACCCCGGATGCGCGACAGGCCCCGCCTGGTTGACCCGGCGAAGGCAATCGCCCTCCGTATCGGACTCGGCGATTTCCACGCGGCCGACTTCGATCACCTTGGAAATGGCACCGCGATAGAGCAGAGCCAGCGCCTCGTGACGGCGGCCTTCATTCCACCAGCGCCACGCGGTGGTCGGCACGTCTTCCGGAAGCGAATCGGGAGAAACCTCCATCCCCATCACCACCCGGGCCGTGACACGGGCCTCCTTTGGGCCTCCCCGGCCTCCCGTGAACGCGTCCCGGTATCGCCAGATCAGCCAGGCGATGCCGCCGAGCAAGAGCATGGCGAGGATGACGAGCATGAGATTTCCGAACCCGGCCATGGCATCTCCCCATGCTCCGGATGACAGGGAGCCGCCCGAAGACGAAGAACCGGAGGGGGTGGATGACCTGGATTTTGGAGATGATGATGACGGCGAAGCACTCGATTCCGGCTCGGGCACCATCCGCTTTTGGATTTCAAAGTCGTGATCAGCCTTCACCTCGCGGATCACGGACTCGGGATCGGGACCAGCCGCCGCCCGCGCCGGCTGGGGAATCAGGATGAACGCACAGCCGATGATCAAGGCCGCAGCCTTGCCGATGCGGTTGACCAGACGCTTGAACGCCAGCTCCACGTCCCAGCCTTCGATCCAAGTACGATTGTTTACGTAGATGCCGAATCCTCCACCAGTCACGAACACATCGGTGAGCGACATCGACAGCATGCCGGCCGCCACCGCCATCCACCACGCGGTTAGCGGGATCGTGGTGAAATCGCCCTCTTTCACCGCATGCATCCACAGCCCGAAGGCACCGTCCTGGCTCTCCGGTACGAAGCGCAGAAGCAGGACCAGCAGCCCCATGGCCAGCCAGGCGGAAACCATGGTGCCACCGGCTGCCAACCAGAAGCACGCCCCTTCGCCCCGGCGCAGCAGCAAACGCGAACGCAGGCCATACGACCTCCCGCGCAGTCCCTCCAGATCCTCCACCGCCATCGTGATCGGACTCCAGGGGGAAAACCTCGCCCACAGGAACCGGTAGCCGAACCTCCGCGACCACGCCCTCGGAAATTGCGGCCAGACCTGCTTCCACGTCGGTTTTTCCCCGAAAAGACGGCGGCTCAGTTCGAACAGTACCATCCGCGTCGCGGCCGGCCGCCACCACCAGAACAGCAGCAGAAACCAGCCGGGCTCATCCCACAGCAACGCGATGCCGACGGCCGATGGGATCAGCACCGCCAGCCACCAGACCGTCAGGCAGCGCCAGAAATCCCGCCGCGCCATCGCAAAGCCGAGATCGACCGCTTCCCAGTCACTGCGCGGACGAATCTCCGCCGTCACGTCTTCAAGCCGCATCTTCGGCCCCCCTTCCTGCGAACAGGAAATAGACCACGTGCAGCGTCCACAGGATCGCGCCGAGCGTGTATTTCCAGGAAACCGGGATCGGCTGGGCGGACCAGAAGCCCTCCACCACCGCAGCCATGGCCGTCATCACGGCCGCGCCGTAGATCAGAGGCAGGGCCCGCTTCGCGCCAGTCACCAGCGCCCGCCCGCGCGGCAGCCGGCCCGGCCAGAGCAGCGCCAACCCCATCCGCATGCCCGCCATGCCAGCGATGATCATGCCGGTCAGTTCAAACGAGGAATGCCCGACCACGAACGACCAGAATGCTTCCGGATTGCAGGCGACGGTACAATAGCCCGCCGCCGCTCCGATCGAGAGCCCGTTGTAGAGCACATAGAACAACGTGCCGAGACCCGCGAGTATCCCACCCGCGAAGATTTGGAAATCGATGCCGATGTTATGCTGGATATAAAATCCGAACATCATGAAATCGGAGCCATGGGCACTGCGCAGGTGGGTCAGCGTCGTATCGCCCCCGTACATTTGCTCCATGTTCGCCATGCCTTCCGCGCCGAGGATCGACTGGATCCAGGTGAGGTCGTAGTGGGCCACCCACAGCAGCAGGAAGAATGGAATCCAGAACACCGCACTGCACAGCCAGAACAGGCGCCATTCCTTGCGCACGGTGGAGGGAAACGTCACGGCCGCCATTTTCACCACCGCTTCCCAGCCGGCGCGGCGGTCGCGGTAGATCAGCTTGTAGCCGCGGATCACCAGCGCGTTCAGGCGTTCCCCCAGGCGCACGCCATACATGCGGCCCTGGGCCAGAGAGAAGTCCAGGCAAAGCTCGCGGAACCGCTGCGGCAGCTTCTCCACGCCCGGTAGCGGCTTCCCCCGCTCGACGGATGCCACCAGCGCCTCATACTCCGCCCACCGTGCGGCATTCTTGTTTTCAAAGTCGCCCGGTGTCATCGTTCGCGTTTTTCCTGTAACCAGTGCGCCATCGACAGCAGGCGGGAAACCCCCAGCGGCCCGGTGGCTCCGCTCAGCTCCCTGGCATGATCGGCGATTTCCGCACGCCGCGCTTCCGACCAAAGTCCCGCCCGCTCACGGAAGGAGCCCAACGCCCGGATCTCGTCCCCTGTCAGGGGCACTGGCGGACGCACGGCGCTCATCGGCGGTGGCACAGCCACCCTCGGTTCCGGCGGTATCCGATCATAGACCACCACCGTTCCCGCCGCGAGATCCCCCAGCCGCTGAAAGCGCTTTGTGGCCAGACAACTCGCCAGACCAAATCCATAGGTGAACAGCGGCGCCCCATCAATCACCCGCAGGAAATTCCGGATAATCGCCTGGCCAATCGTGATCGGCGCCCCCGATGGCTGCACCACCCGTAACCCGACCGAGCGCTTCCCCGGAGTCGCCCCGCGCTTCCCGGCCTCGAAAAACACCGGATACCACCACCACAACACGAAGAAAAACAGCAGCCACATGCCCGTGGTGACCTGCCCGCCCAAGGCGATCCCCGAAAGACCCAGCACCACTCCCACGGTGATCGCTACCGCAACCTGGATCAGCAGATCGATCAAATACGCCGCCGCCCGCAACATCGGACCGGCGATTCGCAGACGTATCTCCACGCCTTCGGCGAGCTCCACCGATTGCAAGGTATCCAGTTTTTCGGCAGCAACCTCCATCCGCGGCACCAAGTTAGGTGCAATCGTCATTCCGTAAAGGCAGATCGTGTTTCGCTCAAGAAACCTTGTTCCAGCAGGATTTGCCCGAAAAAGTCACGATTCCTCACACCCCCGACCATTTCAACTTCTGGCGCAGCGCTTCATAGAACGAGCGGCCCTCCAACATGACCAGATGGAAGCCGTGCGCGGCTTTTTTCACAAGGATGGAGGTGCCCTCCGAAATTTGCACGGTGTCGCGCCCATCCACGGTGAACAGCATCGGCCCTTCCTCCCGCTTTTCCGGGGACAGGACCACTTCCGAATGATCCGACAGGACCAGCGAACGCTGGCTGAGGCTGTGCGGGCAGATCGGAGTAATGACGAAAACCTCCGCCGCCGGCTCGATGAGCGGCCCACCTGCGGACAGCGAATAGGCGGTCGAGCCCGTGGGGGTCGCCACGATCAGGCCGTCCGCCCGGTAATGATTGAGCACCTCGCCGTTGACCATCGCCAGCAGCGACACCAGGCGGCCGGTCTGGCCGCGGGCGAGGGTGATTTCATTCAGGGCGAAATAGGACTGGGGCGACCGCCCGTCCCGACAGATGATGGCCTCCAGCAGGGTCCGCCGGCTGGTGGTGTAGCGCCCGGAAACGATCGCCTCGGCGAAGACCTCCAGTTCGTCGTCCTTGCAGGTCGTCAGGAATCCCAGCGTCCCCAGGTTGATCCCAGCCACCGGCTTTTCAAAAACCCCCAGCCGTGCCACCGCATTGAGCATGGTCCCGTCTCCGCCCATCACGGCGGCCACGTCCACCTCCTTGGCGAAATCCCCGGCCGGCACTCCGCCTTCCTCGCCGAGCCAAGTGGCGGTTTCGGTCTCCAGAACGGTTTCAACACCGCGGCGGGACAAAACTGACCGCAATTCACCAACGACGCGGCGGGCGTCCGGCTTGCGGGGATTGGCGAGAATGCCGAGTTTCACTGCCGCAGAGGCTAACAGCGCCGGAACCGCGCCGCAATGACTCATCTGGAATTGACGACACGGATTGCAATTATCGTCTCACTCCAACCGCGGCGCGGAATGTCCCTCCTCGCGGATCTTTTTCAGCAGTGCCTGGAGCTCGGCCACCTTGTCGGCATGGTCGGCGGCGAGATTGTGCCGCTGGCCCGGATCGTCCCTGAGATTGAACAGCTCCACCGGCTGCTTGTGGCCGGGGGGCGTATCGTGCTTTTTGAGCCATTCCTCCGTCGCCGGCCGGGAGTAGCCGGACTTCGAGTCCTCCAGCAGCCAGTCGCCATGGCGGATGGCGTATTCCTTCCAGGTATTCTGGACCATGGTGTCGCGCGGCGGAGTCGCCGTCTCCCCTTTCAGGAACGGCAGGTAGTCGAACGAGTCCTCGGCGGAATTACGGGGAAGATCGTAGCTGATCAGATCGGCCAGGGTGGCCATCAGGTCAAGATGGGAAATGAGCGCGCCGGACACCGTGCCGGGCTTGGTGACGCCGGGCCATTTGATCACGAACGGCACATGGTGGCCGCCTTCGTAGTTGTCCTGCTTCAGGCCGCGGAACGGCTCCGAGGACCAGTGATCGAATTTCTCATCGCGCGCATAGGCGAAGATCTCCGGGCCGTTGTCGGCCGAGAAGACAACAATGGTATTGCCATCGAGCCCGGCCTCCTTGAGCGCGGCGAAGACGCACCCGCAGGAATCATCGGTCTGCACCACGTAATCGCCGAAGGGGCCCGCCTTCGATTTCCCCTCGAACTCGGCGGTAGGGATGATCGGTGCGTGCGGCGATGGAAACGGCAGGTAAAGGAAGAACGGCTGCTCCTTGCCCTTGCGCGACCGGATGTAGTCCACCGCGTGCCGGGTGAGGGTCGGCAGATCCTGGTGAAAGTCCCACCCGGAAAACGCCGGACCGGGACGGCATTCCCACGTCCCTTCCTTCGGGCTGCCGTGCAGCACCGCGCTGAGCATCGTATCGGGAACGTCCACCACCTTGTCGTCCTTGATCCAGGTATAGGGCGGAAAATTGATCACATCGTCGCCGAAATAGGTGTCGAAGCCATGGGCGGTCGGACCGTCTGGAATTGCCTTCGACCAATCGAAATCGCCCGCTTGAATCGACTTCGGCGGCGTCCCGGGCTTGCGGATCGCATCCCAGTTCCAGCCGAGGTGCCACTTGCCGATGCAAGCAGTTGCGTAGCCCTTTTCTCGCAGCATCTGCGGCAGCGTGAGCTGGTCCTTCCGGAATACCGAAGGCCCGAATGCCTGCGCGATGTCGTGAAAATCCCTCCAGTGGTGGCAGCCCGTCAGCAGCGAATAGCGCGAGGGGGTGCAAATCCCGGAGGACGAATGGCCGTCGGTGAAGCGGGTGCCTTCTGCAGCCAGCTTGTCCAGGTTCGGAGTCGGGATCTTCGATTTCGGGTTGTTCGCCCCCAGATCGCCGTAGCCCATGTCGTCGGCCAGCAGGATCACCACGTTGGGCGGAGAGGCCTTGGCCCCGCACACGGCGGCCAAAAACGCGGCACTGCAACAAGCAAGAAGAGAAGCTTTCATAAACGGAACGGGAACCCTACGCGGATTGTTGGGCCTTCGTTGCAGGGATGGAGCAAACGAATGAAATGGCCCACATGATCCGGTCGTATCGCCCGGACCTTTCGCTCCATGTTCTGCCTCGGTATGAAATCCACGCCCTCTCTCGCGGTCGCCATCATCGGCATGTCCGCCCTCTCGCTCGCGTCGGAGGTCGACGTCTACTTGCTGGCCGGCCAATCGAACATGCAGGGCCTCGGGCAAACGAACGAGTTGACCGCCGAACAAAAGGCTCCGCCGAAGGACCTGCTGTATTGGAATGGGAAGGCATTCGAGCCCCTGATTCCCGGCGTGACGGTCACCGCCGGCAAAAACGAATTCGGCCCCGAAATTGGCTTCGCCGCCGAAATCTCCAAGAACGGCCGGAAGGCCTGCATCATCAAGGACTACAACAGTGGCAAGCCGCTCGACGCCGGCTGGAACGACCAAAAATGGATCGGCGATCCGCCCGCGCCCAACCGCATCACTTTCTACCCCGGCACCGCCGCCGACGACCCGAACCAGGGCACCCTCTACAAGAACGGCATGCTGCCTCGGTTCAAGGCCGGCCTCGCCGCCATCACCATCGCTGGGGACATCCCTCACATTCGCGCCCTCGTCTGGATGCAGGGCGAGGCCGACAGCAAGAATCCCGTTTCCGCCGCCCGTTATGCGGCGGATTTGAAAAACCTCCGCGACCGGATCGCCAGTGACCTCGGCCTCGCCACTCCCACTACCCTTCCGCTGGTCTTCGGTCAGGTGCTGCCATATGAACCTGCGCTGCCACGTTTCATCTGCCGCGAGGTCCTGCGTGCCCAACAGGCCGCAGCCGACATGAAGTCCGGAAAACCCGAGGCCATCCCCTTCTGCCGCATGGTCTCCACCGATGGCTATCCACTCCGGCCCGATACGGTACACTACACCACCGCCGGCCAGTTCAGCCTCGGCAAGGCCTTCGCCACAGCCGTCGACGAATTTTCGGCCAAACCGGCGAAGTAAGGCCACAACCCGATCAATCCTGTCCTTCGAAGGTAAACTTTCCGGTCGCCAGATCCAGCCGCCCGAATTGACTGCTGTTGAACCCTATGCCCAGCGATGGCCCGGTTTTTGGACCAGTACCTTCCTTGCCACCAACGTAGACAATAACAGGGTGAGGCACGCGGTAGGGTTGCAACCCGGCATCGACGAAGGGATTCACTTTCCAGATCAGGGTCCCGTCAGGCTTGGTCGCAGTGATCGTCCGCCGGTCTTCCTGCACCTCGTAAATAATCCCGGTTACCTGATCCGTCGCCCGGATGGGGAACAGGCAGTCCTCGAACAAAAGCTTCCGCATTTTCAGCACATCAGCCTTCGACTCACTTTTTTCCTGGACCTTCTCATTTGCAATCTCGCGGTCGCGATTCCGGAACCAGGCCGGCAGGGCCGTGATCGACGGCAACTCCTTCGGTTCCACGTAGGAAATCTTGAAGCGTTCGGTCGAGGCCTTCTTCGTGTCGAATGCGCACACGAGGCCGGGCAGCAGGATGAGCGCACAAGCGGCGGCGAATTTCTTCTTCATGAGAGGATGACGAGGGAACAATGACTTCGTTGGAAACTGGCAGCCAAAGGCTCCGGCGGCAACCCGGCGCTTTCGAAAATCCGCACTCCCGGCGAAATGTCCGAGTCATTTCGTCCGTTTAGGTCCGTTCATTGTTCCATTCGTACCCATGAAGTTTCTGCCTTTTGTTGCCTCGCTGCTGGCCATGGTGCCCGGTCTCCACGCCGCTGACACGCCTCCGGCCAAACATCCGCCCAACATTGTGCTGATCCTGATCGATGACATGGGCTGGAAGGACATCGCCGCGAACGGATCGACCTACTACAAAACCCCGAACATCGACCGCCTCGCGGGCGAGGGCATCCGCTTCAAGAACGGCTACGCGGCCTGCGCCGTCTGCTCGCCGTCCCGGGCCTCGATCATGTCCGGCCAGACCCCGGCCCGGCTTCACATCACCGACTGGATTCCCGGTGAGGGCGCACCGAAGACCTCCCGCTTCACCGTTCCCGCCTGGGACATGAAGCTGGAAAAGACCACCCCCACCCTGCCCGAGCTGCTGCGCAAGCATGGCTACGCCACCGCCGCCATTGGCAAGTGGCACCTCGGCATGGACGGCCCCGAGGCCCATGGCTTCGACGTGAACATCGCCGGCGGCCACACCGGTCATCCCGCCTCCTACTTCTGGCCCTACGGTACCGCCAACAACGACCACCGTGTGCCGATGCTCGCGGAAGCCGGCGGCCACGACGGCGAATACCTCACGGACCGCCTCACCGACGAGGCCATCAAGTTCATCGACTCCCACAAGGAGAAGCCCTTCTTCCTCTACCTCGCCCACTACGCCGTTCACGCCCCCTTGATGGCCAAGGATTCCGACGCGGATTTGTTCAAGAACTCGAACCCCGACGGCCAGCAGAACTTCCCGGTTTACGCCGGCATGGTGAAGGCCGTGGACGACTCGGTCGGCCGCTTACTCGCCGATCTCAAAGCCCAGGGGCTTGAGGACAACACCATCGTCGTGTTCACCTCGGACAACGGCGGCTGCGTCCACTTCCACGCCACCGACAATGCCCCCCTGCGTGGTGGCAAGGGTTTCCCCTATGAAGGAGGCCTGCGCGTGCCCCTCATCGTCCGCGCCCCCGGCATCACCAAGCCCGGCACCGTGAGCGACGTGCCCGTGATCGACACCGATTTCCTCCCCACCTTCGCCCACCTCGCAGGCATTGAAGGCAAGCCGGTGCCCGTGCTCGATGGCATCGATGTCACTCCCGCCCTGAAGGGGGAAAAGCTCCAGCGTGATACCTTCCTCTGGCACTACCCCCACTACTGGGCAAATGGCCTGATTTCCCCTTACTCCGTCCTCCACGCCGGAGACTGGAAGATCATCCGTTGGAACGAATACGATTCCGAGGAGCTCTACAATCTCGCCCGGGATCCCTCTGAAAAAACCGATCTCGCCACCAAGGAACCCGCCAAGCTGAAAGAAATGTCCGCCAAGCTTGACGCCGCCCTCAAGGAACAGGGAGCCCAGTTGCCGGTTCCCCGCCCCGACCAGAAGCCCGCTCGTCCTGCCGAAACGAACCCGGCCCGTGCGCCCCGTTTCATCCGGGGTTGAACGGATTCACCTGCTACTTTCCGGTTTCTCCGAACGGGGTCTTGGACGCCGGGGCTTCGACGACCCGCTCCAGGCGCTCACCAGAGGGATTCCCGTTTTTGTCGATCGCCTGCAGCAAATCCCGGCTTGCGATCGTGAAGACATGGCCGGGAAAAATCATGGTGTTTCCCTTGCGAGAACAGACCACATCCCCCCAGGCATCCATGCCCGAATGAAAGTTGCCCTTTTTGTCGAAGCTGGCGCTCAACCGTCTATCTCCGCTGACCAGTATCCATTTTCCCTCAAATACAGACAACCCCGTCGGTACCCCGGGCCCGGTCGCCGGCCCTGACCCTACCGCGGGCGCCTGCGTGTCCGTGGTCGCTGGGAAATGAGCTGTATCGGGCGCGGCCGATTCGGCTATCGTGTCCGGCGAGTTGGGCGCGGCTACAATCGCTTTGATGCGATCCCTCGTCACCACAGCTCCGTCGAGGTCTCCAGCCGCCGTCAGGCTCTTTTGAATTGCTGTCAAACGTTCGACATGAAGGGCATTGAGCCTCCTGATCGTGGCGTCGAGTTCAGTCTTGTAACGGACGTCTTCGGCTTCCACCAGAGGCGGATCTTTCGCGATCACAGCCAGAGACGTCGATCCGAACACAACTGCAGTGATGATCAGGTTCCTCATAGGTCGGCGGCAAGAATAAATCATGAATCTATTCAGTCAACGGCCTTCATATGGGAACCTTTCCGTTTCACCATCGGCGGGACCGGAATTTGATCAGGCGGGTTCCACTCTTGCATCCAAGCTGGAACTCGAAAATATGGGCGTATGAAAGCCAAGTGTTTCCGCCTTCAGCCGTTTGTCCCGGTGATTACTTTTCTTTTCAGCATCACTTCAACTGCCATCGCACAAGATACGCCGGGCAGCGGCAAGCAGTCTGCTGAATCCAGCAATCCCCGGATCAAGTATGCAGATTCAGTCCTGCAGCAAGCTGATAACGAAGCGCTCAAGGCTTGCGCTCTCGCAAAGGTCAAGATCCGCCAGAAGGTGATCAAGGATTTGGAGGAGGGTAAAGCGACGGCACAGAAAGCGGGAAACCTGGATGCCGCGGTCGAATTTAAAAATCGAATCGACCAACTGCAACAAGAGATGAATCAGGAGTCGGCACAGGGAACCGACGGAAGTTCCACGAAGAAGGCGATCATCGGACGTTGGCCGTTCGTGAACGACGAACACGAACTCGAATTCCTTCCTGACGGAACGCTTCACAAATATTTCAAGGGCAATCTGGAGCAAACCGGGCAGTGGGATATGGGAGACAAGTGGTTGGTCATCGTGGCAGGCAAGTGGATCAAGTGGGGCGAGGTCAAGGATCTCAAATGGAGTCCAATCCACGCAGAGATCGTTACCAAGGATGGGGGAGTCATCGACTTCGGAAAGAATAAGGATAAGAGCGCACAGCCGAATCAGACGGCAAAACCGCCAACGTCCGGGAACCCGATCAATCCGTTCGGAGCGGTGAAGTAAGACAGCAATGCCCCTTCCCCCCGGAGCGAATCCGCGCTAGAGTCTCAAATGCGCGCATGGAAATGGCATGAATGGCTTGGCGCGATCGCCATCCTGGCAATCATCCTCTGGCTCTGCCTGCGCCCGTCCCGTCCGGTCGTTCTTCCAACGCAACCTCCCACGGAGAGCCGCCCCCTCCCACACTGAGGAAGACCTCATGCTCTCCTGAGCAAAAATCCTGACAGCGTCACGGGAATTTGTGGAACGAATGCGTCAGCGAAATTTTGTCGATTTCCGATTACGAACATCGTAATCGGGAACCGTGCGCTCGGAGACCGATCCCATCCTGAATCGAGAGGTCTTCCTGGCCCTTTGGAAAATCCACATCCTCCACCACGCGGCGAAGTATGAGATCGTCGGCCGTTGGATGCTCGCCGAGCTGCGGGAGCATGGTTACGACGTCAGCCCCGGCACGCTTTATCCGATGCTGCGGCGGATGGAACGCCACGGCTGGCTGGAGGCCTTTCCAACGGCGGATGCCGGCCCGAAGGCTGCCCGCCCCTACCGCATCACGCCGTATGGACTGGAGATTCTCCAACGGATCCGCCTGCAGCTCGCCGAGCTGAAGAGCGAAATGCGCTGATCCAACGCCGCGTCTTTTTCCTGAATGAATCTGATCTCCAGCACGCTCCGCCGCTCGGTCACCGTTGTCGTGGTTGTCATCGCCCTCGCCCTCTGCGGGGCGTTCGCGATCCGGAAAATGTCCCGCGACGTATTCCCGCCGCTCGGCGTGCCCACGATCTACGTGGCCCAGCCCTATGGCGGCATGGATGCGGCCCAGATGGAGAGCTACCTCACTTACTTCTACGAGTATCACTTCCTCTACATCGCGAACATCGAGCACGTCGAATCGAAGACGATCCAGGGTGCCTCGATCATGAAGCTCCAGTTTCATCCCGGCACGGACATGTCCGCCGCCTTGGCTGAAACAATCGCCTACGTGAACCGCGCCCGCGCGTTCATGCCCGCCGGCGCACCAAACCCCTTCGTCACCCGCTTCGATGCCGGTTCGGTCCCGGTCGGTTACCTGACCTTCTCCACCGACAATCCGAACCGCACCCTCGGTCAGATGCAGGATGAGGCGTTGAACCGCGTCCGACCGCTCTTCGCCACTCTGCCCGGCGTCTCCGCGCCACCGCCCTTCGGCGGTGCCGCCCGCACGATTGTGATCAATGTCGATCCCGACCGGCTCCGCGCCCGCGACCTCGATCCAGAGGCCGTCGTCGAGGCGATCTCCAAGACCAACGTCGTGTCGCCTTCGGGGAACATGAACCTCGGCGACCGCTATCCGATCATCCCGGCGAATGCAATCGTGCGCCAGCCGTCGGAGCTGGCGGATGTGGCGGTGCAAACCGGCGAAAAGGGCACGGTCTTTGTGCGCGACGTGGCCACCGTGACCGATGGTTCCGACATCACCACCAGCTACGCGCTGGTGAACGGACGGCGCACGGTTTACATGCCGGTCACCAAGCGCGCCGAAGCCTCCACGCTTGAGGTGGTGGACAGCGTGAAGCGGAACCTGCCCACCTTCCAGGCCGCGCTTTCCGATGACATCCACGTCTCCTACGAGTTCGACCAATCGCCGGTCGTCTGGCATTCGATCAACGATCTGGCGCGCGAGGCCGTGCTCGGCGCGGTGCTCACCAGCCTGATGGTGCTGCTATTCCTGCGCGATGCCCGCAGCGCCCTCATCGTGGTGCTGAACATTCCGCTGGCCATTCTCACCGCCGCCTTCGGCCTGTGGATCGGCGGGCAGTCGGTCAACCTCATGACCCTCGGCGGCCTCGCGCTGGCGGTGGGTATCCTGGTGGACGAGGCCACCGTGGCGGTCGAATCGATTCACGCTCGGCTGGAACAGGGCCAGAGCGTGGCGCGTGCCACCTCGGCCGCGATCCAGGAAACCGCCCTGCCCCGCTTGCTGGCCATGCTCTGCGTGCTGGCGATGTTCCTGCCCGCGCTCTTCATGGAAGGGGCCGCCCGTGCCTTGTTCCAACCGCTCGCGCTGGCGGTGGGCTTCTCGATGATCGCCAGCTATCTGCTTTCCAGCACGCTGGTGCCGGTGCTTTCCATCTGGCTGCTGCGCGGATCGAAATGGCAGAACCGCCCGCATCGAGAGTTCTTCCTGATCCGGCCGTACCGACGGCTGCTGCAGGGCGTGCTGGCGATACGCTGGCTGCTCGCTCCCGGCTACCTCGCCGTGTGTGCGCTGGTGATCTGGACCACGGCTCCACGGATTGGCACCGAGATTTTCCCCCATGTGGACAGCGGCCAGTTCGCGCTCCGCTTCCGCGCACCGGCCGGCACCCGGCTCGACAAGACCGAGGCATTCGCGAAGTCAATCCTCTCCATCATCGATCGCGAAGCGGGCGCCGGTCACGTCGGCCTGACGATGGGACTGGTGGGCGTGCATGCCCCGAACTATCCGGTGAACCTCATCTACCTCTGGAACGGCGGCCCCGAGGAAGGCTGGCTCGCGGTTCAATTGAAGCCCGACTCCGACCTCCACGTCGCGGCATTCCAAGAGCACCTGCGCGAGGTGTTTGCCAAGGAACTGCCGACGCTGAGATTCTCCTTCGAGCCCGCCGACATCACCTCGCGGGTGATGTCATTCGGTTCCAACACCCCGATCGAAGTCGCGGTTTCCGGTGCGGATCTGACCGTTTCCGAAGGGCATGCTCGGAAGATCCTCACGGAGATGAACAAGATCCCCGAAATCCGCGATGCCCAGATCGCGCAGGAGCTGGCCTACCCCTCGGTGGAGGTGAAGATCGACCGCGAACACGCCGGCATGATGGGCGTGACGGCCCAGGACGTGACGCGTTCGATGGTGGCCGCCACCACGTCCAGCCGCTTCACGCAGGCGACCTTCTGGGGCGACTCGTCCAAGGGCTTGAGTTATAACATCCAGGTCCAGGTGCCGCAGACGGAAACCAATTCGCTGGAAGATCTGGCCAACGTTCCCATCGGATCGCATCCGGGCAGCGGGCTGTTGCTCCGCAATGTCGCCGACCTGAAGGAAAGCACCGCCGTGGGCCAATACGAGCGCTACAACATGCAGCGCGTGGTTTCCATCACCGCCAACTATCACGGCAGCGATCTCGGCACGGTGTTGGGGAAGGTACAGCGCGCCATTACGGATGCCGGCAACCCTCCGCCAAAGACCAAGGTGGACATCCGCGGCGAGGCCGTGCCGCTGGCGAAGCTGAAGGATGGGTTCACTGCCGGACTGGGGATCGCCATCCTCGTGCTGTTCTTCCTGCTGGCGGCCAATTTCCAGTCCTGGCGACTGGCCATCGCCGTCACCTCCACCGTGCCTGCCGTGATCACCGGCATCGTGCTCTGCCTGTGGCTGACCGGCACCACCCTCAACATCCAGTCCGCCATCGGCAGCATCATGGCGGTCGGCGTGGCGGTGGCGAATGCGATCCTGCTCGTCACCTTCGCCGAGCGCCAGCGCAAGGTCCGCGAGGGTGATCCGCGGGCCGGTGCCCTCGACGGTGCGTCTTCCCGCTTGCGGCCCATCCTCATGACCTCGATGGCGATGATCGCCGGCATGCTGCCGATGGCCCTCGCGATTGGTGGCGGTGATCAGATGGCCCCGCTCGGCCGCGCCGTGGTCGGGGGGCTGGCGCTCGCCACCTTCGCCACCCTGTTCATTCTGCCTGTGTTCTTCTCCCTGCTGGCGGGCAAGCGCACCGTCTCCTCCTCGCTCGATCCCGATGATCCGGAAAGCCCTCACTACTCCCATGAATAAGTCTTCCGTGACCAAGCCCGCGCGGGCCGTCCTCGCCGCCATGCTGCCGGTTCTCGCCGGGCTCGCCTGGGCTGGCCCGCTTGAAACCGTGAAGCCGCAGAAGGGTACCATCCACCGCTGGATCACCCTGCCCGCCGTGCTGCGCGCGAACCAGCAGGTGACCCTCCACGCCAAGGTGGCAGGCTACTTGAAAACCATTTCCGTCGACGCCGGGTCGACCGTGAAGCAGGGCGAACTTCTGGCCGTTCTCGAAACACCGGAGCTCACCGCCGACCGCACCAAGGCGGAAGCCGAGGTCTCCGTGGCCACCAGCGACTACGATCGACTCGAAGGAGCGCGCGCGAAGTCACCGGGTCTAATCCTTCCACAGTCACTCGATGAAGCGGGCGGTCGGCTCAAAATCGCGAAAGCCTCCCTCGAGCGTATCGACACCATCCTGTCCTTCCGGGAAATCACCGCGCCCTTCGCCGGCATGATCACCGCGCGCCTGGCCGACCCGGGGGCCTTCATTCCCGCCGGGGGCACCGGCACGGCGGGGGCGCTTGTGACGCTCGCGGACATCTCCGTTCTCCGCGCCGATGTCCACGTGCCCGAGCAGGAAGCCGGCCGCATCCACCCGGGCACGCTCGCCCGCCTTCTCATCGGCCGCGAGGCCAAGCCGGTCGAGGCCACGGTATCGCGGCACGGTCATTCGCTCGAACCCACCACCGCCACCCTGTCCGTTGAGGTCGATGTTCCCAATGCCGACCTCAAGCTGCTGGCCGGGAACTATGCCAAGGTCAGCCTCGCGGCGGAAACCCATGCGAACACCCTGCTGCTGCCGGCTGCCGCCGTTCTCATCGAAAAGACCAACGCCAGCGTCTTCATCCCGCAGGACGGCAAGGCAAAGAAAGTCCCGGTGAAGGCCGGATTCAACGACGGCCAGTCGGTCGAAATTCTGGAAGGCGTCGATGCCAACGCGTCCGTAATGCTCGCCCCCGGTCGCCCGCTAGTCGATGGCGAATCGATCACCCCCGCCAAGTGAATCCATGAAGGCCCTCCTGCTGCTCCTCGCCTGCGCTTCGTCCGCCCTTGCCGCGCCGATCGACTACGCCACCACCCTCCGGCTGGCCGGGGCGAAAAGCGTCGATGTCGCGCTGGCCCGCAACGCCCTCCACGAGGCCCAGGCCAAGCAGGCGGAAATCCACAACCGCTTCTTCCCGTGGCTGCAAGTTGGGGCGGTTTACCACCGATCGGACGGAAAGACCCAGGACGCACCCGGCAATATCATCGAGACCTCGAAGCAGAACTACCAGGTCGGCCCCGGTGTCGTCGCCGAGCTGAAGCTTGGCGAAACGATCTATCAGAACCTCGCCGCGAAGCAGCGATCACGTGCCGCCGCCCATATGGTGGACTCCGCCACCCACGATGTGGTGAACCAGGCTTCGGGCCTCTACTTCGATCTGCTCCGTGCCCAGGCCGCGCTCCGGATCGAGGAATCCGCCACCAAGCTCTCCAACGACTATCGCGACCAGGTCAAAGCCGCCGTCGGCGGAGGCGTGGCCTTCGAGGGCGACCAGTACCGCGCCGAGGCCCAGACCCTCCGGCACGACCTTTCCCGCCGCAAGGCCCTCGAGGACGTCCAACTCGCCTCCGCCCGCCTTTCCGAACTGCTGCGCCTGCCGAATGGCATGGACCTTCGCGGCGTCGACAGTGAACTGGTCCCCCTGCATCTCTCGGACGCGGACGAACCGCTCAGCGAGCATGTCAGCCACGCCCTGGACAAACGCCCGGAGCTCCTCGGTCACGAGGCCCTGCTCGAAGCTGCCCGGATCGACACCGAAGCCGGTCACAAGGCTCCCCTTTATCCCGACTTGTCACTGACCGCCCGGGCCGGTGGTCTCGGCGGTGGGCAAAACGGCGATACCGGCAACTTCGGTGGCAACAGCGAGGTCACCTTCGGTCTCGGCTGGCGCATCGGCCCTGGCGGCCTGTTCGACTCCGCCCGCATCAAATCCGCCGAAGCCAAGGAAGAGGAAGAACGCCTGCTGATCGAAAAGGCCCGCCAGCACGTCACCCGCGAGGTCCTCGAAGCGATCATCCGGGTCCGCAGCCTCAACAGCCGCATCGCCACCACCCGCCAGCTCCTCGACGTCTCGGAAAAGGCTTACACCTTCTCCCTCCAACGCGGCAACGTCGGCGTCGGCGGGGTCCTCGAAACCCTCCGTTCCGAGGAGGACTACGACTTCGCCCGCCTCGCCTACTTCGACCTCATCACCCAGTACAACAAGGCCCAGGCCGAACTGCGCCGGGCCCGCGGGGACTGATTGAACCGACCAGCAAGCCGCTCGTCGTCAGCGTTGAATGCGCCTGCGCCTTCCTGCAAGCGCCAGGCCCGCCATAGCCAGCATCCCGACGGCAGGTTCGGGCACCGCCTGGATATTGTCCACAAACAGCACGGCGGAAACATTATCTCCATGGAAGTCGGCGGTGGCCGCGTCAATGATCCGAACTTCGGTCACACCCGACATCGTTGCCGCGGCGTCACTTCCCCCGGCGGATTCCAGGGATCCTGTCGAAACGTCGAACAGATTGGTCACCCATCCGCTGCCAGCAGTCAGGGACAACTCACTGGTAGTGAACCATCCGCCCGCGCCATTGAATGCGAAACGGATGAACAGGTCGGTCGAGCTCGAATTGGAAAGGTCCACGCTGAGCCCCGACACTCCGGCGGTCAGGTAATCCCCCGTCCATACCGAGCGATCGAACGCCACCAATCGGCCTCCTGCCCCACTGCCCGTCGCCGTGATCTGGAGGGCGAAATCCCCTGCTCCCGAAGGTCCGGCATCGCTGACGATCACCGGCGGATTCGGGTTGGGACCGCCGCTCTGCCATGACGTCGGACCGCCGAAACCCTCCGTCTGGAGCACCGTGACCGCCCCCGCAGGGAGCACCGCCAGTCCGATCCAAGCCAAAAGTCGGAAATACATGGCTAACAGGATGCAAATTTCCCCACTCGAATCAAGAAAATCTGACTCCACCCGCGCAAACTCACGCCATCCACCCGAACTTCCGGGAAGCACGCCTGCGGAAGTAGGGATCGTCCCCACCCTTGTGAAAAATTTCACAAACCCCTTGCCGGACACCCCCCTTTCGCGGCAAATTTCCCTAGGCTTAAACGGCATGACCAACCGCACCACGGAATACGAGGCCCCAGACACCCTTGCCCGCACTACCTCGGCGGTCGATCAGTACCATGAGGAGACGGACGATCTCATGGGCGAGAAGATGGTTCTCAACATGGGACCCTCCCACCCCGCCACGCATGGGGTGCTGCGCCTGATTCTCGAACTGGATGGCGAGATCATTTCCAAGGCCGATCCGGACGTGGGCTTCCTGCATCGCGGCGATGAGAAGATCGCCGAGAACATGCACTACAACCAGTTCGTGCCCTACACGGACCGCCTGGACTACCTCGCTCCGCTGGCCAACAACGTCGCCTATGCCTGCGCCGTCGAGAAACTGATGGGCTGGACCCTGCCACCGCGCGGCCAAGCCCTCCGCGTGCTCTGTTGTGAGTTGGCCCGTCTTTCCTCCCACATGCTGGGTGTCGGCGTCTGCGCCATGGACGTGGGCGCGATGACGGTCTTCCTCTACACCTTCACTGAGCGCGAGAAGATCTACAACCTCTGCGAACAGCTCACCGGTGCCCGTTTCACCACCTCCTACACCCGTGTCGGCGGCCAGCTCCGCGACATGCCGCCGGGCTTCGAGGCTTCCGTGCGCCAGTTCCTCGGAGAGTGCACCACCGCGATCGAGGAAATCTCGACGCTGCTGGACAAGAACAAGATCTTCATGGACCGCATGTGCGATATCGGCGTGATCAGCCTTGATGACGCCATCGCCTGGGGCATCACCGGCCCGAACCTGCGCGCCTCCGGCGGCACCCGCGACCTGCGCAAGGACCGCCCCTATCTCGGCTACGAGAAATACGATTTCGACGTCGCGATCGCGGACGAAGGCGACTGCTACGCCCGCTATCAGGTCCGCATGGAGGAAATGCGCCAGTCGATCCGCATCTGCTATCAGGTGCTTGACACCATGCCCGCCGGCCCGGTGAACCTCGCCGACACCAAGAGCATGCTGCCCGACAAGGAACGCGTGCTGATGTCGATGGAGGAACTGATCCACCACTTCATCGTTGCCACCCAGGGCATCGACGCGCCGAAGGGCGAAGTCTACTTCGGAGCCGAAAACCCCAAGGGCGAGCTCGGCTTCTACATCCACTCCAAGGGCGGCGGCGTGCCGAACCGCCTGAAAATCCGCAGCCCTTCCTTCTGCAACCTTTCCATCATCTCCAAGCTCCTCCCCGGCCACATGGTGTCCGATATTCCGGCCGTGCTGGGGTCGCTCGATTTCGTGATGGGCGAATGTGATCGATAGGTATAAGTAACAGGACGTTATGAAAAAAATCGTCACATTTCTCATCCTCTCTTCCGCTTTATCTCAGGCGGCCACTGAAACTTGGACCAGCAAGGACGGTCGAAGCGCTGAGATGGAGTTGGTCAAAGTCACCACTGAAGGCACGGTTAAGACCGGCGAGTTCCACACCAAGGCGGGCCAGACCGTCAAATTGAAGTCCACCGATCTTGCGACCGAGTCCGCGAAGCGGCTAGACGACTGGAAAGCTCCGGTTGAGGCCGTCGCCGCGGGACCGAGCATCTTCGACAAGGTGCTGGATGGCAATCTGGTGAAGCTCGAGGGGAAAACCTTGAAGCGCTGCACCGACGCCACCAAACCGGCCAAGTATTACCTTTTCTACTACACCGCCTCCTGGTGTGGCCCTTGCCACGCGTTCACCCCTTCGCTCGTCCAATTTTACGATGCGCACAAGCCGAAGAGCAACGACTTCGAACTGGTCCTGATCACCAGCGACAGCGACGAAAAGGCGATGCAGGGTTACGCCGTCGAAATGAAGATGAACTGGCCCCAGCTAAAAATGGCAAAGGTCGAGAAGTTCAAGAAGGAATTCCACCATCCCGGCGGCGGCATTCCCAATCTGGTGCTGACCGACCTCGACGGAAAAATCCTCAAGTCCAGCTACGAAGGCACCAAATACGTGGGACCGACGGTCGTCATGGACTACCTCGGAACCCTGTTGAAATGAACGTTCCGGCATGCGCCTCGTGCTGGTCGCGGGAATGGAATACCACGCCATCCGCCTTGCCCCGAAATTGATCCGATCGACCGCCCCTTCTTCACCGCTCACGGCCCCCTACCTTACCCGCCATGTCCCACTCCACCGTCGAAGATCTCGTCGCGTCCCATGAAACGCCGGGCACACCCTTCTTTCCGCCCTTTGCCGTGACGGCGGAGCTGGAGGCCGAATCATCGAAGCGGTTGGCGCAGTTTCCCGACGACCAGAAGCGCTCGGCGGTGCTGCCGATCCTGCATTACATCCAGCACCACCACGGCTACCTTTCCGCGGAAGCGATCGCCTGGACGGCGGAGCGTCTGGGAATCCAGCCAATCAAGGTGGCCGAGGTCGTGACCTTTTACCCCGGCTTCCGCCAGTCGGCTCCGGGCCAGCATCACATCCGCGTCTGCCGCACGCTTTCCTGCGCGATGGGCGGCTCGTATGAGCTGATGGAAAAACTCTGCCAACTCACCGGCATCGACCGCAGCGCCACGGATTCCCACCATCACCCGATCTCGGTTTCGCCCTGCGGCAAGTTCTCCGTCGAGTTCGCCGAGTGCCTCGCCTCCTGCGGCAGCGCCCCGGTCTGCATGGTCAACGATGACTTCTACGAAGCCCTCACCGCCGACAAGGCCCAGGGACTTCTCGACTCCTATTCGGCCAAGAGCGCGGAACACTGACCTTTTTCCTTCGATGATCACCTACCTCCCCGGCAAGCAGCCCGATCCGCGCGAACACCGCCTGATCTTCAAAAACGTCGATCGCGAAGGCTGGGATCCATCCATCGGCACCTATCTGGCGGATGGCGGCTACGAGCAACTGAAGAAGGCGTTCACGATGGCGCCGAAGGACATCACCGAGGAGGTGAAGAAGTCCGGCCTGCGCGGTCGCGGCGGTGCGGGTTTCCCGACCGGCATGAAGTGGACCTTCATCCCGCCGAACAACACCAAGCCGGTTTACCTGATCTGCAACGGCGACGAATCCGAGCCCGGCACCTTCAAGGACCGCTACATCCTCCACCAGGACCCGCACCAGCTCATCGAGGGCATGGTCATCTCCTGCTTCGCCACCGGTGCCCACACGGCTTACATTTACCTGCGCGAGGAATTCCCCGCCGCCGCCATCCTCATGGAAAAGGCCCTGGATGAGGCCCGCGCCCACGGCTTCCTCGGCCAGAACATCCAAGGCTCCGGCTTCGATCTCGAGATCTACGTCCACCGCGGTGCCGGCGCCTACATCTGCGGTGAGGAAACCGGCCTCATTGAATCCCTCGAAGGCAAGCGCCCCTACCCGCGCATCAAGCCACCCTTCTTCCCCGCCGCGCTGGGCCTCTACATGTGCCCGACGATCGTGAACAACGTCGAGTCCCTCTGCCACGTGAAGCACATCATCGGCATGGGCGGCGAGGAATACGCCAAGCTCGGCGTCGCCCGCAACACCGGCACCCGCATCCTCTGCGTCTCCGGCGATGTCAAAAAGCCCGGCTACTTCGAAGTCGAAGTCGGCAAGGTGACCATGCGGGAACTGCTCTACGACATGTGCGGCGGCCCCAAGGACGGCCGTGAATTCAAGGCCGTCATTCCCGGTGGATCGTCCTCGAAAATCCTCCGCTGCGACGAAACCTACAAGCTCAAGAACCCGGACGGCACCGCCAAGGACCTCGGCTTCTGGGACATCCAGATGGACTTCGACACCCTCGCCGCCTGCGGTTCCATGGCCGGCTCCGGTGGCGTGATCGTCCTCGATGACACCCGCAAGATCTCATGGGTGCTGAACAATATCAACGCCTTCTACGCCCACGAATCCTGCGGCCAGTGCACGCCCTGCCGCGAAGGGTCGATGTGGATGAAGAAGATCACCGACCGCCTCGTCACCGGTGATGCCACGCCCAAGGACATCGAAACGCTCGAGAGCGTGGCCTATCAGATCGATGGCCGCACCATCTGCGCCTTCGGCGAAGCCTCGTCCTGGCCGGTGGAAGCCATCGTCGCCAAGTTCCGCCAGGAACTCCTCGGTGACACCGTGCCGGGCATCGAAAACGAGCCGCACAACGCCGAGTCCGAAGCCCAGCGCCGCTATCTCGACCACGAACCGGCGAAACCCGCCGAGCCCGTGACCGCGGATATCGCGTAAGTAGCCGCGTTCGTGAAACCCCGGGCGGGTGGATTCACCCGCCTACCGCCGCTGTACCGCCGTTTCGGAAGTCCTTCATCCCTGGCGTTAACGAACAACGTTCGCTGCCCCAACTGCGTTTATATTCCAGCCCGCGGAGAGCGGCCCTGCCTTGTTAAGTCAATAGGGTTTTGACATGTCCGGAGCTGGATCGGCAGCCCGCGAATAGCAACAGGATCGGCATGAGGAAAGCCGGATGAATGGTCACGGAGCCTTTCCCTCGTTCGGGCATGGGCTCCCGAATATCGCCAACAGCGGCACTCCTATGCCCAATCCGATACAATTCTACAGATAAAACAAATTCAGGTCGGTCGTTTTATCTGCCATTCTGCCATCCGGTTTCTCCCCGCATTCCGATCCTATCCAAATGAAAAGGCTCCGTTCCTCTCTCGCCGCCGTGTCGATGGCCCTCTTCCTTCCGACGGCCTCCCTTCATGCGGCGGAGCCGCCCGAAGACCAGCCGGAAATCATCAAGACGGCGGACCAGCTCCGTTCGCTGTTCAACCGGGCGGGCCTCCAGCAACTTGAGATCAATGCGGCCCTTTCGAAAATGACCGCCGCCCAACTGGCCGAACTGGTTCACAGCGTGGCCGATGCGCAATTGATCGCCCCACCTTACGCCTATTCGCAGGAAATCAGCATCGCCTGCGAAGCGTGGGCTCTAGCCGAACCGGACGCGGCCCTGAAATTCGTCCTTGCGTCAAAGCAGCGCTCGTTTCGCCAGACGGCCCTGTATGGCATCATTCCTGCACTGTCCAGAGCCCGGCCCGGGATCATGCCCGATCTGATCAGGAATCTGGACGATCCGCAGGCCAAGGAGGCTGCCGAGTCCGCCTGGCTGTTGGAACTCGGACGCAACGAACCGGACAAGTTTCTGGCTGTCATCAAGGCGGATCCGAAATGGGCCGCCATGCGCCGTGCTGAATCCTTCGCCGCGTCCTGGGCGCTGGACGATCCGGCAGCCGCTGCCGCCCGTACCGGCACCTTTCCGGTGGATGTTCAAAAGGGCCCTACTGCGGTCATCGGGCGCATCTGGGGCGCGAAGGATCGCAAGGCGGCCCTTGCCTGGGCCAAGACCCTCGATCCCACTTTGCAAACGGAAGCGGTCGCCGCCATCGCCGGGGGCACTGCCGTCCGGAATCCCGAAGCCGCCTTCGCTTCCCTGCCCGAACTCGATCCGCTGGTCCGGCGCGCCGCTTTGGTGGAAATCTTCCGGACCCTCGCAGACACCCAGCCCGAGACTGCGCTTACCCGTGCGGCGGCTCTGCGGGACGCAGCGGATCAACGCGCCGTCCTTCATGCCCTGCTCTCGACCGGAACATGGATCGGAGGCGGTCCGGAACCACTCAAGACCGTGATCGGGCAGTTGAAGGGAGGCAAGCTGCGCGACGAAGCATTGAATGCCCTTGGCAGTTACTACTTCAATCGTACCACCGATGAACTCGAACAAGCTTTGGTCGCATACCCTGGAAAGGAGTTCAAACGCCTCCGCTCCCAGTTGCTCCATTCCCTCGCCAACGCGGACCCGCTCCGTGCGGCCCGGATTTACGAACAGTCTCCTCCCGGCAGTTGGGATCCCAACACGGATTTCAACGAGATCATCGCAGGCCTGGCAAAAAAGGACGTCGCGGCCGCGATTAAATTTTCCTTGGCGGCACCCACGGCGGAGGCGCGCGAGCAGGGGCTTCGTTCGACTGCGGCCTACGCTTCTTTTCAAGACCCGGCCGGCATGGCGGCCCACCTGACCGACTTCCCCGAGGGCGCGCCGCGCGAGAATGCCCTGACGACTCTGGCGTCCGACTGGGCCCACAACGACCCCGATGCGGCCAAGCAGTGGGCGAATGACCTTCCCGAACCGGCCAAGCGGACCGCCGCCCTCATCGCCATGGCCCGCGAACTGTACCAAAACGATCCCAGCGAGGGCCTCACGCTTCTCTCGGCCCTCGCCGCGGCCAATTCCAAGGACCCCGCCCTGGTTGTGAAGATCACCCAGCCTATTTCCTACATCCTCACCGATTGGGAAAAGGAGGATGCTCCGGCTGCGGGGAACTGGATCCTGACACTGCCCGAAGGCCGGACGCAGGAAATCCCAATGAACGACCTGGCCTACAATTGGTGCAAAAGAGACCCCAAGGGCATGAGCCAGTGGACGGCAGCATTGCCAGCCGGACCGGCCCACGATCTTGCCATGCACGCACTGGAACATGGCGTGTATCAATCCGTGGCCCGGCTGAAACAGTCGGACCCCGCTGCGGCGCGCGCCATGATCGACAGCGTCGAATTACCGGACTTCGAGCGCCAACGGCTTCTGAAAAACCTCGAACCCGACCCGAAGCACTGATCCCATCTGATCAGGGCGGTTGCTCCGGCGAGGCAATCCTCGCGAGGAGTTCCCGCCGACTGCGCTCATACGCCACGCGGGCTTCATTGAACGCCTTCGCCCGGATCGATCCTCCGATCAGCCAACGAAGGCTCCATAACAACATAACCCCTGCCACTGCTCCCAGCACAGCCGCCGCTGAATGGTCCCCGTCCATCGGCTCGGGTTGGCTCAGCATGACGAGGCAACCCGCCCCAAACAGGACTGCGATCAAAATTCCCGGTCCCCAATAGCACAGAATCCTCTTCAAGTCCGGGTCTCCCATTGCGCGGTTGTAGGGAATCTGCGAGTGATACCGATAGTCCTCCCATTCGCGGTCTAGCTCCCTGAGTTCACCGCGCAATCTCCGAATCCCGGACGCCAACGCCGGACTCTCCTTTGATAGTTCAACATGCGGGCGCCTCATTATTTCACATTCGGTTTCTCGGATTTCGAGCGCGATCGGATTACCAAGAAGAGGCGGAATGAATCGGCTCCTTCAGCCATGCCGGAATGCAGCTCTGCTGATAACCTAGTCGCCAAAGCTCCCGCCACATTCCGCGGTCCAATTGGAAGAGACGCTCCAATAGGATGCCGCTTCCGGAAGTGGGCCCGGTTCGCATCGGGCTGACGCCCCGCGACTCCCCGTCACGGCTTCTTGCTCTTGGGGCGGGTGATGCTGGATTCGTCCTCGGACAGCGGGGTGAATTCCTCCTTTTTGGTTTCTTCAGACCGGAGTTTCGCGATGAAGTATTGGGCGACGCCCGCTGGTGAAAATTCGGCGAAGGCGGTCATGAAGTCGGAATCCATCCGGCCACCTTTCGCCAGCTTTCGCAGATGCTCCAAGAGAGTGTCGTTCATGGCGACATTCCCATCAGCCGGATCGTGGAGCAGGATTCCCAAATCCGTGGCCGTGCCTTTCCAACAGGGCTTGAGGAAGTCATCCCCCTCATACGCCTCTCCCCCGGCGAAATAGACGATCCGCTCTCCGAGCTTCCGTTTTCGAGAATCAGAGGACGTGATGAATTTGACGTCCCTCATCCGATCTTCATAGTGCTTGGCCACGATGATCCGCTCGTCGATTTTGAGCCGCACATTCCAAGTCGGATTTCCAAACATCTGAGGTCCCTGTTCCACGCCTGCCACCGTACAAACCAGAGTGATGTGGGCCAATCCCGGCTCCAACACCGGCTGAAACCAGACCATGGTGGGCAACGACACTGTCTTGTCCGGTTCCGCGGAAACCATCCCACCGCAAAACACCCAGAGGACCAGCATGCCAATTCTGCGAAGCATGCCATGCATGAAACGCCTCTTGAGGACGGAAGACAACATCGAACGCGTCTCACTCAGGAGCACCTCCCGCCAAACTCGCAATCAGCGGCCGGATGTGGCCATCTGCGGAAACATTCCCTCTCCAGCCCTGACGCGAAGGCAGGAAAGATCCAGTTTGGCCGTTTGAGTGGCGGACAGACTGGCTCCGGCATCGGCTGTGGAATCCGGACTCGTTCCGGGAAGGGCCGCCCACCAGAGTATCCCGGCTGCGGCGAGACCGATGGCATAACCGAAAATAGGATGCTGTTTCATCAACCGCAAGGCATCGCAGGTTCCATGCCCAATGAAGGTTCGTTGATGTGCCGGGATTTGCCCGCCCTGACAGGCGTTTTGCCATTTGCATCCTGCGTGGTAATCAGTCGAAGTGCACGATCGAGATGTCACATTTGGCCGAGAGCGCGACGTCACGCGAAAGACCGGAACCATGCATCTTGAAATGTCGCGGCGGCAACTCGCAACCCGCTCTGCGACCTATGCATTGGTTCAGGTTCAACGACCCAAGCAATTCCAATGGCTGCGGCGGATTCGCAGAGCTGGCACACACCCTGCGAAAGCGCCGGGATGTTCTCGACCTCTGCTCCATTCGTCACGGCCTGTGCCCAATTGCACAAGGGCATGCAGGAAATCGGTTCCTTTCTAATCGAACTCTCCGATCGCACCGCCAATCCCGAACTCCGGCAGCGATTGAGAGAGGAAGCCGCCGAACGGGCGGGGCAATCGGTGCGCCTGCGCCGGATTTTTGCCGTGATGGAGCTGCCGCCCGAGCCTTCCCGTTGCCCGCTGCTGGCTTCCTTGCTCGATTCCGCCCGCAGCCGGTTGAAGACTGCCGGCGCGGCGGACAAGGAAACGATCATCACCGACATCGCCATCCAGTTGGGATCCTACGAGGTGGCGGCCCATGAGTTGCTCCAGGATGAGCTGCCGACCGCCCTGCCGGTGTCGCCTCTGGTGAAGACTTCGCTGCAGAAGGCCAGGGCCACCTCCTCGAAATGGCAGGCATTTCTCAAGAGCCAAGTGCGGCCCGAGAAATTCGCGGCGTGAGTCAGATGAATCAGCGCCGCCTGGCCGTCAGAGCCGCCAATTCCCGGCGGCGGGCCAGATAGCGCTGCTTCAAGCGGGCTGTTTACGGTGCCGTTATCGCACCGGCAGACCCAATTGATCGATCAATCCTCCAAGTGCGGAGTAGTCAGGTCGAGAGCCAAACTCACATCCCTTTTCATCGACTCCCTGGCACTCCAGGCAAACCGAATAGGATGCTGCGATCGAACCATCCGCCCGATAAAACACGAACCCGTGCCGGGGATTGAAGCAGTTGGCGAAGACTGAAGGCCGCACCGAGGCCGCAGCGGCTCCAGCCAGACGATTCACCTGAGGGTCGGACAATCGCACCCCGGTCACGGGTGTCCGAGTGGCATTGAGCCTTCCTCGGGTGACGATAAACCGACCGCCCGCCGGGTAACTGGATCCGAGATTGTAAGCGTAGGCCACCACGTGATCACAGCCGTGGATGCCGGACTTCTCCAGCCGCGCCCGTGTCGATTGCGATAGAGCCGAGGCAGACGCGGAGATGGCGCTGACAGACCGATGGGGAGCGCTGCAGTTACAAACCGCCATTGCCATGCCAATGACAGCCAACCGCACCAGAATCCGGGTTTTCACCAGACCAGCGATGCCATATCTCTCGGAAAGAGACAACGCAAAACGGACGCCTGTGGCCCGCACGCCTGCCTGCATTCTGACGAGCGAGGGGGAAACCGAGCGCTTTTGGCCGTTCACGATGCCGCCCGCTCCTGACCTGCCACCTAAAATCGTTCATCTTCCCTATTTCATTCCCAGATAGAACGGTGTATGCCATCACCGTTATTGTAAAACCATGATCAGACCGTCTCGAATCGACGGCATCATTCTTTTCATATGAAAAAGCCTGTCGTCATCGTCTCCGCCCTCGCCGGAGCCACCGCGTGTTTCCTGGCCGGGCGCATGAGTTCGCCCGCTCCGGCCGCGGTGGATGAATCGGCCAAGCGCCCCCAGCGTTCCGCAGATCGATCGTCAGGCCCGCGCGCCTACAAGGTCGCCGGGCCGGGGGCTGGTGCCGAGTCGGTGACGACCGCGCTGGAACTGCGGGACTTCTTCAAACACGGCGGCGGTTACAGTGGAAACGGGACGGCGATGGCCACTGCCGCGCTTTCCAAAATGAATGCCATGGAGATTGCGAAGCTCGTCGGTGATCTGGCGGAGGCCCAGATGAACACGCCGGGTTATGGCTACAATTCCGAGATCAGCGCCGCGTGCGGCCGATGGGCGGAGGTGGATCCGGAGGCGGCGCTGCGGTTCGCACTGGCGGCCAAACAGAATTCGTTCCGGTCCGCCGCTATTGGCAGCATTTTCGCGAACATGGCCAAGCTCGACCCCGAGCTGGCGCGGGCGAAGCTGGCCACCCTGCCGGACGCAGGAATGCGCCGCAGCGCCCAGGCCAGCATCATGACCGCCATCTCCATCGCCCACCCGGATGCATGGGTGGCCATGGTCAAGGAGGAGCCCGGCGTCATGCGCCAGTATGGTGGCATCGGGTCAATCGCCGCCGAGTGGGCAGTGGATGACCCGGCCGCAGCGGCGGCCCGTTTGAAAGACTTGCCGGCTTCCATGCAGAAAGGCGGGAACGCCGCAATCGCCAAGGTCTGGAGCGGCTCGGATCCGAAGGCCGCCATGGCCTGGGCCGCCTCCCTTTCCGATCCGGGCCAGCGAAATGAAGCACTCGGTGCTGCCGCGGGTGGCATGGCCGCGCAGGATCCCGATGGGGCGATGGCGGCCCTGGACTCGCTCGACCCGACCGCGCGCCGGGCCGGTCTCGCGTCCATCTTCCAGACCCTTTCCGACCGCGATTACAACGCCGCCATCGACCGGGCCTGTGCTCTTGGAAATCCGGCCGACCAAACTGCCGCCTTCAAGATCCTGCTGGGTGAGAACCAAGGCTACTCTCCATACGATTACAGCGGGCGAGGCGGTGCCGAGCAAATCAACAACCTCATCGCCAGACTCCCTGCCGGGGCCCTCCGCACCCAGGCCTTGACCAACCTCGGAAATTCCCTCTCCTCGCTCTCGCGTGAGGACGCCGACCGCATCCTGCAGGGTTATCCGGAAAACGAGCGCGTGAAGCTTCAAACCAACATGCTTCAGAACCTCAGCTACAATGATCCCGTGCGGGCCATGGAGATCTACCAGAGCCTGCCAGCCGGCCAGGCCGAGTCCTACACCTTCCAGAACATCCTCAGCTACCTTTCCCAGCAGGATCCGGAAGCAGCCTTGAAGCTGGCCATGTCCGGAAAAACGCCGCAGGAGCAATCCCAGGGCATCGCCTCCGCAATTTCCCAACTCGCCCACAACGATCCCGCTGCCGCCCAGCGCCACCTGGCGGACATTCCGGCCGGCCCGATGCGGGACAAGGCGACCGCCGCCCTCGCCGGCGGCTGGGGGGGCACCGATCCCACCGCCGCCCTGGCATGGGCCAATTCTCTCAGCGGGAATTCAAAGACGGCCGCCATCACCGCGATCCTGCCCGGCATGGCGCAGACCGATCCCAAAGGCGCGGCCGAAACCCTCGGTGCGATGCTGGCCAGCCCCCACAAGGACACCGATGGCAGCCTGAACAACGCCGCCTCCAACATTGTCCAAGTGTGGGGAAAGGAGGACCCCGCCGCCGCCGCCACCTGGGTCACCAGCCTGGCCGATGAAAATCTAAAGCAAAACACCATCCAGAGCCTGACCTACACCTGGTGCCGGGAGGACCCGGATGCCGCCGGCACCTGGATCAACAACCAGCCCGACGGATCCATGCGCGATTCCGCCATCCGCTCCATGGTCAGCACCCTGCAGCAAAAAGATCCCGCCACCGCGTTCGAGTGGGCGGGAGCGATGAGCAACGACCAGCAACGGTCCAACATGATGCTCAACATCGCGATCAACTGGAAAAACACCGATCCAACGGCTGCCCGCGCCGCCCTCGAGAAGGCAGACCTGCCCGACGACCGGCGCAAACAATACCTCCAGATGATGGGCCCGCCTCCGGGGTCCGCCATCCCTGCCGGGCAAGACTCGTTTGAAGAGTCCGATGGCCGTTGATCGCCTCCGGACGCTCGTGGCCTCCCACCATCACAAGTTGCAAACTTGTGCTACTACTTGACCCGTAGGTTGGCGGTCAGGTCGGTCTTCACGTCGGCGGCGGTCCAGGTTACCGGCTTGCCGCCGCGGGTGACGGTGTTGCCTTCGATCGTGACGTGGTCGCAGCGGTTGAAGATGAAGGGTGGCTTTTTCCACGCCGGGAAGTGGTCGTTGTAGGTGACGGTGTTTCCACGGAAGGTGATGCCATCGGTCGAGATGCCGAAGATCAGCGGGACGTCGAAGGTCTCGAAGGTGTTGTTCTCGATGCGGACATTCCGATGATAAAACGCGGGCTGCCCCTTGAGATCGGGCACTTCCGGGTAGAACGAGAGCAGCGCCTCGGTGAACTGGAAGCGGGAGGTGAGATTGTCCTTGAAGACATTGTTCCGGATCAGCACGTCCTGGCAACTGCCGCTCTCAAACCAGCCATTGGCATCCCCGGCGAGGAGGATGGCGGAGCCGGCGATGTCCTCGAAGCGGTTGTTTTCCACCAGCACCGGCTTCGGCGTGGTGAAGAGCGAGCCGCGGGCGCGGTTGTCGTGCACGAGGTTGCTCCGGAAGGTGACCGCAGGAAACCAATCGGCGTTTTCCACGGCATCGCCCTTTCCCAGATCGCCCGGCACCGGGCCGGCCAGGGTGAGGATGACTTCCTTCGTACTGGTCTTGCGCACGGCGGTGACCTTCACGGGATCGCGCGGCAGCAGCCACTTGGCCTGGATGAAGCGCAGGGTTTCGCCCGGCAGGAAGGTTTCGAAGCCGACGGACTGGCCTTCCGAGTAGTGGCAGCGCAGGGTGTGGTCGTCGATCTTCTCCTCGATGCGCAGGCAGGTGGCGTGGACGTTGATGGCATCATCCATCATGCCCTCATAGCGGCCGTTTTCCGAGAGGATGAGTCCCTTGCAGTTTGAGAAGTGGGTGGCGTCCGCATTGGTGCTGAAGTAGCGGCCGGTCTCCGCCCGCGGAAAGACTCCCCCGCCCTTCAGATGGATGGTCTCGCTTCGCTGGGCAAGCAGGCCCATGCCGTGGGAGGCGTGGATGGCCACTTGGTCGAGCGTGGTGTTCTTCGCCCGATAGAGCGTGACCGCCGGATGGGGGCGCTGCCAGAGATGGCGGAAGGTGAACACATCGCCCGCCTTGATCGCCGTGGTGGTGAGATCTTTTTCCACCCGGTAGTGACCGGGAGAAAGTTCGGTGGCCTTGCCCTTGAACTTGTAGTCGCTGGTGCCGGCAACGATGGCGTGGGTCTTGCCATCGAACACGATGCCACTCCCACCATCCGGTGATTCCCAACCTTCGCCCTTGAAAACGAACCAGCCGTTCCGAAGTTCATGAGGGAATCGCAGTTGATCGATCTCGATTTCATACGCACCCGCTTCCACCTTCGTCAGCGTGCCCTGCGAGTGACGCGGAATGGCATAGTCGATGCCGATGTCGCGGATGGTGACATTTTCCGAATCCTGCACCAGCAGTGGCTGCACCTCGCCATGAAAGAGAAACAGCGAGCCCTGGCCATCAATGGTCACGTCTTTCAGGTCCACCAGTGGAATGCTCACCGGCTGCCACAGCGGCTGGTCGTGGTTGGAGATGTGGAAGTGACGCTTCAGGGCACCCGCCGCGTAGAAATGATAGTCGCCCTTGGCGAGCTGCAACGTGGAGCCGGGTGCTTGGCGCAGCGCTTCGAGGGCCTTGGCAAAGGCGGGCGATTGGTCCTCCTCGACACCAGGCTTCAGGCCGAAGTCCGCGCCCCTGACCACAGTCGGGGATTTTGGTACTTCCTGGGGACCGCTCTGCCAGGCGAGGTCCACCCAGTCGGCGTGGTCATAGGAGTTTTCACCGCCATCGTCCGCAATCAGGTAAAGCTTCCGGTGAAAGGCTGCCAACACCGGCAGGTCGAATGCCAGTGTCGCGTCCCCTTCCTTCATCACGGGAGATTTCCACAAGATGGCGTTGCCGGATAGAATGCGGAATTGCACCGATCCCCTGCCCGGCCCGGCGGAATCGTCCACGCCCACGGCACCGGTGAATCTGGATGCTCCGGCCGGAACCGTGATCGGGATTTCCGAGACCGCGTGGGTGCCGAGTCCTGTGGCATAACGTTTTCCCGCGATGCTGAGCGGCTTCCCATCCACACTGGCATCGCGGTGCAGCTCACCGAACACCTGTGAGGACATCGCCATGTCCGTTTCGGAGATCGTGAAATCCGCGGCCGTCGCCGTGGCAGAAAGAAGCAGAGGGAATAGGAATGAGCGGATCATAAGAACGGAGGCAGGATGGCGCTGCGGATACCCAAGGTCCAGCAGCCAGTGAGCTGCCACCCCTTGGACTGCCAGGTGGGCGGCGGGTGAAATAAAAAGCCCCCGTTCCCATGGGAAACGGAGGCTTTGCAAGACGATGGGCCGATCAGTTGTAGGTCGGCTTCTTGTACTGATGGAAGTATCCGTCCCCGGTGTACATGTGGCCTTCATAGTCCGGCAGCGGGCCGGCGTCCGGAGGCAGCGGGATATTGCCGAGGGTGGCGTCTTCCGGCTGCGAGTAGGAGATGTTCACCGGGGTGCCGACCTTGACGAGGTGGAAGAATTTCGGGGCGACGTTCTCGTGCATGCGGATGCAGCCGTGGCTGGCGCCGTGATGCTTCAGCCAGCCGGTGTGGAATCCATAGTTGGACTTGAATTCGCACCAGAACGGCATCGGGGTGCCCTTGAACGACCAGCCCGCAGGCTTCTTGTCGAGGAAGGTCTGCTTCACCTGGTCGCCGCTGTAGGCGTAGCCGTGGGTGCTGGCGCGGTGGAACTCCTCCTTGTTGAAAATGGTGAAGGTTCCGGTCGGCGTGCCGGTGCCGGGAGCTCCGACGCAGACAGGCATCACGAGGAGGGCTTCATTGCCTTCCATCACGTAGGCCACCTGCTTGCTGACGGAAACCTTCACCCGCACGGCGGAGGGGTTCTTGGGCAGCTTGGCCGGACGGTCGTAGGCATGATAGGCAGCCAGGCCGGCTCCGCCGGTGGTGGGGCTACACGAGGTGAAAAAGGCCGCCGCCGAAGCGAGACCCACGAGAGCGAGAGAGCGGAACTGTTTCATGTCAGATAGTCTGGAACGTCGGCAGTTTGGCGAGCCCTTCGAGGAATGCAAGTCGCCGCGCACGGTTTGCCTCCAGAGATTTCCTGCCCGTCCTCCGTCTCAACGGCGGCGTTCCCAGGAATCCACCCGGTGATCCAGGAAGGTCACACTGGCCGCCAGAGTCGGCACATAATTCACCTCGGGGCCTACCCCGTAGCCGTAGCTGCGGTAGTAACCGTGACGGAATGATCCGTAGCCTACGCCGCCAAAGAAGCCGGTGGTGTACACCGGCTCGCTGGTGGTGTAGTCCCAGCGCTGCAGTGATTTTCCGCCCTTGCCTCCCTCAAAGCGGCGGCTCGGCTCGCCCCAGGAGATCCACACGGCTTCGGTGCTCATGCCGCGGGCGATCGCTCCGTGGCGGGCCAGTTCCTTGTCCCGCGGGCTCAGCGAGGCATAGATCGCGGGATTTTTCTCAATGCGGGTGAGAGGAGTCGACGGCGCACAGGACGCGGCAAAAAGCAATGGCGCGAGAACGGCGGGGAGAAGCGTTTTCATCCTTCTTCCATAGCGCGTGACCGGGCGGGATGCAACGACCCAACGAAGGGATTTCACTCGATTTCTAAAACGGCTTGCCAAGGCGGAAGGCGGGGCAGCAATGTCGCGCCGAACGACCCCTTTCCCATGTCAGACCTGATCGAAGAAGACGACCTTTCCTCCGCCCTCAAGAAGTGCCCCGAGTGGGAGCTTGAGAAACAGTCCATCACCCGCACCGTCGAATTCGAAGAGTTCATGGACGCGATCGACTTCGTCAACGATCTCGCCGAGATCGCCGAGGAAGCGCAGCACCACCCGGACATCACCATCCGCTACACCAAGGTGACCCTGAAGCTGACCACCCACGATGCCGGTGGCCTGACCGAACTGGACATCGAACTGGCCCAGCGCATCGACAACCTCGTCGACTGATCGGCGCGGATTGGATCCCGCGCAGTTTACCGAATACCCGCGACTGGAAAGCTGCGGGTTTTTTCGTGGTTATCGCTTGAGCTAACCGACCATTGCCTTGGGGGAACGATGAGTCCTCAAGCCGCCATCGAAGCGCAGGTGCGTCTTGCAGGGAGGCTCTTCCAATTGGACCGCGGAATTCATTCCGCTCGATTGAGGAAGAGGAAGAGGAAGAAGCGGAATGAATTCCGCGGTCCAATTACGGGCTGTTCGGGTTCCGTCTGTGGCCATCCATTTCGTGGGACTCTTCAAATCGGCTTGCCGTCGACAGCCTATCGCGGCATCAGGATCTCCTCTTCGGGCAGGCCAGTGAGAGACTTCAGTCCGTTGATCAGCCGCTGAAGGGTGAAGTATAGGAAGCCGACCGCGGGCACCAGCACGACGGCGAAGCTCCAGCCGGTGATCTTCCCGATGATTCCGTTGTAGGTCTCCAGCGCGTTGCCAGCGCTGTGCTCAAACCCACGGAACATGAAAAGGGTCAGGCAGAGGTTGATCGTCGCGCTAATCGCGAACGACGTGGAAAACAAACAGGTGGCCCGCAACAACAATGAACCGTAGACCTCCCGCTTTGGTTCGTCGTCGATCTTTGACTCGATCTTCGGGATGTCGAATATCGTGTCGTTATAGAGAAACACCCGCAGCAGTGGATTGGCCGTGCGGTGCGAGGCCAGGATCGCGAAGCCGAGGATCAGCGGGATGGAGGCTTCCTTCACGCCATACAAAAAGGCGGCGCTGGATTTGACGCTGCCGTCCTCGTTCCAGAGATAGAGGGTCAGGCCTCCCGTCAGCATCACGGAAAAGAGTCCCAGCATGGAGAAGAAATTCCCCTTCCGGTTCTTGATGAAGAACCACACGCCATAGCCGAGAGGAAGGGCCAGCGCGATCACCAGGGCCTTCAGCGGCCCGAGGTGCCAGGGACGCACGGCGTTCCCGAGCTTCGCTTGAATCACCGGATCCTTGCTGAGAAAGCTCAGCGCCATCACCGGGATCAGGACGTTGATGAAGATGTTGGCGAGCGGGTTCTCGGGCTTCTTGGACATGGGTGCGTGTCGTTGATCGTCGTTGTCGATGGCAGGTGAAAGCGGGAAGGAAGAGCCCCTCTCGGAACTCTTCCCATCAACCATCAACTTTCAACCATCCACCTGCTCACACCGTGCCGTAGATGGTCTTTCCGGTGGAAAGCAGGTCCTCGCAGGCGATCTTCAGGCGCTCGGCCAGGGCGACCTCCGCCTTCTTCAGATAGGTGCGGGGGTCGTAGAGCTTCTTGTCGCCCACTTCGCCATCGATCTTGAGCACGCCTTCGATGTTCTGGCACATGTGGGTGACGATGGGGCGGGTGAAGGCATACTGGGTGTCGGTGTCGATGTTCATCTTCACCACGCCATAGCCGAGGGTCTCACGGATGTCTGCGAGATCGGAACCGGAGCCGCCGTGGAAGACGAGGTCCATCTCGGCCGCCGGGCCATGCTTGTCGGTGACGGCCTTCTGCCCGTCGCGGAGAATGGTCGGCTTGAGCTGCACGGCACCGGGCTTGTAGGCACCGTGGACGTTGCCGAAGGTCGCGGCAAAGAGGAAACGGCCGATCGGGTGCAGCGTTTCATAAACGGTGACCATGTCTTCGGTGGTGGTGTAGAGCTTGTCGGCATGGACACCGGAGGTGTCGTGACCGTCTTCCTCACCGCCGACGACGCCGGCTTCCACTTCCAGGATGATGTCGAGCTCGGCACACTCCTTGAGCAGTGCCTCGGAAAGCTTCATGTTTCCCTCCAGCGGCAGCTCGGAGGCATCGAGCATGTGGCTCTGGAAAAGGTTGTTGAGACCGGCAGCGCGGCGCTTGCGGGTCTCCTCCAACAGCGGACGCAGGAAGGACTCGACCTTTCCCGGTTGGCAGTGGTCGGTGTGGAGCGCCACGAGAATGTCATACTTCTCGGCCAGGCGGTGCGCGGCCTCGGCGAGGACGATGGCTCCGAATGCCGCATCGCTCACCTTCGTGCCGGAGGCGAACTGCCCCCCACCGGTGGAAACCTGGATGATCCCATCCGACTTGGACTCGGCGAAGGCGCGCAGGGCTCCATTGATCGTCGTGATGGAGGTGACGTTGATCGCAGGATAGGCGTAGCCACCCTTCTGGGCGGCGTCGAGCATGGCCCGGTACTGGGCGGGAGTGGCGACTGGCATGACGCCGCAGGGGTAACCGCGTGCCGCCATGAGGACAAGACCGAAACCGAATAAGTCTTGGCGATATTGCCGGATTTCCCTAAAGAGAGGATATGATGTCCCGGAAAAAGAAATCCCATGCCACGGCAGCCGGGTTGATCGCCATTTCCCTGCTCTCAAACTCCTGCAACAAGCCCTCTGCCGCCACGATGGCGGAACTGAAAAGCCTCCGGGCTGAGGTGGAGGGCCTGCGGGAAGAGAAGGAAAACGCCGCCAAAGTGGGCGATGTCAAAACGCTGAAGGCCGAAAACGATGCCCTCAAGGCGGGCGTCAGGCAGCTCGATGCCATCAAAGCCAAGGCGGATGCCGCCGAACGCGAGGCGGCGGAACTCCACAAGGAGATCGACGAACTGAAGCGCTCCAACGCCGAACTCCAGAAAAAGGCCATCTCCAAAGTCCGTGCCAAGGCTGTGGGCGAAACCATCGCCGTGCTCCAATGTCCCGGCGGCAACACTTACAAGGACGTGGTCATCCGTTCGATCGACGATTATGGCGTGTCCTTCCGCCACGAAGGAGGCTCCGCCACGCTCCGCTTCGACACCGCTCCGGAAGCCTGGGTGAAACGCTTCGGCCTCGAGGATGAGGCCGCTGCCAAGGCCGCCGCAACTCCGGCACCTGAACTGGCAGCCACCGCGGCCAGTGCCACCCCGGCGGAAACCGTTCCGGCCGACCAACTCAACGCACTGGCCCAGAAGCTGATGCCTGCCGTGGTCATCATCAAGGGCAACACCTCCGAAGGAAGCGGGTTCTTCGCCAAAGAGGGCGACACCACCTACCTCTACACCGCCGCCCACGTCATCTGTGGCAATACCAAGCTCGAAGTCCAGTCCACCGACGGTCGCACCTACACCCAGTTCGGCCCCATGGATGTGGCGGAAAATGCCGACATGGTCCGTCTCGCCATGCTCGAAAACGTCCCCGTGACGGCCACCCTCGCCCAGCCGACGGATGCCGTGATCGGATCGCCGGTTTTCGCCATGGGCGATAGCGGCGGCGGAGGAGTGCTCACCGTCCTGGAGGGCAATGTCAAAGGTGTCGGTGCCGGTGAACTGGAAATGGACGCCGCCATCATCCAGGGGAACAGCGGCGGGCCCGTCTTCAGCGCTCCAAGTGGCCGAGTCCTCGGCGTTGTGACCCATCTCATCGCCGCCCGCACCGACGTCTGGGCCGCCGCGACGCCATTCTCCGACGTGCGCCGCTTCGCCGCCCGGGTCGATGGCCAGGTGAAATGGCGGCGTGTCCCGATCGGCACGCTGATCAATGAACCCCACGTGCTGGCCGAGTACAATCGCACCACCCGGCTCCTGCTCGCCCTCGCCGCGCTGCGCCCCACCACCGCCGGCCTGCGACTGAACGCGACTGTCAAGGAAGGCGTCTCCGCCAATTCCATTATCGCAGAAAACAGAGATGTCCCCGCCGTGCAGGACCTCCTGAAAATGAACACCGCCCTGGCCCAGACGCGCGTCAGAGCCTCGGAAAAGGACCTGCTCAAAAAGTTCTCCTCCTACTACGACACCATTCTCGGCGATGCCAAACGCCAGTCCGCCACCTTCAATCCCGCGGCCTTCGCCACCTGCAACCGCCCCCAGGCGGAAGCCTGCGCCCACTGGCGTGCCGTCGCAGAAAAGGAAATCGGCACCATCATCGAGGCCATGCATTGAACCGTCCGCCGCCCGTCCCAACAACCTTCCGCCGATTCGCGTCTTTTTTCCGATTTCCTCTTGCAAAAAAACAGCCCCCTCCCTAAACCTCCGCCCCGCCGCAAGGCAGGACAAAAGTGAAAGGGTAGATGCCCGAGTGGCTAAAGGGGGCAGACTGTAAATCTGCTAGCGTAAGCTTACGATGGTTCGAATCCATCTCTACCCACCACCTTCTGATTCAGAGGGTTGTGAGACTAAAAGGCTCCGCACTGCGGAGCCTTTTGTTTTGAGACGGGCCATTTTCGGTCCATTCCTGAATCGCCACGGCAACGACCAGCCAGGCGCGCCCATGTTCCATCGTCGGTCGAAGCGGCAGTACCTCATCCGTGTGGTGTAGTTCTGCGACTGGCCGGACTCTCGGCGCAAGGTCGGGCGGCGGTTCGCGGCGGATGGGAGTGCAGGGCTTCGGCGTGCCTTGGGAGACGAAGTCGTCCATCCACGGCCTTGGTGACGGACAGATCGCGGGACCTGGCCAGCTCGGCGGCGGGGGGGTGCCTTTGATGTCGTCGGTGGATCCACTTATGGGGTGCCTCCTTTCCTGACGAGATGGCGGAAAAGAGGCCCGGAATCGAGCTTATTGCCTGTCCAGTTCTTCAGGGGGCTCCAGCCCGACACAGATGGCGTTGTTTTGAACTCCAGTTGAGTAGCATACTGGGTCACCCGTCCAGAATCCGACGATACTCAAGAATTAAGAGTATTGGTTATCTCTTCCTTGCCCTTCTGTTCCGAAGCTTTTCGCTGAGCTTTGTCCATAGTCAATTCGGTACGGAGAAGCAGATAGATTTTCACCCAGAGCACGGTCCGCCAGAAAAGTGTGGAAAGCCACGTCAGGCCAGGAGCAACGAATAGAAGAAGCGACCATCCCCCAGCGCTGGATTGCAGAAACAGAAAAAATGCGCCGATAAATACCATGCCTAATGCGACATGGCGTAAGAGCATCCAGACCTTTTCGTTCTTTGATTTACAGTCCCAAGCGTAGCCGGCACACACGCCTTTCACAAGTTCGCCTCGAGCTGCGGAACGATCATCGACAAAAAACGAGGTCGCCCCCTTGATTCGAGCGATTAACCCTAAGTAGCCATCAAACCTGCCGGCCACTTCGGTGAGACTCTTATTCAACGGTTCCCATTTCGCTAGCGCGATATTAAATGCGATAGAAAAGGATAGGAAGCTCGTGCCGCCAAAGCCTTTATTGTCGCCTTTGAGCGACCAATTTGAAATCTGGCTGTCCGCGTACGCCTTAAGGGTGTCAATCCATTCGCAAAAAAACATTTTCCCAAATGGGTTATGCCGCGGTCGGATCAGGCATCGCCATGGGGACGGCTACCCTCCAAAAGCCGTCGAAACGCGACAGCATTTGTTTCGCTAGCTCACAGTTATTTGCGGACGCAAAGGCCTTGTGAGTATCGAGCTCCTGCTCGAAGCGAAATGCTTTCTCATCCATGACGATGAAGTTCATTGGGGCATTCCTTCCGACGGAATCCGGGAGGCAGGTCCGAAATTCAAATGGCGAGTTCGATGGAAAAAACTCGACGACTTTTTTTCGAAGTAGATTTGTTTCTGGCTCCTTCTGAGCCAGAATCTTCACCTCTACCCCTCGCTTGCCAGCCTCAAGCAGCTTTTGGATAATGACCTCTTTGTCGTAAATCTCCTCTTTCAGGCACTCGCAAAAGAAAACGATCTTCTCCTTTGCGCGAGTGATCAGGGTCTCAATCAAAATTTGGGCGTGCGCCGCGCTCCCGTTCATCACGAGGTCGGGAGAGCCGGAGTCAAATAGCTGCTCGACGTGCTTGCGGTAAGAATCGATGGGGAGGACCACGAGGAGCGTCTACAGCCGGCGGCCCGAGTTCGCAAGATATATTATGCAATTTGCAAATTATTGAAGATCAGCGCTTTAACGAGCCTCACGAGAAAGATGCGCCTTCGTCTGTCATAACATCGGGCCGGGTAAAATGTGCAAGCTCAAAATGTATTTTCCGGCCTTTTCCGGCCTTTTCCGGCCTTTTCCGGCCTTTTCCGGCCTTTTCCGGCCTTTTCCGGCCTTTTCCGGCCTTTTCCGGCGTACCCACAACCTAGTCAGCGATCCCCGTTCAACTGAAATTTTGGTTGCGGGTTTCGAATGATTTCCGCCGCCTCGAAAAATGAAACCCGTTTCACTAGGTGCAAATTTTCGGCACGGCTGAGCACGCGTTATCCAGAATCGAGCAAGTGAACCCAGGTTCGCTTTTGCAACCGTCGCGCTCGCTCCCCGAGTGCAAACGCTGGACCGCGCTTGGGAGACTCTGGATGCCTTCCACGGAGATTGGGCAACGCCGGAGGCGATGTGGAGCCCTACCGCTTTGTCGGAGTCAGTCAGTGATGCCCTCGCCTCCTCGGTATCGCTTTGATCGTCCTTTCCTCGATCAGCGCCCGGATGTCGGACAGCCGATAGCGGATCAGCCGGCCGTTGTTCATTAGGTCCACCTTGGGCAGGTCCAGGTCCATCAGACTCTTGGCGGTCACGTCGAGCATCCCGCAGGCCTGGGCAGCGGAGATGAGGGTTAAGGCCTCGCCGTGGTTGGCGATGATCTCACGAACGACACCCGCGATAATGTTCGCGGCTTCTTCGGGTTCAAGGAGGACGGTCATGATTGGGGCGGCGCTGTTATCGCGCGGCACCTCACACAATTTCCCACGGGGCCGGATCTGGGAAGCGTGCAGCGATTTCCGCCTTCATCTCGTCATTCAACCGGGAATCGGTGACGTTGAGAAACAGCGCCCCGGCATCGATCGGCAGACCAGTTGCCCGCCGGTTTCCACATTCCTCCGCCGGCGTGGCGTGGTGGTTGTGGTAAAGGGTCTCAAACGGCGTCTTGTGCCGGATCGCGAAAGCCCGCAGCGTCTCAATAGCCCGATCCCGGCGGAACCGGTATGGGGTGTGTGTGCTGAAGTTGAGCACTTCCTCCGCGCCGTAGTGGTGAAGATCGATCGCCACGCGGCCAAGCTCACGTTGCCATGAATTCTTGGATCCGAGATACTGGCGCGCGCGGTCGAGCATCGGCCCGTAATGCACGGCAGTCTCGAAATCCTTCCAACCGCAGGGCTTCAGAAGGAAAATGTCGTCGTTCATCCAAAGCACGTCATCCGCGCTTTGCAGGCCTCGGATAAGGGCGGCGGTGTATTCGGCAGCCAGCTTGAATTCAATCCGGCCGCCAATTCGTAGCCAGGCCGGGGGCTTGTCGCCAAAGAGGATGATGGGGGCATGCCGGTCCTTGAAATGAGAGAGCGACCGCAGGGAATACCGCAGCTCTTCCCACGAGGCAGAGGAGGACTTCCAGGGATAGACAATCGCCCGGAATTCCGGTTGAACCTGATTCCGGCGCAGCGGTGCCGGCCGTGACGGCAAGAGGTATTGCCCGCGCACGTTTTCGAGGGTCCTTTCCTTCTTTCCTCCCGCAAGATGGATGAACCAGGCCGGGGTGCGGGTCTCGAATTTTGAAAGTGAGTTCCATTCGTTCGGGAGCGTCACGATGGGCATTCCCTTCCCCGCGGCCCTGGCAAGCCACACGTTCCATTGGTGCTGTTCCATCATGCCCTTGATGAATGGTCCGGCGTCGGCTTCGGCCAGGATCATCCGCGCGGTTTCCCGATCACACGCCCATATTCCGGCCTGTCGGCAGGTATGAGCCGAAAAGTCTTCTCCGGGATAGTGGCGGGCGGTCCACTGATGCCACAGGGCGGCACCGGTTGGAATGTCGGCCCGGGTATGGACTCCGGGCGCATCGAGGGGCATTGCCGGGGCCAGCGGGTGAATGAACACGTCCGCATCAATGAAAAGCACCCGCTCGGCAGTGCCGGCGAGGAATTCCCGCAGAAGGTCCACATAGACGAATTTCGGGTTTGGGTATTCCTCCGGCCAGGTGGTCACCACTTGCAGCGGCAGCCCGTGCCGGTGGCACCACGAGGCGAGCGTGGGGACGCATTCCGTGAGCCACTGGGCTTTGCCAAAGCGGAGGGTGTAAACGATGGTGGATGGCATCACCGCGGGCGTCTCCGGCAGCGGCAAGCGGAACGTGTCAGGGAGTAGCGGAACAATGGTTGCCGGCTCGGGATCGGTAAGCTCGATCGTGTGATGCTCGAACGTGACGGCACCCTCGGTAGGTCGCAGTTCAGCGGAGGGCGGCCGGCGCATCTCGGACGGCGGCAGTTGAACCCGCTGCAAGGTCCGGGACATTTCCCGATATGTCGCAGTTTTCTGGCGGATGGCGGCTTTCCAGCGCCTCCGCGACACTGGCAGGGCCAGCTTTTCCAGCTTCCCGGCGAGCGTGTCGAAATCAGAGAGGTCCGCGTACTCGAGCAACGCGGTTGTGTCCGGATGGATGGCGTGGAAATCGGCCATGTGCTGGCGATGCTCGCGCACGTTCCGCATGCAGTTTCCCACACAGCTCCCGTAGTGGGGAATCCAGAGCGGCCAGGTGAATTCAAGGCTGATCTCGGTCTCTTCAACGTCCCGCGTGAGGAAAACAATCTTCGAGTCGGGGAACCGGGACTGCATCCAGGACCAATGATCGACCGCCGCCCGCCAATCGTTGCGACCGGTGAAGCCATCCCGCAGGACGTGCACAGGGTCGCCACCAGCCCACGACTTCACAAGCTCCCGCAGAGAGTCGCCCCATGCCGGCGCGGGGGCCGCTGTGTGACGCCAGGCGCGTTGCGTTGGCGGCTCAGCCTGCCACTGGTCGAACTGGCGCAACCTCGCGAGGAATTCGCAGGATTCTCCGGCGCTGCTTACCTTCCCCGGATCGGTGATGATTCGGCGGAAAAGGTCACTTCCGGCGCGCGGCGTCGGGACAAGAAAAACGGCGGACATGGGAACTACTGGGTTTGTCGGAATTCGAGCATTTTGGCGGAAACTTCCCGGTGCCCCCGGCCCTGGGACCGCTGGAACGCGAGCACTTCAAAGTTGCCCCGCCAGGCGGCGGCAGGATCTTCGCTTTCCCAATTGAAGGCGGCGAACGGACTGCCCGGGGAAAGGATCTCGTATCGGAACGATCCGCCGCAGGAGTCGGCGAGCTCTCCAATGGTCACGTCTTCCGGGGCGGCGTCATCGTCGGGGAGGTTGTCGGCGGCAGCAATCATCGCGCCCAATACCGAGCACCGGACGGCGTAGCAAAAGCCATAGAATCCGCGGTGAGCTGGAGACCATGAGCCAACGGCGATTTCCTTCCGTGACTGGAGCCAGTGGAGCCCGAAACAAAGGGCGTCACTGTCGGCCTTGATCGCCCACTCGTCATCTGTGCCGGAAAGATCGCGAAGGAGCCGCAGATGCTCGCGAATGAACGACGTCCCGTTGAGGTTGCCGTTTCGGCGGAACGTGGTTCGGACGGTCTCGATCCCGGGCGGGAAAAAGAGCGGGTCTCCGGCATCGAGGGCGAGAATCGGCCGGACTCCGATCGACTGCCATTGGCGCGCGGCAGTGACGGCCGCCAGGTAATCGGGCGGGTGGGTGTAAATCACTGCGATCATGGGCCGGGCGGAACGGTGGTGGTCGGAACGACGGTGGTACAGCCGGCCTCGTTGCAGTAGGGCGGCATGACGAAAGAGCCCAACTTCACTCTTTCCTTCTCGCAACACGCTCCATCTCCGAAGTTCTTTGGGCCGGATTTCACGCGCACGGAAAACCCGTGTTTCGAGCACGGAACGAAAGGGTCGAAGCGAAATTGAACGATGAACTGACCACCCCCGCCGATGGGCATTTGAACCTCATTCCCGGAAACGATCCAATCGGGATGGGTGGGGATGATCGGGGTTGCGCCTTCCAGCGAAATTGCAGCCCACCAGTTGAAGCATTGGTGAAAAAGGTCATCCGTAATCGCGATCGGCCCGACACGCCCAAGGGCAATGTCCACCTCCACGCTCATGTCAAACGTGCGATCTCCCAGCGGCGAGCGAAATACGCATGTCGGCCGATTCAACCAGGTGGCGGAAATATCAATCGGGCAGTTCGCGGGGCCGTGCGATTCCGAGCCGGAAGAACCGGACGAAAAGCTATCATGCCGTGAACCACTGCCGGAACTGCTGTGTCTCGTGAAGCTGGAGGAAAACGAAAGGCTCACGTCGCTACTGCCTGAATCATCGTTGGAGGTATCCGTGCAGCTATGGACCCAATCCGAGCAGAGGTACTGATTGACCGTTTTCGGCGAAAGAAGATCCCCCGTCGTTTTCAGAGTCACATCTCCGACGATTACCGCCCGCTCGTTGTGCTTTAGTTCGCCGGACAGCGTGTTGAGTTCGTCCGGGTCCAGGAGTTCAATCCGCGTGTCGAACGTGCCATCAGGCACATGGGTGCCGTCGCATCGGTCGGTCTGGTACCGCAGGACCACGGAATAAACGGTTTCTGCCGATAGGTCATCGAGCGGGAATCCTGGCGGTAAATTCTGATCATCGAATTCCTGAATCGAAACCTCGTTGAGGGTCGGGAACGCATACGTCGCCAGCCGCGCGTGAGGACCGGTCCACAAAACCGCCCCTTGGTGGACATAGATTTTATCAGTAACGGCAATACGAAACCGGCAGGGCGTTTCCGGGTCGCGGCTGGGCGCGTTCGCTGAAACCGTGATCCGCTCCCCGTCGTTGTAGGTCTCGAAATCCTGATGGTTGAACTGGATTGTATCGAGGATCTGCGCCCGCAGTTCACGGATCGGAATATACAGGGGATCACTCATTCTCAGAGGCGGCGAAGTTTCAAGCCGTCCGCCAGGGCTTTGCGAACGGCGGCGCGCTGGGCAATGACGCCGAGCTCGACAAGGTGACGAGATTGGAGCCAGAGGCGTTCCTCGTCCTGCGAGCCTGATTGACGGGCTGTGAGGCGGTATCCGTCGAACAGGTGGGCGATTCGATGGCCGTTGGCTTCTGGCACGTATGGGAGCGGTTCAGGTGGCGGGTTTTCCATTGAAGCGGCGAGGGTTTGCGGTCGGCCGGTCGGCTTGCGTGTGTGTGAGTGGGATTTGACTCTGTTCGGGTATTTTTGACCGAAATAGGCTTCGCCAATAGACCTTCGGGGGGAAGCATTGGGAGGGTTCCCGTATGGGGGGTATCCCCTGCCCCGGAAAGGGCATGCCCGGGGCTTCCAGGCATGCCCCCCGCCATATCCGCCGGGCTACCGACGCCGTGCGGAAATGATTCTGCCATTGTGCATCACGGCCACGGGCTTCCCCCTGCTGTCCAGGAGGTGAGAGATGCCGCCAGTGAACCGCTTGGTTCTCACAATCTTGCCGCGAAGCTCGGGAGACAGGTGGGCCGACAGCTCGGCCTCATAAGCCGCGCGCTTGGCTGCCAGCGCGTTTTTCAAGGCAGAGCCTACCTTGCGGCTCAGGACGGCGGCCAGCGGCTCAGGGGCGGGCTTGCGGGGCTTTGGCGGCGGTGAACTTGGCCGCGGCTTGCCGGGACGCGCCAGCTTCTTGCGCACCTCCTGGGCGAGCTGCTTCCCGACCGTGGACGAAATCCCGACCGGCCGCGGCTTCGAGAGCTTCACCCGGGGCGGCGGGAGGAATGGGCAGGTGCAGAGTTGAATGGGGCGGTTCATTGCGCGGTCAGTGGTTGGCGTGGTTGGTGATGGGGTCGGGCTCAGTTGCCCGACTCTTCGAGAATGCGGAGGACGCGGCCAATGGCGGCCACGGCTTCCGGGATCGGATTGCGGCTGTATTCGGCTCCATGGACCGCACCCACAGCGTTGCACAAGACGGTGAAGCGCGGGTTTGCCCGGGCGATCTCCAAGGCGTTCATGTGCAGTTGGGCCAGTTGGTTCGCCGCGTGTGGCTTGTGGTAGCTGGGATCGATGTCCGCCAAAAGCCGGGCGGTCTCGTCTTCCTCGAACTTGGTCCGCAGCGCCTCCACTTCCGCATAGGTCTTCCTGCAAATCTCGCCGGCCGCCTGACGCACTTCCGCCTCCTTGGTCCGCAGGGCGGTCTTGGCATTCTGGGCCCGCTTCCGCACCACGTCCTCGACTGCCTCGGCGTCCTGACGCTGGCGAGCGCGTTCCTCGATTTGTGGGTAGGTCTCCGCGCCTTGAGGGTTCTTGAGCAATTGAACCTTCTTCAGGATGGCGGCGTGTTCCTGATCGATCGCGGTAAGCTCCTGATCGAGGGTGGCATACTCGGCGGCGAGTGCTTCGAGCGCGTCGAAAGCGGCGGCGTGTGGGCTGGTGGCGGTAGCGGTCATAAAGCGGCGGGTCTTCCGCGCGAGGCGGGCAATTCGTGGGAACCTCGTCACGGGGCGAGGACGGAAAAGGGTGGCGAATGTCATCGTGTTGCGGATGGGTTGCGGGATTTGCGCAACGGCTTCAGGTCGCGCCGGCCCAGCAGCACCTCGCAGGCGGCACGGGCGCGGGCATGGCTCACAGGGGCGAGATGGATTGCCCAACGGCCGGCGGTCTCCGGTTCCTCAGTCCGGTTCACCCGGTGAACGATGGCGAACGCATCGGCACCACTGGCCGCCAGCACCTCGGATGCCTGCCGTGAAAGCAGGATCCGCGTGAGGGTTGGCGGCTTGGCTTCCGCCTCAGTGGTGCCGGCGGGGTTCATCGCGTTGAGGTGGCGGGCTGGCGTTCGGTTGCGGCCTTCACGGCGTCCAGGTCGAACCGGAGAGAGCTGCCGATCCGAACGAATGGAATGTCGCCGGCACGTGCCCAATTCCGTACGCTGGTGGTCGAAACGGAGAAGTGCCGGGCGATCACGGAAGCCTTCACAAGCGGCTTCTGCTTTCGGGTTTTCGGTTGAACATTCATTTCGATTAACTTTACCGCCCGTGTCTAGATGTGCATAAATAGGTCGGCCTTCCGCGCTCTATCCCTTGTGTTATCAGGAATCTTCTGCCCCGAAAAATACGGCGGCCTTGCGCGGGTTCCTCTTAGTCTTTTGCTCCAGACCGATGCGGATATATTTTCGCAATGCTGCATCGGGACTCCCCATCGGGCCTCCATTGAGACGCCATCCGTCTTTTTCTCCGTTCACCCACCAGGAGCTGGCCAACTCTTCGCATTCCTCGGGGGGCCACGCATGGAAGAAACTCCGCTGGCTCTGTGCGGTTTCGTGATTGTAGATCTCGACAGCCTTGGCTCGCGCTTCAGCTTCGGAAAAGGGCGCCTCGATCAAAGCCGACTCGGCAGAGTCGGAATTAGTGTCGGTCGGCTTTTCCTTTTTGGGGTACCTTTTATCGGGAGAACCTTTTATCGGGAGAACCTTCAGAGGGAGAACCTTCAGAGGGAGAACCTTCGCCCCCCCTGTGGAGGGGGGGGCTGTCGAGGGGGGGGCTGTCCTCCCCCGTTGAGGGGGGGGCACCCCCCCCCTGTGGAGGGGGAGGGTTGTCGCCAGGCTCAGACGCTTTTGAATGACGCTCGATACCGTTCGGAACCAAGGTTTCGAATACCGAAGTTTTGCCCGGTCGATCCATTCGACTCAGCATCCCTCGTGCTATCAAAACGTCTAAAATCTTAGAGAGCGTTTCCGGTTTTACCCCGAGGTGCTTCGCCGTGGTGTCCATCTTCGCCCACGTCTTACCGCGGCGGCAAAAGTGACAATAGGCCGCCAACTGTGCATGAGTGAGCCCTGCGTCATCGAGCCATGCAGGAATGAACGCGGCTCCTTTTTTGTGGGATTTGCTCACGTGGTCGGCTTCAGCTTTTTCGGCGCGTTCCTGGGGACCGTTGCCTCAATGATAGTGGATGCTCCGGCGCGCTTCGTTTGTCGGATCAGCCGCAACCGAGAAAGTGAGCCAACCGCACGTCGGCAGGTGGCGGCATTCATCCGGCAAAGCGCGGCAATCTCTGGAATGGGCATGGCGGTTCTCCCGCTGATGATCACATGCAGGAGCACGCGCATTTCCGTAGTCAAAAGGCCCGCCCCATCCAGCCACGTGGGCAGGGTCGCAGTAGATGGGCGGGCGTCTCTCATAGCTCGGCACCGGCGGGCCGGCTCACATCTGCATCGATGCCCATGGGGCGGCCCGATCGTTCGTCCTGCAGTTCTCCCGCGCGCCACATCAGCGCGGCGCGCATGATCACCTCCGGCGACTCTCCGAGGCACCCGGCAAGGCGGGCCAGAGATTCCCGCTCGTGTGGCTCCAGCGTCACCGGCAAGGGCGCGGTGGCGTTCTCCGCACGGCGGGCACGGGCTATCATCGCGCAGCGGGTCCGCAGGTTCCGCTCTTCCATGCGGCACAGGCTCCCACGATCCGCCAGCGTTCGGAGCGGCCGGAGAACATCCCGGCAAAACTCATCGATACGGCGGCCGTAGCGGTCCCGGATGTCCACATGCTGCCCCGCCAGAAAGGCAGCATCCGCCACCGGGAGAAGCGCCACGAACGCGGAGGAAACCGGCGTTGGTTTCTGTTGGGTTTCCGGGCTCATGCTGACAGCGCCCCCTTTCGCTTGGCTCGCCGTGGTCCGGCCAGCTTCCGGTTGATGGCGTCCCCTGCAATCTCGGTCCACGGCGTGCCGGTGCGTGCCTGCTCGATCCGCAGCGCACGGGCTACGTCGTCGGCCAGGTCGGCCAGGGTTAGAGCGATTGCGACCTTCACGAGGCACCTCCCAGCCCGAAGAGTGCGCGCATAGCCGGAGAAGCCGCGGCGAGTTCGGCCGGCGGAGTCCGGTCGAACTCTTGCAATTGAAATTTCCTGACTGCCAGTCCCGCGCGAATGAAAGCCTCGATATCCAGTCCGCAGCTTTCGCAAACGCTTTGGATGCGGGCCCATTGGTGCTCCCGCATCTCCAGCTCCATAAAAACGGGCCTCGTCTTCTTGCGGATCTGCCCGAAGACGTTCATCCAATTTTTGACGGATTGCAGCTCTGAGGAATCCATTTCCAGCCGGAAGGCATAAATCGCTACGTCGTTGCCGAGACGCGATTGAATCTCCTCCGTGCGGGCTTGGAAGAATTTCGCCATGCTCTTGGAAACAGCGATCGTCACGCACTGCCAGGGAGTGGTGACCTCGAACGGTTCAGACCGCATGCGGAGGTCCGGCGACGGGCCCACGGCATGCGTGCGGCTCTTCAACGCTTTCCGCCGGGCTTCGTTATCGATGGGCTTCGTGCGCGTCGTCACAGGGCACCTCCCGCGTTTGAATCAGGAACGAACACCCCGGCCCGGAGGGAGATAACAAAGGCGCGGGCGCGTTCACCGTCGCGCTGCTCGGAAAAAGTGCTGAACGCCAAAATAAGGAGGCCGGACAACACCGTTTCAAGCCAGCCAGGCAACAGCTCATCGGACTCGGGAAGGCATCCGAAGAGGACGCAGATTTGCCCGAGGGCTTGGTGCATCAGCGCGATTGCGGTGCTCCGGTCCGGCATGTAACCGATAAGGAGGCGGTCCATTGCGTAGGCGACGGAATCCATCAGCCGCGGCAGCATTTCGGGGGGCGCGACAGCGTCGAGGTCGATGCAATCGTTTTCACCGAGATAGGACCGCCAGAGTCCGTCGCAATGGTCCGCAACCTCCTTATGAAGCGATGGAGGGAATTGGAAAACGGGTTTGGTGCGGGTCGCTCGCGTTCCCCGCATCGGGTCCCCTTTGCGGATGACAAGCGAGCCCTTGTCCAAGAGATCGAGCCCGGCCCGCAGGCACAGCGTATGCAGTTCACCCGCCGGAATGCCGGTGTCAGCGGCGTGCGCGGCGAGTTGCCGAGAAAGGTGTTTCTCGATCGCTGGAAGCGCCGATTGTGAGCCGGTGTCGTAGAGCCCAAGATCGATCAAGTTGGCCGCCGCGGCGGCTCGGGGAATGCCATTCTCGCGGGCGAAATCTTCGAGGGCGGCGGCGTTTGCCTGTCCGAGCTTCACGCCTGGGATAAGCACCGGCTTGACTCCGGCGGCCTTCGTGGCATTTTGCGGGCGAATCTCTTTCGTCGGAGCGTTCACTTTGAGAGTCTCAGCCTTGCCGGGCTGGGACTTTCGTTTTTCAGGATTCATCGTCGTTTTCATGGTGTGTTTCAGTGGTGGGTTGGGGGTTGAGAAAATAGAAAATCCAGCCGGCGGCCGTGATGGCGCAACCGATGGCGAACAGGATGATTTCAAACGTGCGTGGCATGGTGGCGAGTGCGTTTCGGGTGAAGAGCTGGCCGGGTTCGTCGTGGTCGCCTCGGGCGATGCGGGCCGGGTCCGGGCAGGGTCGGAGGTTCAGGAGATGGGCGATCGAGTTTCCCGCCGTCGTCGTCCTCCTGGGAAATGAACGCCTCGATGCCGGTGGGCAGGAGCCCCACGGCGACACAGCGGCGTACCAGCTCGGCTTGCGTCACGGGCACCGTCACGGATTCCGTCACGATGGTTTCCGGCGCGTGGTATCGGCGCAGAATCTGCGTGATCCGGGATTGATCGCCGGAGTTCACCCGGGCCAGGTCCTGCTCGCGCTGGTTGTCCGCGCATCGCTGGGCATGCCGCAGGCTCATCATCCCGTCTGCGGTGCCGCATGGGGTGGTGAACCCGAACCCGTCGCCCATCTTCTGGGCCTTGTAGTGCTCGGGCTCGCTCATGCCGAGGGGCCCTTTCCACTGGTGGCGACTGGATCAAGCACTGCGTCCAGATCGGAGATGCGGAGGCGGAAAAGGCCGCCCGGGATCCGCCGCGCGTTCAACTTCCCTTCCTTGATCCAGCGTCGAACGGTTCCGCGGGAAACGCCCAAGTGAGCGGCGGCGGCTTCAACGGTGATCCACGGCTCGGCAGTCGCCGGGGCGGTGGTGGTGGTGGATTTCATGGCTCGTGGTCCTTTCTGGCGGGGTTCAGCCGGCGACGGCGGGGGTGCGGAGGTCGGAGGTATCGAGCGGCGCTTTTCCCGTTGTTCGGATCTCCTTCAGCATCTTTTCAACGGCGAGCTCAATCAGGCGGCTTTCGCTCATGCGGTTTGCCTTGGCGACGCGTTCGAGTTCGTCGGCAAGTTCGTTTGGGAGGCGTGTTGCTTTTTGTTTCATGGGCATTTCGTTACCGCACGACAAAAGCACGACGACGTCACGCAGGCAACATAATTGTAGCGCAAAAGCGTGACATCAGATTGAATTTGTCATGCCTCGTGAGAAAAAAGCCCTAAGCATCACTGTCCGCCTTGATCCCAGCATGGCCGAACTGCTTGATCAGTTGGAGGACGCCACCGGGAAAAGCCGATCCGAGGTCCTCCGACAGGGGCTGCTCGCAATCATCCGAACATTCATGCGCGATGGGGTGGTTGAGTTTCCTCTTGAGGTTGCAACGCCTGGAGCAATCAACCGGCGGGTCGAGGAACTGGTAGAAGAACGCCTAAAGGCGGCCGATCCGGACAAATTAGAGGAAATATACGCTCGGGTGGAAACAAGCGTTCAAGCCCGCGCAGATGAGATAATGGATGAAAGGCTTAAGAAATTTCACCCGATTATCGACGCGGCGGAAGCTGCAGCTAAAGAAGTGCTGAAGCGCCATGGCAAGCCGATCCCCGGCGAGGAAAGCTGAACCTCCGCCGCGATCACCTGGGCCGCTTCCCCTTGCTCTTCCCCTACCCCTCGACCTTCTCGGCCGCCGGCAATGCCCCGGCAAAGACGCTCGGGGTGATCACGCGTTTCTTGTCCGCGTAGATCGCGGCGGTGATTCGGATATCCGAGTGCCGTAGGTACCGGCTTGCCTCAAAAATCCCGTGTTCCGACGCGATTACGCTGCCGATTTCCTTCCGGAGAACATGGATCGGCTTCCGGTCATCCACGCCATTCGCCCGCAGCCAGGCCAGGGCCCGCTCGAAAACCGGATCCGCCCGATAGTGCCTGTCCGCGGGATTCTTCTTCGGCGGATTCGGACTCTCCACCACGAAAACCGCCTCCGGTGCCTCCGCTCGATACTTCTGCAGCATCGCCAGGATGTCCGGGCTCAGGTCGATTTCGCCGGCGCTGTCCTCGCTCTTGAGCTGGTGATATTCCGTCGATTGAAGGCGGATCAGCTTGCGGGAGAAATCGACCGATCGCCAAAGGAGATTGTCGATTTCCGACCGACGCAGGCCACACACGAGCGCCAGGGCAATCACCTTGAACGCCTCGGGATCAGCAACGGCAAGTTGCTTGTTGGCCAAGGCCAGAATCTGGAACGCATCCACCTTCGAGTGATACCGCTGGCTCGGCGGCTTCTCCAACGTCACCCCCTCGAACGGCAGCGGCCGGGGCAACGGCAATTCCTGCTCGATGAATGGGAGGATCTTCTTTGCGAACAGAGCCTTTCCGTTTCGCAGGAGGGAATTCACCGTCACAATCGCCCGACGCTTCACCAGCGGGTCAGAATCGGCCTCGCGAAGCCGCTTGTTCTTCCAGGCGGTCACAGTGGCCGGCGTGAGCGTACCGAGCGCCAGCGCCTCAATCACGGCCCGGCGTTCCACGTCCTTCCCGTTCGCGCTGCTGTGCTTCCCGGCATCCCCTACCCCGTTCACCTCGACAGCGATCAGCCGGAGCGCCTTCACGTAGGCGTCCAGGCTCTGGGCGCGGGCCGTGGACAACCGGGAGGCAGCCGCGATGAATTCCCCCACGGTCACAGCCCCGCGCGGGGCGTCCTCGGCCTTGGGCTTGTATCGCTTCACCGCGGCGTCCAACCCCTCGGTGCGAATGAATGAGTAAATCTCCGCAGCCTTGGCCGCCGCGTTCTTCTTGTTCGCCGTGCCGAGCGGGAACCAATGCCGCCGGCCTGCCTGTTGCATCCGTGCCGAGTAATCGGCGGAATCATGGAACACCAGCTTGCCCGGGCCCTGCCAATAGCGGGCATCCGACTTGCTCTTGAATGCACCGGTGGACTTGCCGGAACGGGCCATTTCCGGGCCGTTTTTTTTCGTCACCCCTGGGCGCTCATGATCACCGGAACGGTCTGCCATGCCTCGATGAATGCTTAGAGCCACAAGGATTGGTAAGCATCATCGGTGCTTTTCAGTAACTACCAGCCATTCCCAATGATTCCGTTGGGCTGGAAACTGTAAATCTGCTAGCGTAAGCTTACGATGGTTCGAATCCATCTCTACCCACCACCTTCTAGATTAGAGGGTTGTGAACCAAAAAGGCTCCGCGCTGCGGGGCCTCTTTTTTGCCATTTACTCAATTTGCACTCACTTTTGGCGAGGGCCTTCGGACGTGTTCATGACGCTTCAGAGCCGTTCAAGGTCCCCAAATTTTCTTCCCCATTGGCCACTGCGGACGAAACATTAGTCGCTTAAGCCTCTCGCATGAGAACCGTCATTCCATTGAAAGTGCATGCTGACACGGCGAGCCTCTTCGAGGTAGGTGGAGGTGCGCTTCTTGGGAAAGAGCAGCACCGTGGACATTTAAGTCAACGAGATGGAATTTTGGGGTTCGGAGCATCAAATTCAAGCGGCCGTTAGAATTACACTTGGACCCAGCGTCCGCCTTCGAAGTTGTTCACATTTGTGCCGCAAAATACTGATATTCAGGGCCCATAGAGAAAATTTCTTCGGGGCCTACTAACATGAATATTACGAAAAACTAAACTTTAATCAGAAGCCTCCCCTGGCGAAACGAGCAAAATCGCTGGTCCCCCCACGTCCCGCCGCACGACTGCGGGGCATTGCAATTTCCGCGGCAAGACATGAGATGTGAGCGCAGACGATCTGATCCTTTTTCCCCCGGATATTGGTCACTGCTATTACGCGCTTCCACATTTCTCAGATCGGTTCCACAAGCAGGCCGGCTGTCCGCCGAAGCAGTTCCTCATTCGACTGCGCCTTCAAATCGCCTCCGCCCTTCCTTATGCAGGAATCCGGCCTGGCGGTGGCGGAGATTGCGGCCCGAGTGGGATACGATGACCCGTATTACTTCAGTCGTCTGTTCCGCCGCCACACCGGAGACTCCCCCGCGCTCATCGCCGCGATCTCGGGATCAATACAGGTTGATGATACCCAGCCGGACGGAATGAAAAAGAGCCGGAGGCTCTTCGCCCCCGGCTCGCTCATTGCCTTGAATTTACCCCGGATCGGATTTGACGGGCTTTATGGCTGGGAGACCTTGAGGCGGAGGAACAGCCTGCCTGCTGCGCCATTGGACAGCGGAACCGTGATGGTCATGTCATCGGGCGCGGTGCCATTGTCATTGACCATGACAGGTGTGACATCGTTCCAGGTGCTGAGGTCGTTACTCCACTGCCCGACCTGGGTGGTGTCGTTCTGCGAGTCGTCGTTGCGCTTGTAGCTCAGGACGAGGTTCGATCCGACGACCGCTTGAGTGGGCAGGACCGAAGAACTCGAAACGCGCGGATCACCACCGAGGACGTATTCCAAGAGATTAGGAATACCATCGTGGTCCGGGTCTCCACCGGGAGTAGCGTCGGTCAGGCCGGGGAAACTGCCCGCCCACGCGGTGTAGCCACTCTTGACGAGCTTCACCTGGCCCGCAGTGGAGGTGTCGAGGGTGTAGCCTGTGGGGATGCCGGTGATGGACGGCAGGGAGCCGGTCAGTGTGGTGTAGCTGGCGATGGTGTAGCTGGCAGCGGTGGGCGTACCGACGGTGGTGACGGTGATCGCCGCGCTGGGATTGACGGTGAGAGTGCCGCTGACGGTAAGGCGGTCGCCCGCGGAAACATCGAGCTGGCAGTTGTAGGTGCCGGCGAGCGTGGCATTGGCCAGGGTGAGGGTGCCGGTGCTGCTGCCGCCGGGAGCCACGAAGCCGCCGTTGTTCACCGTGGTGGTGCCCGCGATGGTGCCGGTGCCCCCGATGGTCGCGCCGGACGCGACGCTGACCGAGCCGGCTCCGTTCTTGGCACCATTGACCAACAACGTGCCGCCGGAGACGGTGGTGGTGCCGCTGTAGGTATTGGTGTTGGTGAGGGTGAGCGTGCTGGTGTTATCCTTGATGAGGTTACCCGACGAGCTGATGACACCCGACAAGGTCTGGTTGGCTGTCGAGTTGTATTTGAAGATTCCGGCATTGGAGATGGCTCCGGCATACGAACCGGAACCGAGAGAGCCGGAACCGCCGATCATGAGCTGGCTGCCGGCAACTCCGGTGTTGATGTTTCCGGTGAACGTATTCACGCCGGTGAGAGTGGTGTTGACAGCTCCCAAGCTGACGCCGGTTTGGAACGTTCCGGTGCCACTGATCACGCCGCTAACGGTCAATCCCCCGCCTACAGTCGCGCCATAGGTGGTATAGGCACCAACGTCATTGCGGACGACAATTCCCGGGCTGCCGCCATTGTTGACGATGTTTCCTGAAATCGTGGCATTGGCTCCTGGAGTGAGATTCAGGCCGTTGGTTACGGCAGCGTCTATCGTGACAGTGCCCGCCCAATTGGCATTAGCTCCCACGGCCAAGACCCCGCGTGTCGTGCCGTTAAAGGTGAGATTCGCGTTGGTGGTCTTGCTGTCTCCGAGGACGACGGACCCTGTGGTGGCGGTGATGGGCGTGCCGGACACCAGCGCATTGGGGGCATTGAGACCAAGGGTGGTGGCCCCGACTGACACCGAAGCCGTGGTGTTCGTACCGGTAAGAAGTAGTCCGCCGGCGGAGACAGTGGTGGCACCGCTGTAAGTGTTGGTGCCGCTCAGAGTCAGAAGTCCGGTGGCGAGTTTGGTCAAGGTGACCGCACCGGTGCCGTTGTCGGTGACAGCCGAGCTGACACTGATGTTGTTCCCGGCATTCACCGTGATGGCCCCGGCGGTGTTGTCCGCCCCCCCGGCGGTGAGGGTGCCATTGGTGAGCACCAGGTTGGTACCAGCGGAGGATGTGAGGAAGCCCGCTGCTCCGAGACGGAGGGTCTTCGTGGCACCGATATCCAGCGTGATCGCGGTGTCCGGACTGGCTGTGGTGGTGGTGTAGGCGTTGAGGACGCCGGGAGCTTCAGTGGTGGAACCACCGGCGCCCGCAAGCGTAATGGCGGCGCCCGGAGTGTTCGGGCCGGAGCCGGTTTCGATCAGACGGATCGTTCCGCTGGTCGCCGCACCACCACGGCTCCAATTGAGGGCCTCGCCCAGAATCAGGAAGCCGTTTGCATCAGTGGCGACGGTGTTGATTCCACCATTCGCGGTGACCGCGCCATTGAGCAGTAAGGTGGACGAAAGGTTGTTGGTGACCTTGATCCAACCGGGAGCGCCCGTGATGGAGGATACGTCCATGGTTCCGGCGGTGAGCGAGAGCGCACCGAGATTCACGGTGCCGCTGGTGTAGCCTGTGCCGCAGGTAAGTTTGTTGGTGGTTCCCGAAACGATGGTGGTGGAGGCGACCGTCTGGTTCTTGACACCAAGATTGTTGAAGACCACCTCGCCGCCACTCATTTTGAGTGCAGTCGTCGATGCAAGCACGCTGGTGCCGGTGGTGGTGTAATCGAGAATCAGTTGGCCGGCGCTGACCGTCGTCGCACCGGTGTAGGTGTTGGTGCCGCTGAGTGTGAGGGCGCTTGTGTTATCCTTGGTGAAGGTGCCGGCACCACTGATGACGCCGGACATGGTCTGCGTGGCGGTCGAGTTGTATTTGAATGTGCCCGCATTGGAGAGGT
>Ga0265327_10000444_pt1 | contig 74908 bp, 71 predicted proteins | sample 41621metaG_FD_202089 | JGI IMG/M metagenome (GOLD analysis project Ga0265327, IMG submission 202089) | Rhizosphere microbial communities from Carex aquatilis grown in University of Washington, Seatle, WA, United States - 4-16-21 metaG | ecosystem: Host-associated > Plants > Roots > Rhizosphere...
GGCGAGAAGGCAAGCGGCTCACCGACATTGACGCCAGCAAGCATCCACAGACGGCGGCGATGGCGGCCAAGCTGCAAACCAAACAAGGGCAAGACAAATACCGTCGGCGCAAAGCCATCGTGGAGCCCCCCAACGCCTGGATCAAGCAGGCGTTGGGGTTCCGGCAGTTCAGCTTCAAGGGTCTCGAGAAGGTGCGCTGCGAGTACAAGCTCGTCTGTGCGGCGCTGAACCTGCGGCGAATGGCGGCAATGGGGGTCTGAGAGCGAGAAAGCAGCGGGCTTGATGGCTCACTGCAAGCCCATACAGGGCCCCCGTGGTCTTGATGGAAGCGAACTACACGTCGTGCAAGCGCCGCGAGGCGTCAAAGGCCTCACCGACGCACTCCGAGCGTCTGCACAAATGTTCTGCCGCGCGGACTCCTAGGGCCTGTTAACACTACGGGACTCGGTGCGAGACTTCACGCGGCTTCCACCGGCAGGCGCAGCGCATGCGCCAGCGCGGCTTCGAGCTCGCCAAAATAGCGGCGGCGCAAGCTGTCCACCTGCTCGACCTGGCGCGCCCGCAGCGCCGCCTCCAGCTCCACTGCGACATCGGCCAGGCGCGTGGCGCCGAGCGTGCCGGCCACGGATTTCATCGAATGCGTGAACTGCGCGGCATCGTCGAGCTGGCCCAGGTCGAGCAGGCGGCCGAGCTTGGCGGCGTCGCCGCCGTGGCAATCGACGAAGGTCCGCAGTAAGCGCTGGTAGAGCCGCTGCTGGCCCATGCAGTTGCGCAGGCCCAGCTCGGTGTCGATGACCTCGGCATCGAACACCGGCAGCGGGTCGGGCAGCCAGCGCGCGATCAGCTCGAACAGCTGCGGCGGATCGACGGGCTTGCGGATGAAGGCGTTCATGCCCGCGGAGAGGCTGGCCTCGCGGTCCGCCTGCAGGGCAGAGGCCGTCATGGCGATGATGGGCAGCCTGGCGTGGCGCGTCTCGGTGCGGATGCGGCGCGCGGCCTCCAGGCCGTCCATCACGGGCATCTGCACGTCCATCAGCACGATGTCGAAGCTCGCGTTGCCAGCCAGCTGGGCCAGCGCATCGAGGCCATCGGTGGCCGTGCTGACCTGCATGCCAGCCATATCACTGAGCAGTTCGCCGGCCACCTGGCGGTTGAACTCCATGTCCTCGACCAGCAGTACGCGGCGACCCTTGAGCCGCGCCATCACTTCGGCGGGCAGTGCGGAGAGTTCGCGCGGCGCGGGCCGGCCGAACAGGGTCTGCACGGTGTCGAGCAGGGCCGCACGCGTGAGCGGCTTGCCGAGGAAGCCGTCGAAGTGGTCGCGCGCCGCCAGCCCGCGCGCCTCGTCGCTCGCGTAGGCCGTCATCAGCACGAGCTTGGGCTCGTGGGGCAGCCGTTTCTTGCGCACCAGCTCGACCAGCTTGATGCCGTCGATCTCGGGCATCAGCCAGTCGATCAGCAGGAGATCGAAGGGCGGCTGGCCGGAGCTGTCCAGCAGCTCCAGGCATTCGGCCGCCGAGGCCACGCCCTCCCCGGTGGCGCCCACGGCGGGCAGCATCTCCAGGCAGGTCTGGCGGGCCATGGCGTTGTCGTCAACCACCAGCACGCGCGGTGAGCGGCGCCGGGCCAGCAAGGCTTCGCCGTCGATCTCGAACGGGTTGACGTCCGCGGCGTCGGCCACGCCCAGAGTGATGCGGAACCAGAACTCCGCGCCGGGCGCCACCTGCGTGTTGACGCCGATCTCGCCGCCCATCAGCTCGACCAGCTGGCGGCTGATGGCCAGGCCCAGGCCGGTACCGCCGTACTGCCGCGCGGTCGAGCTGTCGGCCTGCCGATAGGGCTGGAACAGCTCGGCCGCCTTGGCCGCACTGAGGCCCACGCCGCTGTCGCGCACGGTGCAGCGCAGCCGCGCCCGGCCGGCCTCGCGGCCTTCGATCTCGAATCGCACCACCACGCTGCCGCCGGCGGGCGTGAACTTGACGCCGTTGCTGCAGAGGTTGATCAGCACCTGTTCGAGCCGCAGCCGGTCGCCCAGCAGGCTCATGGCCTGGGTCTCGCCAGCGTCGAGGCGAAGCGTGACGCCTTTCTCGCGTGCGCGGATGCCGACGATGGTTTCCACATGCTCCAGCAGCTCGGACATCGCGAAAGGCCGGTACTCCAGCTCGAAGCGGCCGGCCTCGATCTTGGAGACATCGAGGATGTCGTTGATCAGGGCCAGCAGCGAGTCGGCGGCGCTGCGGATCTTGCCGAGGTAGTCGCTCTGCTTGGGCGTCATCTCGGTGTTCAGCGCCAGGTACGTCATGCCGATGATGGCGTTCATCGGCGTGCGCAGCTCATGGCTCATGCTGGCGAAGAACTCGCTCTTGCTGCGGTTGGCCAGCTCGGCGGCCTCGCGGGCGCGCTCGTTGGCCTCCATCAGCGCGGCCTGCTGGCGTAGCGTGCGGCCGATGGTCGCCACCATCTGGCACAGCACCAGGGCCACGACGGCCGCCATCAGCAGTAGCGCCAGCACGCCGATGCCCAGGACCGAGCGCGTGATGGTCTGGTCGGCCTCGGCCTCGATCCGCTGCCGATAGGGCGCGAGCGCGCCCACCAGCCGATCGACGGCCGCGCGGTTGCCCTCGTAATAGCCGCTCAGGCGCTGGTAGGAGGCGCGGATGCGCGCCGCGTTGTTGGACGCGAGAGCAGGCAGGTACTCGGCATAGACCTCGTTGAAGAAAGCCTGGGCCGGCGTGAACACGGCGCCGGTGATCTGCTCCTTGAGCGGCGCCGGCAGCGCGCTGTGCTGCCACTGCTCCTGACCCGCCAGCAACTCGCGCTGGCGCTGGCTCAGGCGCGCGATCAGCGGGGCGCGATCGGCGGCGTCGGCGCTGCGCAGCTGGCCGACGATCATGAAGCTCTCGACGATGTATTGCGGCGGCGGCAGCACGTCGGCTTCGAGCTTCTCGCCCAGCAGGATGCGGTCGTAGAGCGCGCCGTTGACGGCGATGGCGGAGACCTCGTGGAAGGCCCATAGCGCCAGCAGCAGCAGAGCCGTGACGATGCCCGCGAGCAGCAGCGCGAACTGCTTCCTGATGACGCGCGCGTCGAAGAGCGGATTCACTGTAGGGTCAACCCAGAGAACTGTACGCTGAGTCTTAACGTTAGCACGCCGCCGGCGCGGGCCGGCAGCTCGGCCGGAACTATCCCGACTTGAGCAGGTTGGCCAGCTCGACCGCCGACTTGACGCTCATCTTGTCGAACACGCGGGCGCGGTGGACCTCGACGGTGCGCACGCTGATGTTGAGCTGGTCTGCGATCAGCTTGTTGGGCAAGCCCTGCACCACCAGCCGCATGACCTCGCGCTCGCGCTCGGTAAGCTCGGCCAGGCGCCTCTCGCGCTCGCAGGCGCTGGCGCGGGCCTGCAGGGCGCGCTCGCTGGCCTGCAGAGCCTGCTCCACCCGGTCGACCAGGGCGTTGTCGGAGAAGGGTTTCTCGAAGAAATCGAAGGCGCCGCGCTGCACCGAGGCCACGGCCGTGGGCACGTCGCCGTGGCCGGTCAGGAAGATCACCGGCAGCACCTCGATCAGGCCGCGATCGGCCAGCTGCTCGAACAGGGCCAGGCCGCTCTTGCCCGGCATGCGGACATCGAGCAGCAGGCAGGACGGCGCCGAAGGCCAGCCACCGGCACCGCCGAGCAGGCCGTCGAACATGGCCTCGAAGGCTTCGGCGCTGGCAAAGCCCTCGCACAGCAGCCGCCGTGAGCGCAACAGCCAGCCGAGCGCATCGCGCATCACTTCCTCGTCATCGACGAGGTAGACCATGGGGAGGCTGGAGGTGTTCAATTTCAGGTCAGTGCTAACGCGGGACTTGCTGGGAGGGTAAACCGAAATTCGCAGCCGCCGCCAACTTCCCGGTTGACATAGTCCATGGCGCCGCCATGTTGCTCGACCACGGTGCGGCACAGCGACAGGCCCAGACCCATGCCTTCGCGCCGGGTGGTGAAGAAGGGCGTGAAGAGGCTGCGACCCACCTCGGGCGCGATGCCCGGCCCGCGGTCCAGCACCGAGAAGCTGACCCAGCGCGGAGTGAGCTGGGTGATGCGCAGCAGCAGCAGCCTGTCGGCCAGCGGCGTGCCCGCCTCCATGGCCTGCAGGGCGTTGCGCGCGAGGTTGAGCAGCACCTGCTCGACCAGGGTGCGGTCGCAGTTGACGCTGGGCGCGGGCTGGGCGCATTCGACCACCACGCGGGTGCCGCTCTTGCGCGCCTGCATGCGCACCAGGGGCAGCACGGCGTCGATCAGCTGGTCGGCCGGCACGGACTCGTGGGCCTGCTCGCGGCGGCGCACGAAGTCGTGCACGCTCTTGATGACGCGGCCGGCGCGGTCGGCCTGCTCGGCAATGCGCTTGGTGGCCTCGCGCACCATCTGCACCGTGCTGGCGTCGGCATCCTGGCGGCCCAGCAGATTGAGCGCCGCCGTGGCGTAGCTGGCAATCGCGGCCAGCGGCTGGTTGATCTCGTGGCTCAGCAGCGAGGCCATCTCGCCCACGGCGGCCAGGCGCGAGGAGGCCTGCAGCCGGTCTTGCTGCTGGCGCGCGAGTTCTTCCATGCGGTGGCGGTCGCTGACATCGAGCACGGCGCTCATCCAGCCGGTCTGGCGGCCATCGGCATCGCGCAGCGGGGCCTCGAAGATCATCACCGGGAAGCGCTCGCCGTTGGCGCGCATGTAGACGGTCTCGAAGCTCTGGCGCGGGTCGGGATCCTCGGCGCGGCGCCCCGCCTGCAACACCAGGTCGATCAGGGCGTTGCGCTCCAGCAGGCGCTGGCGGTATTCCTCGGCGTGCTCGGGCGGCCAGTAGGGCGGCAGCGAAGCCTCCACCACTTCACGCTGGAGGCCGCGGCCCAGCAGCTCCTCGGCCTTGAAGCCGACCATGGCGCAGAAGGCCTGGTTGACGTAGGTGATGTTGCCCTCCATGTCGCGGGCGCGCAGGCCGGCGGTGAGCGAGTTCTCCATCGCTTGCCGGAAGGCCAGGGCCTGGGCCAACTGGTGCTCGGCGAAGGCGCGCTTGCGGCCGTCGCGTGCCAGCAGGCCGACCACCACGAGCAGCGTGAAGGACAGGCCCAGCACCAGGGCGGTCGAGAGCGCCGGGAGCAGGCCCGGCCGCTGGTCGCCGCTGTCGGCCCGCAGCACCAGGCTGTAGCCGGGCAGGTCGATCAGCCGCTCGGCGGTGTAGACGCCGCGGCCGCGGATCAGGCCGGCACGCGCCAGGCGGGTGCCATCGCCCTCGATGAAGCTGAGCTCCAGGTGCCGCGCCTGCTCGGGGGTGAGCGCGTCTTCAAGCAGGGCCGCCAGGCCGACCGTGGCCACCACATACGCCCGCACCCGACCCGACTCCACGCGCGGCTGGCACAGGTCCATCACCTCCACGCCCTCGCCGCTGCCGCCGTGCGGCACGAAATAGCTGCGCGAGAACTGCGGGGTGGCCTGGCGGCGCTGCGCGCTGTTGCACGCCAGTTCCAGATCGGCCTGGAACTGGCGGCGCTCCTCATTGGCGAACAAGGGCGAGATGTAGGGCGAGCCCACGGTGTCGAGCAGCTTCAGCTGCGCGTCTCGCTGCTCGATGCGCAGCAGCGGCCGCAGATGGCGCAGCAGCTCGGCCGCGTCATCGCGCCAGCGTGCCTCGCTCGTGGTGACCCAGAGCAGACCCTGCATGCCCTGCAGGTCGCGCCCGGCCATCTGCCGGAGCCTGGCCGCGATCTCGCTGGCCTGGCCGTCGATGAAGGCCTGGCGCTGCACGTTCTCGGCGCGCTGGGTCAGCACCACCAGCAGGGTCTGGCCCACCAGCAGCAGCACCAGCAGCGCGGCCCACAGCAGGGGCCGGCGCCGGTCGCGCTGACGGCGGTCCAGCCGGATCGGCGGGGCCTCGGAAGCCGTCTCTGGCGCGGAATTCATGAGCCGGGAGTATGCAGTGTGGAAGCCCGCAACGGACCGATCGGAGGCGGCTCCTACAATGCCGGTCGCAGATGCTTTCAGGAAGAGACAAGATGCTGACGTCCGAAGAAAAACGCGCCCAGCTGCGCCAGGCTGCACTCGAATATCACGAGTTCCCGACGCCGGGCAAGATCGCCATCGCGCCGACCAAGCAGCTTGTCAATCAGAGCGACCTCGCCCTGGCCTATTCGCCCGGCGTGGCCTTTGCGTGCGAAGAGATCGTGGCCGATCCGGCCAACGCCTTCCGCTACACGGCGCGCGGCAACCTCGTGGCCGTGGTCACCAACGGCACGGCCGTGCTGGGCCTGGGCAATATCGGCCCGCTGGCTTCGAAGCCGGTGATGGAAGGCAAGGGCGTGCTGTTCAAGAAGTTCGCCGGCATCGACGTGTTCGATCTGGAACTCCAGGAGGACGACCTCGACAAGCTGGTCGAGCACATCGCCGCGCTGGAGCCCACCTTCGGCGGCATCAACCTCGAAGACATCAAGGCGCCGGACTGCTTCTACGTGGAGCGCAAGCTGCGCGAGCGGATGAAGATCCCCGTCTTCCACGACGACCAGCACGGCACGGCCATCGTCGTCGGCGCGGCCTTCCTCAATGGCCTCAAGGTCACGGGCAAGGACATCAAGAAAGTAAAGCTCGTCACCTCGGGTGCAGGCGCCGCGGCGCTGGCCTGCGTGGGCCTGCTCGTCAAGCTCGGCCTGCCGCGCGAGAACATCTGGCTGACCGATCTGGCCGGCGTGGTCTACGAGGGACGCACCGAGCTGATGGACCCGGACAAGGCGGTCTTCGTGCAGAAGACCTCGCAGCGCACGCTGGACGAGGTGATCGAAGGCGCGGACGTGTTCCTGGGCCTCTCGGCGGCGGGCGTGCTCAAGCCCGCGATGGTGGCCAAGATGGCCAAGCAGCCGCTCATATTTGCCCTGGCCAATCCAACGCCCGAGATCCTGCCGGAAGAGGTCAAGGCCGTGCGCGACGACGCCATCATGGCGACCGGCCGCACCGACTATCCGAACCAGGTCAACAACGTCCTGTGCTTCCCCTACATCTTCCGTGGCGCGCTCGACTGCGGCGCCACCACCATCAATGACGCGATGGAGATCGCCGCAGTGCGCGCCATCGCCGAGCTGGCCGAGGCCGAGCAGAGCGAGGTGGTGGCCGCGGCCTATGCCGGCGCCAACCTGTCTTTCGGCCCCGAGTACCTGATCCCCAAGCCCTTCGACCCGCGCCTGATGATGAAGGTTGCGCCTGCCGTGGCCCAGGCGGCGGCGGAATCGGGCGTGGCCCTGCGCCCCGTCGCCGACATGCCTGCCTACCGCGAGAAGCTGCAGGCCTTCGTCTACGCCTCCGGCACGACGATGAAGCCGATCTTCAACGTGGCCAAGCGTGCCGCCAACAAGCGCATTGCCTATGCCGAAGGCGAGGAAGAGCGCGTGCTGCGCGCCGCCCAGGTGGTGGTAGACGAAGGCCTGGCACGGCCCACGCTGATCGGCCGCCCGGCCGTCATCGCCCAGCGCTGCGAGCGCTTCGGCCTGCGCCTGCAGGAGGGCCGCGACTACGACATCGTCAACGTCGAGCAGGACCACCGCTACCGCGACTTCTGGCAGACCTATCACCTGCTCACCGAGCGCAAGGGCGTGACGCAGCAGATGGCCAAGATCGAGATGCGCCGCCGCCTCACGCTGATCGGCGCCATGCTGCTGCACAAGGGCGAGGTGGACGGACTGCTGTGCGGCACCTGGGGCACCACGGCGATCCACCTGCACTACATCGACCAGGTCATCGGCAAGCGTCCGGGCATCGAGAACTACGCCTGCATGAACGGCCTGATCCTGCCGGGCCGCCAGATCTTCCTGGTCGATACCCACGTCAACTACGACCCGACCGCGGCGCAGCTGGCCGAGATCACCATGATGGCGGCCGAGGAACTGATGCGCTTCGGCCTCAAGCCGCGCGCGGCCCTGCTCTCGCACAGCAGCTTCGGCTCCAGCAGCTGCCCTTCGGCGCTGAAGATGCGCGAGGCGCTGGCCCTGCTGCAACAGAACGCGCCCTGGCTCGAAGTGGACGGCGAAATGCACGGCGACGCCGCGCTGGACGCCGCCTATCGCAAAGAAATCATGCCGCGCAGCTCGCTGACGGGCGAAGCCAACCTCCTGGTGATGCCCAATATCGACGCCGCAAACATCGCCTACAACCTGCTCAAGACGGCGGCTGGCGGCGGCATTGCCATCGGCCCGGTGCTGCTCGGCGCGGCCAAGCCCTTGCATGTGCTGACGCCTTCGGCCACCGTGCGCCGCATCGTCAACATGACGGCGCTGACTGTTGCCGACGCCAACGCGCTTCGTTAACGCCGCGTAGCGCCACAAGCCTCCGGCCGTGAACAAAAGCGCGGCCGGGCGCAGCCATGCCAAGGCCAATCCAGGGCTTTTTGACCCCATTTGACGGGCCTTTTTACAAAAGTTTGTAAGAGCTCACCCGCACAATTCCGCCCCTCCATATCGCTCCGATACAGGCGATAAATTGGATGTGAGCGCGCACACACTTTAGCCTTCGCTTAGGTTCTCGGGGCCTCCCCGGCTTGAGATTTTCAGGCAATTTCAGTACCATCTCGCCTTTCAGGAACAGGGTTAACCCGTGTCTTTGCTCTCTCGGCCGAATGCTTCTCAAGCTCAGCGGCCCACTTGGATGGTGATGGGCGTGGCAGCCGTTTTGGCTGTTGCCGCCACTCTCAGCAACCCGGTGCAAGCGAAGCCGGCCGAGCAATCGGCGGCTGCGCTGGAGACGGTGGCGCTGTCAGCACTGCCTCGCGAAGCCCAGAGCATGTATCGCCTGATCCTGGCCGGTGGCCCTTTTCGCCACAGCCAGGACGGCATCGTGTTTGGCAATCGTGAACGCATTCTGCCGGTCATGCCCCGCGGCTATTACCACGAGTACACCGTGACCACGCCTGGCGCCCGCAACCGCGGCGCCCGTCGTCTGGTCTGCGGCGGCGAACCCCCGACGCGTCCTGATGCTTGTTTTTACACCGACGACCACTATGTGAGCTTCAAGAAGCTCGCGCCGTGAACGGCGGTGAACCCTGTTCTTTGACTCAAAGGAGGATCGCGACCATGCTTTTGCAGACCGTCCGTCCCAATATCGTGCAGGCCATAAGGGCCTACCGCGTAGAGGACCTGATGCTAGCAGCACAAGATGCCGGCCAGCATTTCCTGTACGCCAACCTGACGGACGCCCAGTCCAAACAGGATGTGCTCGAAGGGATTGCACAGGCCTTTCTGTTCCCGGCCCATTTCGGCAAGAACCTCGACGCGCTGCATGACTGCATGACCGACCTCGTCCACAAGTCAGGCTCGCAGCCCGGCTTCGTGGTGGTGCTGGAGCAGTTGCCCGACAACATCCGCTTCGACCGTGAAGCACGCGAGCAACTGCTCGACGTCTTCCGCGACGCCGCAGACTACTGGGGAGATCGGAAAGTCCCATTCCGGTGTTTCTATTCTTTTCAGTAGCCCGCTCCCAAGAAAACGGGTCATGGGAGCGGGCTGCTGAGGTGGCCCCGGTTGCTGAGAAGCCAGCTGCGAAAAACAGCAAGGCTGCAGCGAATGCAAACTTCGGCATGAACATGCCGATGATGTGCAGCGCCTTCGATACCTCGATGTGGCTTTCCGCCGCATAACGAGCACGTCAAGCGCATCTGACAAAGGGCCCGCAAGGGCTCTTTGTCTTTTTGTTGGCGCCCTGCAGGCCGGCCGCTCAGGCCAGCGCCATGCGATGGCTGTTCCGGCTGCGGCGCAAGCCGATCCATTGCAATTCGGCCAGCAGGACTACGCAGACCACCTGCGCCAGCACCCAGGCCAGGCCCAGGGCGCTGAGCGTGAACGCGCCGCTCGTCAGCAGGACGATGCAGGCGAAGGCCCAGCCGGCATTGCCGATGGCCACGAGGCCGATCAGCCTGCGCGGCGGCGTGCTGCGGCTCGCCATCCATGCCGCAGCCGCCGCGTACGCCAGCAGGAAGAGACCTGTGCCCAGGAGGAGCGGCGCCGGCAAGCCGGTGATTCTCGCGAGCGCGCCGGTGAAGGCCACCTGCAGGGCGCCGGTCGCGGCGCAAGAGGCAGCATCGGCCCACATCACACGGGGCAGAAACAAGGGGAGTGCAAAGACGGACATGTGAATCTCCTGGCTGTTGAGGGACGCTGCAAGTCAGCCCTGCTGCGTTGGAAGCCATGATTCCCGTCGAGGTGGATGGCGTCGATGACCTGGGAGGTCATGGCGCCGGGCCACCTCCGCGCCAGAATCCAGCCCCATGAGCACAAGCCCCTGCCCCCCATCGCCGGCCAGCCTGCCCGGCGCTCGCGATCCCTTCGGCGTGCATTTGCGGCATTGGCGCACACGCCGCCGCCTGAGTCAGCTCGACCTGGCGCAGGAGGCCGAGATCTCGACCCGTCACCTGAGCTACGTGGAGACCGGCAGGGCCGCGCCCAGCCGCGAGATGGTGCTGCGCCTGGCCGAGCGCCTGGAGGTGCCTCTGCGCGAGCGCAATGCGCTGCTGGTGGCCGCCGGCTTCGCGCCGATGTACCGGCACAGCTCGCTCGACGATCCGGCCATGGCCGCGGCCCGACGCGCGGTCGATCTGGTCTTGAAGGGGCACGAACCTTTTCCCGCACTCGCCGTGGATCGGCACTGGAACCTGGTGGCGCACAACGCCCTGGTGCCGATGCTGATGGAAGGCGCCGCGCCCGCGCTGCTGCAAGCGCCAATCAACGTGCTGCGGCTGAGCCTGCATCCCGAGGGCCTGGCTTCGCGCATCGCCAACCTCGCGCAATGGCGCGGCCATCTGCTTGAACGGCTGCAGCAGCAGATCACCGCGACGGGCGACCCGGTGCTGCAGTCGCTGCACAAGGAGCTTGAGGCCTTCCCCGCCCCCGCCGTCAGCCACGACCAGGCCGCCATCGACACGGCGCTTTCGGCCGTGGCCGTGCCCTTCCAGCTGCTCACGCCGAACGGCATGCTGAACTTCATCAGCACCACGACCATCTTCGGCACGCCGGTGGACGTCACCTTGCAGGAGCTGGCGATGGAGTCCTTCTTCCCGGCGGACGAGCGGACCGCCGCGGCGCTGACCACCCTGGCGGCTCAGGCTTCGCGCTGAAGGCGCGGCAAGATCAGGCTCACTGCCAGGCCGCCGCCTTCGCGGTTGACCAGGCCCACGCGCCCGCCATGCGCCTCGGCAATTTCGCGGGCCAGTGCAAGGCCCAGGCCGGTCCCCGCCCGCTTGGTCGAATAGAAGGGCAGCAGCGCCTGCGAGAGCACGGCCTCGCTCATGCCCGGGCCGCGGTCGCCGACGGTGAAGCGCAGCTCGCCCGGCGGCAGCGCGATCTCCAGCGTCACGTCCTCGGCCGCGCCGCCGGCCTCGTGCGCGTTCTTGAGCAAGTTGATCAGCGCCTGCTCGATCTGCGCCGCGTCAAAACTGGCCGCCTGGTCGGGCATGGGGCTGGCCAGCCTGAAAGCGCTGTGCGCGCCCAGGCCTTGCAGCAGCGCCGGCCAATCGACCGGGCTCAAGCGCGGCGCCGGTAGCTTGGCAAAGCGCGCGTAGCCGTCGATGAAGCCATGCAGATGCGAGGCCCGCTCGCCGATGCTGGCGAAGACGCGCTCCAGGCGATCAATGTCGCCGCGCCGCGCCAATTCGGCGCCGCTGTGCGCGAGCGAAGAAATCGGCGCCAGCGAGTTGTTGAGCTCGTGGCTGATGACGCGGATCACGCGCTTCCAGCTCGTCACCTCCTGGCGCGAAAGCTCGCGCGTCATGCGCCGGATCAGGCGCAGCCGGTGCGGCCGACCCTGCAGGCGGATCTCGCGCTGCGAGCAGTGGAAGGTCTCTTCCACGCCTTCGAGCATCACGCTGAACAGGCCGTCCTGCGGCGCAGCCAGGGCCTGCTTGAAAGCCTCGGGCGCATGCTCGACCAGGGCCGCGAAATCATCGCCCGCCAGGCTGCGGCCCTGCGCCAGCAGCTGGCGCGCGGCGATGTTGGCAATCGCCACACGATCTTGCGCATCGGTCAGCACCAGAGCCACGGGCGTGTTCTGCACCACCGTGTCGAGCAACAGCTCGCGCTGGGCCAGATGCTGGCGCTGCTCGCGCAAGGCCTGGCCCAGATCGCCGTGCAGGCGCAGCAGTTCGCCCAGCTCGGCGCTGGAGCCGCGGCGCGGCGCAGCGATGGACATGCTGAAGTCGCCTTCGCGATAGGAAAGCACCGCCCCTTCTAGCGCGCGCAGCAGGCGCGAGAGCGGCGCGAGGAAGCTCTGGCCCAGCAGCAGCAAGAGCGGCACTAGCACCAGCAGCGCCAGGGCAGCGCCCATCAGCGGCGAGAGCGCCGGCCAGCCCAGCCATTGCATGAACAGCGGCACCGGCCAGACCATCAGGCCCGCATACAAAGCCAGCGCCAGCGCGGCGCTCGCCATCAGCAGCAGGAGCAGCCGCGCCCTAAGAGAGCCCATAGCGCTCCATGCGCCGGTACAAGGCCTGGCGCGAGAGGCCGAGCTGTTGCGCCGCGCGGCTGACCACGCCATGAGCACCGGCAAGCGCGCTGACCACGGCCTCGCGGCTCGGCTCGTCGAGATTGCGGTTCGCGCCCAGTGCGTCGATGGGCAAGGCCAGCAGCTCGGGCGATATCGCGTCGGCGCCGGCCAGCAGGGCCGCACGCTCGATCACGTTCTTCAGCTCGCGCACATTGCCGGGCCAGCGGTAGGCCAGCAGGGCATCGCGCGCAGCCTCGCCCAAGCTGGCGCGGCCGGCGAGGAAATGCTCGGCCAGCGGCAGCACGTCGTCGCTGCGATCGGCCAGTGGCGCCAGGTTCACCTCGATGACGTTGAGCCGGTAGAACAGGTCTTCGCGGAAAGCGCCGCTGCGCACCATGGCCTTGAGATCCGAGTTGGTGGCACTGACAACCCGGACCTTCGACTGACGCGACTTGCTCGACCCGAGCCGCTCGTAGCGCCCCGTCTCCAGCACGCGCAAGAGCTTGACCTGCCCCGACAGCGGCAGCGTGCCGATCTCGTCTAGGAAGAGCGTGCCGCCGTCGGCCGCCTCGAAGCGGCCTTCGCGGGCACGGGTGGAGCCGGTGTACGCGCCGCTCTCGCTGCCGAACAGCTCGGCCTCGATCAGATCGGCCGGCAAGGCGCCGCAGTTGACGGCCACAAACGGCCCGTCCTTCACCGCGGAGTTGGCATGCACGATGGCGGCGATGCGCTCCTTGCCGCTGCCGTTGGGCCCGGTCACCAGCACGGGCACTTCGGCGCGCGCGACTTGGGCTGCCAGCTCCAGGCTGCGCAGCATGGCCTCGGACTCGAACACGATGCCGCCCAGGTCGAAGCGCCGGGCCAGCGCGTCGCGGCGCAGGCGCTGCTGCTGGCGCTGGCGGCCCACTTCGCGGTTGGCCTCGGCAAGCTCCAGCAGGTTCTCCACCGTGGCCAGCAGCTTGGCGTCATCCCAGGGCTTGGCGAGGTAGTCCGCCGCACCGGCCTTGACGAGCTCCACCGCCGCCTCCAGTCGCGTCCATGCCGTCAGCAGGATCACGGGCAAATCGGGGGCTAACGCGCGAATCGCGCGGAACAGCGCAACGCCCTCTTCGCCCGAGGTGGTGTCGGCCGTGAAGTTCATGTCCTGGATCACCAGGCCCACGTTCTCCCGCGCCAAGAGCGCCAGGCCTTCGTCAGGGCCAGCAGCGGTCAGGGGGCGGATGTCGCGCAGCGAAAGCAGCAAGGAGAGTGCTTCGCAGACGGCGGGGTTGTCGTCGATGATGAGGACGGTGCGCATGGGGAATGAATGGTAGCCCGTCGCTCGGCGATGACGCCCTCCAGAGTGCGCGTAAGCTGCGGGGCCAGACCCGAATCAACCGGAGCGCAGCATGCCCATCCCCGCCACCGTAGGCGCCTTCGCCATCGTGCCGAGCAACGATCTTGCCGTCGCCCAGCCGTTCTGGGAGCGCCTGGGTTTCGAGCGCACCGGTGGCGACGCCAACTACCTCATCATGACGGGCTGGGACTGCGAAGTACATCTGACGCAAGCGGGCAGCGGCCCCTGGCGGGTACCCGAAGAGCACAACCCCTTCGGCGTCTTCATCCGCACGCCGCAGGTGGATGCCATCGCCGCGCGGGTGGACGACCTCATCATCCGCCCCGGGGGCGTGCTGCGTCACCGTGAGTGGGGCCTCTACGAGGTCGGAATCTGCGGACCGGACGGCCTGCTGGTCCGCGTCGGTTGGCCCTCCCGCCTCATGCAGGACGGTTCATCGACCTGCGGCGCGTGACAGCGCCGCAGGAAGGTAGACCGGACCACAAAGCGGCCCAGGCGCCTCAACTCCGCAACGCCGCCACCGGCGGCAACAACGCCGCACGCCGCGCCGGCGCCCACACGGCCAGTTGGCCCAGCGCCCACAGGATCACGGCGCCCACCGGCAGGTAGTAGATCGGCAGCCGCGGCAGCTCGTAGTTCTTCATCAGCATCACGCTGATGCCGTAGGCCGCGGCCATTCCGAGCACGATGCCGGCCGTGGAGAGCATGAAGTTCTCGGTCTGGAAGTAGCGCAGGATCTGGCCGCGCGTGGCACCTAGGGCGCGGCGCGTGCCGATCATGCGCGTGCGCTGCTGGACCCAGAAACTGGCCAGGCCGACGATGCCGAAGGCCGTGACCACGAGCAGGCCCAGGCAAACGCCGCCGAGCAGCCAGACCATCGAGCGGTCCTGCCGGTAGTAGTCGCTGCGCATGTCGGAGACGAGCTTCTTGTAGCGCACCACGCGCTTGATGCCCTGCGATCCGGCGTCCAGCGCCGCCACGGCGGCCTTGAGCACGGCGTCGCGCTGGCCGGGCTCCGTACGGAGCATGTAGTAGCCGCCGCGGTAGCTCGGGCGGATCGGCAGCACGAGGCCGAAGCGGGGCTCGCTGCCCGGCTGCGGATAGGACTCGGGCAGTTGCTCCAGCACGCCGACCACGCGCTGCGGCTGCTTGCCATACACCCAGACCGACTTGCCCAGCGCCGACTCGTTCGGAAAGAGCCGCTGGGCCAGGGTCGCGCTGAGGATGATGGCGGGCACGACGGGGTCTTCCTGCGGATCGACGACGCTGCCGTAGACGTATTCCTCAGGCGAGAAGTCGCGGCCGGACTGAAGGCGCAGGCCGAAGGTCTTGAGCCAGTCCTCGGCCAGCGTGTATTGCGCGGCGCCCACCGCACCCGGTGAGTTCTGATCGGCCGTCAGGCGCACACCGGTGTTGTTGGAGTTCTCGCCGAAGGGCATCTGGTTGGCGATGGTCACGCTCTTGACGCCGGGGATGGCGCGCAGCGCGGCCAGGTCCGACGCGGTCTGCGGCTCGGGGTTCTCGACCCGCTTCATGCCCGACACACCAACGACGACTAGCTCATCGTCGGGCATGTAGGTCGGCGCGTTGATGGTTGCGATGCGCTCGCTGATCAGGAACAGCGCATTGCAGACGATGGCGCAGGTCAGCGCGATCTGCAGAATGATCAGGCCGGACGCGATCTTGTGGCGCTTGAGCGTGGAGAGGATCGGAAGGATGTCCATGATCACTGCACCTTCAGTTGGAGGGCGGGAGTCACCTGGCAGGCGCGCCAGGCGGGAAGAAGACCGGCCACCAGGCTGGCGGCCACGGCGAGCAGGAAGGTCGTGCCGAACATGGCCCAGTCGAGCTGCGCCAGGGCGGCATAAGGGCTCGCGTTACTGCGCACGATCCACAGCCCGCCCAGGGTCAGGACCAGGCCCAGCACGCCGCCGGCAAAACCGAGGCTGCCGGCTTCGACCAGGAACTGCATGAAGATCGAGCTCTGCCGGGCGCCGAGCGCGCGGCGCACGCCGATCTCGCCCGAGCGGCGCAGGCACTTGGCCAGCAGCAGGCCCACCGCATTGGTCAAGCACACGAGCAGGAAGCCGAAGGCCAGCCAGACCTGCAGGCGGATATCGCTGGGCACGGCCTTTTGCAGCGCCAGCCATTCCATCACCGGCCGGATGCGCGCGTTGGGCGGGCGCTCGTAGCGGCCGGCCTGTTTCTGCTGGGCCGAATACTGGTTCAGGTACTCGAGATAGGCCTTGGCCTGCTCGGGCGTGTCCAGCTGCACCCAATACTGCAGCCACGAGCAGGGTGCGGCCAGCGCCAAGCCATCGCCGCCGGGCGAAGAGCCCCAGCAATTCATGTTGCCGCTGCGGCCGAACTTGAGTTCCTGCGAGGTCTGGAAGGGCAGGTAGATGTCGGCTGCATTGGAGTAGGCGCCCTGCGTCAGGTCGAAGTAGTGCGGCGCCGGCCGCCAGTCCTTGAGCACGCCGATGATGGTGAAGTCCTTGTCGCGCAGGCGCAGCGTCTTGCCGCGCGAATCGGCGCCGTCAAAGAGCTTGTCGTTGAGCTCGCGCGAGATCACGGCCACGCGGGCCTTGCCCTCGTCCTCCTGCGCGTTCCAGGCGTTGCCGAACTGGAATGGCGGCTCGAACATCGGGAAGAAGTCGGCCGAGGTGTAGCGCGCGCGGCTGAAGAAGGCCGCCATGTCGGCCTTGCCCGAGCCCGCCGGGTCCACGGCGATGCTGGCACCGGTCATCATCACCTGGTGCACGCCGCGCTTCTCGCGCAGCAGCGCCTCGGAGTCGAAACGGGTCATCTGGAAGTCGGGCTCGCCGTCGGGCTCGACGTCGCGGTTGGGCCGCGGGTCAAGCTGCACGTTGAAGAGCTTGTCGCTCTTGCCCGGGATCGGGTCGCCCGAGAGCACGTGGTAGACCGTCAGCGTGGTCATGCAGGCGGCCACGCCCATGGCGATGGAGAGCAGCATCAGCACGGTCAGGCCGCGCGAGCTCTTGAGGCTGCGAAAGCCGAGTTCGAGGTAGTAACCAAGCATGGTCATTCCTTCAGCAATGAATTGACGGCGGCGAGTTCAGCGTCGCCGAGCGAGCCGGCCGCCTGCTGCAGCAGCAGCGTGGCCAGCACGTAGTGGTGGCGCGCCTGCTCATAGGCGTTCTGCGCCTGCGCCTGGGTCTGGATGCCCAGCAGCAAATCGGTCATGGTGCGGGTGCCCAGCTCCTGCCCGGCCCGCGTGGATTGCACGGCGCGATCGGCGGCTTCCACGGCGGCGCGGCCGGACTGCATCTGCGCCACGCCGGCCAGCACGGCCTGATACTGGCCGCGCACCTCGCGCATCAGCGCACGGCGTGCGGACTCGAGCTGCTCGCGTTGCGTCTCGCGCTGCAGGCTGGCCTGGCGCACCTGCGACTGCGTGGCGCCGCCGGCAAAGATCGGGATGTTGAGCGTCAGGCCTAACTGCGTGTTCGTGCGCAAGTCGCTGGGCAAGAAGGCGCCGGTGCCGCGCTGGCGCGTGGTGTCCACGCCGAGGCTCAAGGTGGGCAGATGTGCGGCGCGCGCGGCAGCCACGGCCTGGCCGCTGGCCTCCACCTGCAGGCCTTGCGCGGCCAGGGCCGGGTTGCCGGCCAGCGCACGCTCCACCCAGGCTTGCGGCTCGGCCGGCTGCGGCGGCAGCGCCGGCAGGTCGGCCACCAGGGGCGAGAGTACGCCCGGCGTGCGGCCAGTGATCTCGGCCAGCGCCTCACGCGCATCCAGCAGGGCCTGACGCGACTGCACGGTGGCGTTGCGTGCCAGCTCGGAATAGGCTCGCGCCTGCTCCACATCCACCGAGGCTGAGAGGCCCGATTGGAAGCGGCTTTGCGCCTGCTCCACCTGCTGCGCAAAGGCGCTCTCATTGGCCTCGGCTGTGGTCAGGCTCGCCTGGGCCGAGAGCACGCCGAAATAGGCGCTTGCCACGCGGGCGCGCAGATCCTGCTCGGCGGCGCGCAGGGCTGAATCCTGCGAGCGCACAAGCGTGTTGGCCACGTCGAGCGAGCGCAGCTGGCCGAGGTCGAAGACGGTCTGGCTGATGTTGCTGGCCAGGGTGTTGCCGTGCGAGTCGTCGGGGCGCAGGCGGTACTCGGAAGCACTTGCACTCCATTGCGGCAGCAGCTTGGCGCGGGCCTGCACGGCCAGCTCCTGCTGCACGCCGCGCGTGGCGTCGGCCGCGGCCAGCACGGGATCGGCGGCACGGGCTTGCGCGTAGACCTCGAGCAGATTCTCGGCCTGCGCGAGCGCGGGCAAGAACGAGCCGATGAGGCCGATGAAAAACAGCTTCTTCATCATCACGCTTGAGTCGTCGTTCCACGCAGCAGGGCCGGGTCCAGGCGCAACTCGGCGGCGATGTCCACCACCTGGCCGTCGATCACATGCACGTTGCGCTGGGCACGCGCGGCCAGCTGCGGGTCGTGCGTGACCATCACGATGGTGGCGCCATCGCGGTGCAGTTCTTCCAGCAGATCCATCACGCTGCGCGCCATCGAGCTGTCCAGGTTGCCCGTGGGCTCGTCGGCCAGCAGCAGGCGCGGCTCGCCAGCCAGCGCGCGGGCAATGGCCACGCGCTGCTGCTGCCCGCCCGAAAGCTCGGCCGGGTAATGCTTGGCGCGGGCCGACAAGCCCACGCGGGCCAGCGCATCAGCGGCGCGCTTCTTGCGCTCCACGCCGCTCATGCCGCGGTAGCGCAGCGGCACCTCGATGTTGTCCATCACGTTCAGGTCGGGGATCAGGTTGAAGGCCTGGAAGATGAAGCCGATCTTCTCGTTGCGAATCCTGGAGCGCTGCGTGTCGTTCATGCCGCTCACATCGACGCCGTCCAGCAGATAGGTACCGCCGCTGAAGGCCTCCAGCAGGCCGGCGATGGTCAGGAAGGTGGTCTTGCCCGAACCCGAGGGGCCGGTGACGGCGACGAACTCGCCCTCGCTGACCGTCAAATCAAACTGACGCAAGGCATAGGTTTCAACCATCTCGGTCCGGTAGACCTTGGACAGGTTCTGCATCTTCAACATGGATCTTCTCCTGAATTGGCTCAATTACTGACCGTGACGCGCGCGGCGCCGTTGAAGGCATCCGCCCCCGAAATCACCACCTCGTCGCCCACCTTGAGGCCAGAAAGCACCTCCACCTTGTCGAGGCTGCGAGCCCCGAGGCGCACGGGCACCTTCTCGGCGATGCCGTCCTTGACGCGATAGACCGATGTGCCGGCCTGCTCGTCCGCAAAACTGCCGCGGCGCAGCCAGGTCACGTTGTCGCGCTGATCGAGCAGCACGCGCACCGAGAGGCGCTGGTTCTGGCGCAGGGCCTCGGGCTGTTCGCCATCGAAGCGCAGCCGCGCCGACACCTCGCCGTTGACCACCTCGGGCGAGACCGAACTGACCTTGCCCTTCCAGACCTTGCCGTTGCCGCTGATGTCGCCGCCCATGCCGATGGCGAGGTCGCGCGCGAAGCTCTCGGCCACCTGCATCTGCACTTCCAGCGCGCTCAGGTCGATCACGGTCAGCACCTGCGCATCCTTGGCCACGGTGGCGCGCTCGGCCACCAGCAGCTGGCCGACCTGGCCATCGACCGGCGAGCGCATCTGCAGATCGTCCATCTGGCGCTGCAAGTCCTTCACCGTCAGCTGCTGGCGATCGAGCGCGGCCTGCTTGGACTGCACGTCGAACTTGAGGCTGTCTTCCTTGAGCGTGCGGTTGGCGGAAGCGTGGGCCAACGTGATGCGCGCTTTCTCTAGGGTGTCGCGCGCATGGTCCACCTGCATGCCCGCCACTGCGCCGGCCTTGAAGGCCTGCGTCTGGCGGTCGAGATCAGTCTGCGCGGCCTTGAAGTCGATGTTGGCGTTCTCGTACTCGCTCTGCAGCTGCGCGCTCTGCTGGTGGGCGTCCACCTGCGCGCGCATCAGGTCTGCCTTCATGGCGTCGGCGTTGGAGCGTTCCTGCGCGAGCTTGGCCACCAAGTCAGGGCTGTCCAGATGCGCCAGCACCTGGCCCTTCTTGACCTGCTCGCCGGCCTTCACCAGCATCGTCAGCGCGCCGTTGCTGGGCGCGTAGATCGTCGGGCTGTTGGCCGCCACCACCTTGCCCTCACCGGCCACGTCGCGCACGAAGGCGCCGACTTCGACCTTGGCGAAGGACAGGCGCGAGGCGCTGATCGAAGTACTGGTGGAAAAGCTCCGCATCACGCTCGGCGCGGCCAGCGCGACGAGGGCTGCGGCGGCAACAACGGACACGATCAGCAGCCCGCGGCGGCGGTGCAGCGGCGGCTTCTCGATGGGGCGGTCTTGGGCAGAGGTGTCGCGGATCATGCCCTGGTCATTGCAAGGGGCGTGCCTGCGATTCGACTCAATCAAATCAATAACTTGCCGCCTCGGCGCAGTGTCCGCGGACAGTGGCGGACAGCCGTCCGCGGGCTGCGGTCAGGCCCGCAGCAGTTGCGCGCGCAAGCCCGCGGGCCCCTTAGGAAACACCTGCGCCAGCCCCGCATCGCTCAGACCCAGATGCCTTTGCAGGACCGTCGAGAGCACCGAGCGGAAGTCATTCACCACCGCCACATCGCGGCCATCCACGAGCGCGGACTGATCCAGGCCCGGCCACTCGCCCAGCATGCGCCCTCCGGCAACGGGGCCGCCGAGCAGCCACATCACGTTGCCACGGCCATGGTCGGTGCCGCCAGTGCCGTTCTGGCGCACGGTGCGGCCGAACTCGCTCATCACCACAATCACCGTATCGTTCAGCGCATCGCCGAGGCCCGTGGCCAGCGCGCCCAGGCCTTGGCCGAGGCTGGCCAGGCGGTTGGCGAGCTGGCCCTTGGCGCCGCCCTGGTTGACGTGCGTGTCCCAGCCGCCGACCGAAGTGAAAGCAAGCTGCGTGTGCACGTCGGCGCGGATGACGCGGCCCAGGCGCTCGGCATCGGCGGCAAAGCCATAGGCGCTTTGCGCGCCGGCATCGGCCGTCGGGTCCTTGCTGTGCGCCATGCCGTCGCCGGCTGCCGCCATGGTGGTGCCACCGCCATCCATGCTGCGCTTGATCTCCTCGCGGCCTTCCGTGGTGTCCTTGTAGGTGCGCGACAGCATCGGGTCCTGCGCGTAGAGCTTGGCCAGCGCGCTCTGCATCTGCGGCTTGTCGATGGCCTTGGCATCGAGCGCCTTCGGCCCCACGCCCAGATTGGCCACGCTGGCGGTGCCGGTGAAGATGCGCGGCGGCGTGGCGCCCATGCTAATGCCGCGCGTGGGCGAAGCCTCGCCTGGTAGCGTCTGCAAGAGGCGGTTCATCCAGCCGTCACTGGTGCTCTTGCGGCCCGGCGTGCCGGACTCCATATAGTCCTGCGCGTCGAAGTGCGAGCGGGTCGGATCGGGCGAGCCGCTGGCGTGCACGAAGGCCAGGCTGCCCTGGTCCCAATGCGGCTTGAGGCCGGCCAGTGCAGGGTTGAGGCCGAACAGCGAGTCGAGCTTGAGCACGCCGTCATCGGCACCGGGTGCAGCCAGGGCGATGCTGCCGCGCGAGGCCGCGTAGTTGCGGTCGCCATAGGGCACGACGACGGACAGCCCGTCCACCGCGCCGCGCAGCATGACGACGACGAGCTTGCGCTTGGCAAAATTCGGATCGGCGGCGGCGCGCGCGGTGCCGGCAAGGGTCCAGGCGGCAGTAGAAGCAAGGAAGTGACGGCGATACATGATGAGTCCTATCGACGCATGAAATCAGGGCTGCCGAGCAGAAGCGCGACCTGCGCGGTGGGCGCCTCAGCCCCGATGCTCTTGCGCGTGCCTTCGCTGAGGATTGGCCCCAGCGTGTTGATCAGATCCTGAGGCGCGCGCTCGCCCAGCAGCGGCCTGCGCTGCAGCCGGTCGTTGATCGTCTGCGCAAACTGGATGCGCTGCGCCAACGCCTCGGGGTTGGCCCAGGCCGCGGCGGTGTTCTTGTAGCCGTCGGGTGTCTGCGCGCCGTAGAGCGGCATGCCGGCCTGCGAGAGCGAGCCCAGCAGCGGCTGCACATCGGGCGGCAGCGCCTCCACCGCGTTGATCGCGCGCAGGGACGAGAGCAGGTATTGGTAAGGCGTCTTGAACTTGGATTGGAACGCCTCGCGGCTCCAAAACTCGTCCGACTGGATCAGCGTGCGCGTCACTTCGAGCAGATTGCCCTGCGTGGCCAGGAAGCGGTCGGCCAGGCGCTTGACGAGAGCGGGCGGCGGCTCATCCGCCACGAAGGCCTGGGCCAGCTGGAAGCCAAGGTGGCGCGCGGTGGCCGGGTGCGTGGCCAGCAGGTCGAGCGCCCGCTCGCCCTCGGACTGGCCGCCATTGCCGAAAGTGCGGCCCAGCCATTGCTTGGTGCCGCGATCGTGCCGGTCGGCCTCAAAACGGAAGAGCCGATCACCGCTGCCGTCGCGCAGATCCAGCGTCCAGCCGGTGAGCATGCGCGCGAGCTGGGTCACGTCCTGCTGGGTGTAGCCGCCGTCCACGCCCAGCGTGTGCAGCTCCATCAGCTCGCGGGCGTAGTTCTCGTTCAGGCCCGTGGGCTGCTTGGGGTTGGCGGGCGCGAAGCGGCGGCGGCGCGGCGGCTCCCAACCGGGTGCAACGCTCTGGTAGTTGTCCAGGTAGAAGAGCATGGCCGGATGCTTGGCCGTGGCGCCCAGCATTTCGCGGAAATTTCCGAGCACAAAAGGCCGGATGGCCTCGCGCTCATAACTATTCACCCAGACTGACACCGGCCCCTTGCCGGCAAACACGTTGAAGTGGTTGAACCAGAAGTCCACCAGCACTTCCTGCAGCTGCGCCGGGCTGGCCAGCCCGCGCAGGATGCGTTGTGCGCCGGCCTGCTGCACGATGGGCCGCACGAGTTCACGGCGTGCCTTGTCTTCGTCCTTCTTGCCCGCGGCCTTGGCCTCGCGGTTGAGCTTTTGCGCCTCGCGGAAGCGTGCATAGAGCGCGCCTTGGCCGAGGCTCAGCGTGTCCATGGCCTGCAGTCGCTCGCTCAGCGGCTGCGGCATTGGCAGCGAGGTGGGCTGCAGCTGATCGGTGAGGAAGCGATCCAGCCAGGCCTTGGGCCCGAGCGCCGCAATCGCCGCCGCATCGGCGGGCGTCGGGCCGAAGCCCAGGCGGTTGAGCGCGTGCAGGGCGCGCTCATGCTCGCTCAGCTCGGAGCGTGGCTGCGCCATGGCCCGCGGCAGCAGTGGCGCCAGCAAGGCGGCAGCAATCGTGTGACGACGTTGGATCATGGCGCTAGCTTCTCGCATTCAAGCCGGCTTGGCTATTTCCTGAATGCAAAGTCTCCAGAGCCGGCTGACAAGGCGAAACCTTTGCTAACGAAGCTGCAGCAGGATGCCCCAGTACTGCAGGTTCAGATCGGACTTCTGGCAGCTCGGGTCGCCGCTGCAGGCGCGACCGTTCGGCCCCTGTGTTCGCGCGTTCCCGCCCATCAGATGTCGCGTCGAGAGATGGCCTTCGCCGTCCAACATCATGCGGCGCCAGGTCACCGACTGCTCGACATTGCCGCCCATGCTCTCCATCTTCCTGGTGTCCAGATCGACCTGGATGACAAGATCGCAATGCGACTTGACGCGGCTGTCGAGCTCGCCCGCATGGGTCTGCCAGTCGGCAAAGTTGCGCAGCGGCCGGGCGGCACGGCCATAGCAGATGAGGTCGCCCACGCGCGGCGTGCTGCGCCGCAGGTCGCAGGCGCGATAGGCATAACCTTCCTGGCCTTCGAGCGCGGGGCGGATGTAGACCGCATGTGCCGAGGCATAACGGAACTCCTGCTCTGACAGCCCGGCCCGGTCCATCAGGTAAGAGATGAAAGCGGCGGACCAGGGCGTGTCGGAGATGGTGGCGCGCACCAGGGCCTCGCGCAGCATCTCTTGGGTGGCCGGGTCGGCGTCCTTGGGCAGCTTGGCGAAGATCTCGGCCAGGGTCGTCAGGTGGCTGCGGCCGGCTTGCGCGGGATCATCAAGCAGGCCCTCGGCCCAGGTCACGCGGCGCGTATCGAGCGTGCCCGGTGCATGCTTGTCCAGCGTCTCCCAGTAGTGCCACACACGGCGCCAGGCGTAGCGGTCGTCGGGCTGGCCATCTGCGAGCCGTTCCGTCTCGGTCTCCACATTGCCGAACTTCCACAAGCGCCCTTGAGCGTCGATGCGGTGGCCGTTGAACTGGGCGTATTCCGCCCGTGCCAACTGGGCCAGTTGCTCACCCCGTGCGGACACGGGGCCCGGGTTTTCGCAGCTCTGCGCCGCAGCGATCTGGCCCGCCATCATCATCAGCAGCAGGCCAAAGAGAGTGATGAGCTTCTTCAGGAAGACGTGCACGTGGAGCTGGCGCCGATGGCGACGATTGACCCGGAGCGCCGATTATGGGCAGCCGGCACCGGCACCGCGGTGCGCGAAGCCATCGTATGCAGGAGCAGGGCCATAACCACCATGGCCGTTCCGATCAGCTCGGCCCAAGAGGGCAGCTTGCCTAGCACCAGGCTGATCAGCAGCACCGAGACCGGCACGAAGTTCAGGAAGGCCGTGGCCGTCACCGCGCCGAGTGCCCTGACGCCGTAGTTGAAGGCCAGCACGGCCACGGCCGAGGAGTTGGCGCCCACGTAGAGCAGCGCGTGCCAGGTGGCGCCAAGGGCTTCAACGCTCGGCACTTCGGCCAGACCCGAGGCCGTGAACAGCAGCGCGCCGATCAGCAGCAGGGGCAGCGAGGCGAGCACGGTCAGGCCGGTGTACTCGATCACGTCCAGTTCGGCAAAGCGCGCCGCGCCGCGCGTGTACCAGACCCAGCCGAGGGTACTGAGCAGGGCCAGCGCATCGCCGCGCCAGGTGGAGACCTCGGCGTGCGCAGGGTGCATCAGCACGCCTGAAACCACGACCACGCCGGCCAGCGCCAGCACCGAGGTGAACAGGGTGGCGCGGCTAGGGCGCACGCCATCCAGGGCCCAGCGCAGCATCTGCGTGCTCATCGGCACCGTGGCCATCACGACCGCACCATGCGAGGGGACCGACATCGACAGGCCCGTCAGCAGCATCACGCTGAAGAAGCCGAAGCCGGCAAAGCCCCGGCCGGCCAGCGGCCCGAAGTCGGCCCGCAGCTTGCGCCAGGGTGCGGCGCCGCGCAGCGCCAGTAAGGGCAGCAGGAACAGGGCCGAGATGCCGTAGCGGATCAGCGTGAACCACGCCGGCCCCACCTGCGCCAGCACGCCCTTGCTGAGAATGAACATGCCGCCCCAGCTGAAGGTGGCGAGCAGCAGCGCGGCGACGCCGAGGGTGCGTTTGTCGAGAAGTCTGAGGCTCATGCGGGGCTCCCGTTGGCGAATTCCATAACGGCAATCCTCGGCGTCATCGGGTCTTGCCGCCATTCGCTTCTTTGGACGAGGGCCTCAGGATTTCTGAACGGACAGGATTTCGACTCCGGGGCACACTGGCGCCATGGAGCTCTACCAACTTAAGACCTTCGCCGCCATCGCCCAGGAAGGCAACCTGACCAAGGCGGCCGAGCGTGTGTTCACCAGCGCGCCGGCCGTCAGCGCGCAGCTCAAGGCGCTGGAGGACGAGCTCGGCGTCAAGCTGTTCGAGCGCACGCCGCGCGGCATGGAGCTGACCGAGGCCGGCCATCGCCTGCTGGACGAAGCGCAGCGCACGCTCGATTCGGCCAGCCGCATCCGCTCTGCCGCCGAGAAGATCCGCGGCGCAGCGCAGGGCATCGTGCGCTTCGGTACCGTGGTGGACCCGGTCGCGCTGCGCCTGGGCGATGTGCTGGTCAAGCTGGCGGAGCGGCATCCTCAGCTCAGCCTGCAGCTGCAGCAGGGCCTGTCTTTTCAAACCCTGCAGGCCGTGCAACGCGGCGATCTGGACTGCGCCTACGTGCTCAGCGACCAGGAAAAGATTGACGGCATGGAGCTGCGCCGGCTCGGCCCCGTGGATCTGGCCGTGGTGCTGCCGCGCGCCATGGCTGACGCCCATCCTCAGCTGACACTGGACAAGCTCCTCGGCCTGCCCTGGATCGGCACGGCGCCCAGCTGCATCCTGCGGGGCCGCATCGACGCGTTGTTTGCCAGCGCCGGGCGCGAGTACAAGCCCGCGCGCACCGCTGATGGCGAAAGCGTGCTGCGCAGCATGGTCGCAAGCGGCATGGGCGCCGGCCTGATCCGCCTGGACCAGGCCCTGCAGGCCGAACGCAACGGCGAGCTGGCGATCTGGTCCGGATGGCGCTCACATACCTGGTTATGTTGGGTGGCCCCCGAGGCGGCCAAGGCCTCGGCGGCGGCGGATGCGGTGAGGAACGCGGTGTTCGAGGCCTGGGGGCTGTGAGCCGGCCGCCCCAAATCGTCTTCGTGGATGGCATCGGCGGACGCCGCCGTTTCCGCCAGCCCTTGTTCCAGCACTTCGCTGCGCAGGGTCTTGACTGCCACCACTTCGACTACCGGCCGAGCCGGCAGAACTTCGTGGACATCCGCGCACAACTCGGCAACCTGCTCTCGGCCATTGCGGCACAAGGTCCCTATGTCCTGATCGGCTACTCCTTCGGCGGCGTGCTTGCCCGCGCGGTGCTCACAGGCCACTCAAGCGCGGTGCCGCCGCCGCAGCGGCTGATCCTGGTCGCCTCACCCATCACCTCCATGCAGATGTGCAGGCGCTTCAGCAACTGGGCAATCTTTCGGTGGCTGAATGGAGATTGCGGGCAATTGCTGGCCTCCGAGTCGCAGATGCTGGCCCTGTTGCCCCTGCCCAGTGTTCCCACCACCTGCATCTACGGCAGCAATGGGTATTCGGGGCCGCACGCGCTGGCCGGCAGAGAAGCAAATGACGGCATGGTCGCCGTCAGCGAGGCAAGCCCTCATCTGTTCGCCGACGTGGTGGCGGTGCACGCCAGCCACCCATTCATCGCCACTTGCGGCGCGGTGATCAAGGCGATTCAAGACCGACTGCCGCGATAGGCGCTCTCAGATCGCCAGCGGATCGACGTCGATAGCCCAGCGGATCAGCCCCTTGTGCTCGCGCCTCAAGGCATGCAGCTCAGGCATCCACGCAGCGAGCAGGCGCTGCAGCGCGCCGCGGTGGCCTGATTCGACCAGCATCTGCATGCGCTCGACGTCGGCCACTCTCGCCACGCTCAAAGGCACCGGCGGATAGATCAGTGCGGCATCGCCTTCAGCCAAGTCTTGCGCCGCACGCGCGGCGGCTTCGAGAAACGCCTTGGCCACCTCGGCCGTCTTCGCTTCGGCACGCAGCAGGGCCAGATGCGAGATCGGCGGCAGATGGGCAGACTCGCGCTCATCTAGCTGGCTCGCCGCAAAGGCCTCGAAGTCATGCTTGAGCAAGGCCTTGTAGAGCGCGTGCTCGGGGTGCCAGGTCTGCACCCACATCTCGCTGCGCGCGGCCTGTTCGGCATCGCGGCCGGCGCGGCCGGCGGCCTGCATCAGCAGAGAGAACAGCCGCTCCGGCGCGCGGAAATCGCTGCTGAACAGCGAGGCATCCGGGTTGACGGCGGCCACCAGCGTGATGCGGCGGAAGTCGTGGCCCTTGGTGATCATCTGCGTGCCGACGAGCACGTCGATCTCGCCCGCATGCACGGCGGCCAACTGCGCTTCGAGTGCGCCCTTGAGCTTGGTCGAGTCGGCATCGATGCGGGCCACGCGGGCGCCGGGCAGCAGTTCGGCGAGCTGCTCTTCCAAGCGCTCGGTGCCGCGGCCCAGCGGCGCGATGTCGTGGTTACCGCAGTTGGGGCAACTGCTGGGCACGCGCTCGGTAAAGCCGCAGTGGTGGCAGCGCAGCGTGCGGTCGCGCTTGTGAAAGACGCGCCAGGCGCTGCAGTGCGGACAGTCGCTCTTCCACTGGCATTCTCCGCAATGCAAGACGGGCGCATAGCCGCGGCGATTCAGGAAGATCAGGCTCTGCTCGCCGCGCTCGATGCGCAGGCGCAGGGCTTCGAGCAGCGGAGCGCTGATGCAGGTCGTAACGCCCGATTTGAGCGGCAGCAGCTTCATGTCGAACAGCCGCACGCGCGGCATGGCGGCGCCTGAGCCAATGCGCGCGGGCAGGGTCAGCAGTTGATAGCGCCCTTCCTTCGCGCGCGCCCAGCTTTCCATGGAAGGCGTGGCCGAGCCGAGGATGACGGGCAGTTTCTCAAGATGGCCGCGGTAGATGGCCAGATCGCGCGCCGAGTAGCGGGCGCCGTCCTGCTGCTTGTAGGACGGGTCGTGTTCTTCATCGACCACGATCAGCCCCAATTCGGGCATCGAAGCGAACACCGCCAGCCGCGTGCCCAGCACCAGCCGCGCCTGGCCCTGGTGTGCGGCCAGCCAATGCTTGAGCCGCTGCGGCGGCGTGAGGCCGCTGTGCAAGGCCGCGATGGGCGTGCCAGCAAAGCGCTCGGAAAAGCGTGCTTCGAGCTGCGGCGTGAGGTTGATCTCGGGCACCAGCACCAGCACCTGGCGGCCTTGAGCCAAGGCGTGTTCGGCCGCGCGCAGATAGACCTCGGTCTTGCCCGAGCCGGTCACGCCGAACAGCAGCACGGGCTTGGGCGCGGGCGCGCGCAACGCCTCGTCCAATTGCTCCATCGCCGCGGCCTGGGCTGCGGAAAGCTCGGGCATCGCCACTGTTTCGTGAGCGCCCGTCTCCGGGCTCTTGTTGTTCTTCTTCAGCCGCCGGGCCAGTTGCTTGGCATCCAGCTCGCGCAGCTGCGGCGGAAGCACTGAAAGCGCCAGCTCGCCCACGCTGCGCTGGTAGTAGCCGGCCGCGAATTCCACCAGTTGCAGCCAGTGGGCGGACAAGGGCGACAGCCCTTCCAGCGCGCCGAGGATGGGCCGCAGTGCCGCGTCCGGCGTCGCCGCCTCAGGCTCCCCCGGCCACACCACGCCCAGCAGCTCGCGCTTGCCCAGCGGCACGCGCACGAGGCTGCCCGGCGCCAGGCTTTGCCGCGCCAGATAGTCCAGCGGCCCGGTGATGCCGCTGTACTGCGGCGCCTCCACGGCTACCCGCAAGCGCGTTCCAGGAAGTGGGCCGGCACTCACCTTGCAAGCCCCGTGTACATGCCCCTTGCAGGGTGTGGATAACTTTGTGGGGAAGTTTTGCACTGCGGGTCGGCACCCGGGTCTGTGCCTAGGGGAATCTCCGGGCCGAGGAATTGCGCCAACTCAAAGCTGGGCTGGTGAATCAAGCACTTAGGCTGCAATCGGGAAAACACGGAGGTGCACCGCAACATGGGACGAAGCCCTGTCTCGCTTCGGGACTTTTGGGGATAAGTCGCTGGATTCAAGCGGCCCGCAAACGCCGCGAGTGGGCATGGACTTCATCCACCAGCCAGCTCACGGCCTCGGGAGGCGTAAATTGGCTGATGCCATGGCCGAGGTTGAAAACATGGCCGTCGCCAGGCCCGAAGGCGTCGAGCACGGCGCGCGCCTCCTGCCGCACGGCAGCCTCGGGCGCGAACAGCACGTTCGGGTCCAGATTGCCTTGCAGCGCGACGCGGCTGCCGACCTGCGCGCGGGCGCGGGCCAGATTGGCGGTCCAGTCCAGGCCCACCACGTCTGCGCCGGCATCGGCGATCTCGTCGAGCCACAGGGCGCCGCCCTTGGTAAAGAGCAGGCGCGGCACCTGGCGGCCTTCATGATGGGTCTTGAGTTGCGCCAGCACCCGGCGCGAGTAGTCGAGGCTGAAGCGCTGGAAGGCGCCATCGGCCAGCACGCCGCCCCAGGAGTCGAAGATCATCACGGCCTGGGCGCCGGCTTCGATCTGTGCGTTCAAGTAACGTGCTACTGCATCGGCATTGACGGCCAGGATGCGGTGCATCAGGTCCGGCCGCGCGTACATCAGGCTCTTGACTTGCCGGTAGTCGTCCGAGCCGCCGCCTTCGACCATGTAGCAGGCCAGGGTCCAGGGGCTACCCGAGAAGCCGATCAGCGGCACGCGGCCGTTCAAGGCGCTGCGGATGGAGGACACGGCGTCGAAGACATAACGCAGCTTTTCCATGTCAGGCACTTCAAGCGCCGCCACGGCGGCTTCGTCCCGCACGGTCTTGGCAAACTTCGGGCCCTCGCCGATAGCAAAAGACAGGCCCAGGCCCATGGCGTCGGGCACGGTCAGGATGTCGCTGAAGAGGATGGCGGCGTCGAGCGGGTAGCGCTCCAGCGGCTGCAGCGTGACCTCGGTGGCGTAGTCGGCGTTGGTGGCCAGCCCCATGAAGCTGCCGGCCTTCTCGCGCGTGGCGCGGTACTCGGGCAGGTAGCGGCCGGCCTGGCGCATCAGCCAGACGGGCGTGTGGTCGGTCGGCTGGCGCAGGCAGGCGCGCAGGAAATTGTCGTTTTGCAAGGGAGCGCTCATCGAGTCGGATTATCCTGTTGATTCCAAGAGCCCCGGCCCCAACTGCGCGGCTCAACCCCTGAGGAGGTTTTGATGACAAAAAGTCTTTCGCGCCGCGCGGCCCTGGCCGCCGTCCTGCTGAGCAGCAGTCTGGCCCTCACGGGCTGCGGCTACAACGAGTTCCAGAGCCTGGACGAGCAGACCAAGGCCAGCTGGAGCGAGGTGCTCAACCAGTACCAGCGCCGCGCCGACCTGGTGCCCAACCTCGTGGCCACGGTCAAGGGCGAGGCCAATTTCGAGCAGAGCACGCTGACTCAGGTGGTGGAAGCGCGCGCCAAGGCCACCAGCATCCAGGTCACGCCCGAGCTGGCCAACGACCCCGAAGCGCTCAAGAAATGGCAGGCCGCCCAAGGCGAGCTGACCGGCGCCTTGAGCCGCCTGATGGCCGTCACCGAAAACTACCCCAACCTCCGGGCCAACCAGGGCTTCCAGGATCTGCGCGTGCAGCTCGAGGGCACGGAGAACCGCATCACCGTGGCGCGCAACCGCTACATCAAGTCGGTGGAGAGTTACAACGTGCATGCGCGCTCCTTCCCGAACAACCTCACCGCCATGGTGTTCGGCTACAAGGCCAAGCCGAACTTTGAAGTGGCCAACGAGGCGCAGATCAGCGCCCCGCCGGCGGTGAGTTTCGACAAGCCGGCCTCCAAGTGAGGTCGCTGTTGCTGCGGCTCTGGCTGCTCGGCGCCGCGTTGCTGCTGAGCGTGGCGGCGTTCGCACAAGACCTGCAGCCCATTCCCCCGCTGAGCGGCCGGGTGATGGACCTGACCAGCACGCTGAGCAGCGCGCAGATCCAGGCCTTGAACAGCAAGCTCGCGAGCTTCGAGGCCGCGGCCGGGCCGCAGATCGTGGTGCTGATCGTGCCCACGGTGCAGCCCGAGGACATCACCGATTACACCCAGCGCCTGGGCGATGCCTGGAAGCTTGGCCGCCGCGATGTGGGCGACGGGCTCTTGATCGTGGTGGCCAAGAACGAGCACCGCGTTCGCATCGCACCGGCCAAGGCGCTGGAAGGCGCGGTGCCCGACCTGGCTGCGCGGCAGATCATCCAGGAGGCGATCACGCCGGCCTTCAAGCAGGGCGACTATGCCGGCGGACTCAACCGCGCCGTCGACCAGCTCGAAGCCCGGCTGAAGGGCGAGGCCTTGCCGGCGCCCGCGCGGGTGCATCGCCCTAGCTTGCAAGCGGACCGCGGTCCGGACCTGCAGACCCTGGCCATGATCTTCTTCATCGGCGTGCCCGTGGTTGGCGCCGTGTTGACGGCCATGCTGGGCCGCAAGTTCGGCGGCGTGCTGACCTCGCTTGGCGCGGGCGGCATGGGCTGGGTGCTGGGCGGCAGCATCTTCTTCGGCCTGCTGGCGGGCGTAGTGGCCTTGGTGCTGATCGGCGTGATGGGCGTGGGTGCCGCACGCCGCCCCGGCATGGGTAGCGCCTATGGCGGCCGCAGCGGGGGCTACCTTCCTCCGGTGATCTGGAGCGGCGGCTCGGGCGGAGGCGGCGGATTCGAGAGCAGCGGTGGCGGGGGCGGCGGTGGTTTCTCCTCCGGCGGTGGCGGCGACTTTGGTGGCGGCGGCGCCTCGGGAGGCTGGTGATGGGCAGCAGCAAATTCGCGCGCTTCTTCAAGCACCGCATCTGGGACGAGGCCGATGCGCGACGCGCCGTGCCGGCCGAGGCGCGCTCGCGTCTGGCCGCGCGCGTGGCCGCCAGCGAGAAGACACACAGCGGCCAGATCCGCGTTTGCGTGGAGGCCAGCCTGCCGCTGCGCTATCTGCGCCACGGCGCCACGGCCAGGCAGCGCGCCGTCGTGCTGTTCGGCAAGCTCGGCGTCTGGGACACCGAGCACAACAACGGCGTGCTGATCTACCTGCTGCTGGCCGAGCGTGCCATCGAGGTGGTGGCGGACCGCGGCCTGCATGCCCGGGCCGATGTCTGGCCCGGCTTGGTGGCGGGCCTGAGCGCGGCGCTCAAGCAGGACCGCTTTGAAGAAGGTCTGGCTGAGGCCGTGGACGCCGTGGGCGCGCTGCTGGCGGCCGAGTTTGCGCGCACGCCTGGGCAGCCGGTGCGCAACGAGCTGTCGGACGAAGTAGTGCTGCTCTGAATTCTCAAGCGCCGGGCTTCATGCCGCCGGAGCAATGATGGCGGTGATCCAGCTCTGCGCCTCGCTCAAGCTCTCGAAGGCCTTGAAGCGATGCCCGCTCTGGACAAACAGCCGCTCGAACAAGGGCAGCATGAATTCACGCCCCTCCACCTCCGGCGCCACCACCCAGGCTGTGGCGGCGGGTGCCGCCGGGTCGCTCGCCAGGGTGCCGAGAAAGTTCGCGTAGGTTTCGAGCGTATCCGGCGAGCTCAGGATGCTGGTGTGAAGCTGCACGACGTTGCCATAGATCTTGGAAATCGGTCGCGACCTGAACAGGTCTGCACGCACCATCTGGAACACCTTGACGAACTCAGCATTGAACGGCCCTTGCGCAATGGCGTAGACGATGGTTCCGGCCGCAGAGTCTTCGGCCCAGATCTCGACCCGCCCATGCGGCCGAAACTGACCGGTCGAGAACTGATCGGAGGAGACGACGGCGGGCGGCGGTTCAGACTTCACGGCAAGCGAATGCAGGATCGGTCGGAGGCTTGAATGTAGCAAGAACAGCCCGGCGTCAGGGCAGTTCGGCACGCACCCAGGCCTCGGCATCCGCCATGTTTTCAAAGCTCTGGAAGTTGCGCCCGAGCCGCAGGTGGATGCGCTCGAACATCGGCAGGATGAAATCGCGGCCCTCCACCTCGGGGCCCACCACCGAGGCCATCGCCACCGGCAGCTTCCTGAGCTGGGCCACCATCTCGGCATAGACCGTCAGCATCTCGGGCGAGGCCATGACGCTTTTCCTCACCTCACCTGCAGCAGGTGGACGTGCGGATAGGGCGGCGGCGAGCTACTGAACAGCTCCGCGCGGGCGAATGCGAAGGCCTTGACGAATTCGGGGCTGAACGGCCCTTTCGCGACCATGTAAACGACCGGTCCCTCACCACATCTGCACCCACCCATGGGGCTTGAAGATGCCCTGGACAAAGTCTTCCGAACTGCGAATGGTGATCGGCGAATCGGACTTCACGCGACTGGCTCGCAAGCCTACTGAAGGCCGAATGTAGCAACAATTCGCGCAGCTAACTCGTTAGTCCTACGGATTGCCCGACCCTGATTCGAGGAGCGGCTCAGTCCTTCGTCAGACTCTGCAATCCGGCCCAGGCTTCACCGGGCGCCAGCCGCACGGGCCGGCCGATGGCGGCGGCTTCGATGCACAGCATCTGCCGGAAGCCCTCCGGCGGCATGTCGGGCAACTGGCTGCATTTCTCGGCCCCGGGGTTCCAGACTACGGCATCCGCAAAGCCCTGCTGGCGCACGCTCACGCGGCGCTTGCCATCTTGCAGGAGCAGTTCGCCAGGCACGCCGAAGTAGATGCGGTCCAGCTCGCCCGAAGGCAGCAGCAGGTCCACGCGCTGCTGGTGCTCGGACTTGGCGGCCGAATCCCAGTAGCCCAGGCCGGCGAGGCCTTGCACGCTGGCGTCGTCGATGTCGCCCACGCGTAGGTAGCTGTGCAGCGCGGTGGTGAACTCGAGGGGCGTGTCGCCCTTGTTCTCGCAGGCCAGCTCCATTTCGAGCGTCTGTCCTGCCACGCGCACGCTCAGCTCGGCCTCGAAGGCGTGGGGCCAGAGCAGCCGCGTGGCCGCGTCGTCCGTCAGGCGCAGCACGGCCAGGGCGTCGTCTTCGCCCTGCTCGGCCGACACCAGCTGCCAGGGCCGCGTGCGCGCAAAGCCATGCTTGGGCAAGAGGCCGCGGTCCGCGAATTGCGGGAAGCACACGGGCACGCCGCCGCGGATGGCCTGGCCGGTAGCAAAGGCCGAGCGCGGCGAGAGATAGAGCTGCTCGTCATCGGTGCCCGCGGGGATCCAGGACAGCACATGGGCGCCGTGCAAAGCGACGATGGCGCGAGCGCCGTCGGGGGAGGTGAGCTCGACAACGTCGAGACCGAGATGGCGGGTGATGGCGATGGAGACAGGCATGTTCAGAACGGACAAAGAGGCTCGATTCTAAGAAGACGCTCAGATGGTGAAGCTGGGCACGCCCGCGCGCAAGCCCTTCGCCACCTCGTCCACCTGCTCGATCGCCTTGTTCGCATGGGCAGCACCTGGGCGGTCTGGCGGCTCGACTGCGCCAGCTGGACCAGCGCAAGACTGATCTGCTCCGCGCCGACCGACTGCGCGCGGATGCCTTCGCTGACGCTCTGGATGCGCGGCACCAGCGCCTGGATTTGCTGGATGATCTGCTGCAGCAGGGCGCTGAGCTGCATCATCTCGGCGTTGCCACGCTGCACCTCTTCAGAGAAGCGGCCCATGCCCAGATTGCCTTTCGCCAGCGTGGCCTGGATGTCCCGCGTGCGGCGCTCGCTCAGCAGCACGAGGCGGTCGCCCACCATGTCCACCGCAGCGCTCAACTGCCGCATCACCTCACTGATGCGCAGCAGACCGTACTGGCCGGAATTGGCGAAGTGCGCGGTCTGCTCAGCCTTGGCCGAGACCTCGCCCATGGTGCGCACAAGCTCGCGCGAGGGGGTGGCGATCTCGTCGAAGGTGACGCCGATCTGCGCCGTCGAGGCGGCCGTCTCGGTGACGGTCACCTCCTGCTGCCAGGCCGTGGCGGCGATCTCGCTGATCCAGCTGCACAAACGCACGGCCGAACGCTGGGCCTGGGCCACCAGCGAGCGCAGGGAACCGACCATGTTGTTGAAGCCATACTCGGTGGCGTCGAACTCGTCGCTGCGATGCAGCTGGCGCCGGCCCGAGAGACTGCCCTGGCCCAGCTCACGCATCGCCGCCAGCGTGGCGTCCAGCGGCACGGAGACGGAGCGGTATAGCAGCCTGCCGCAAAAGAGGGCCAGGGCCGAAGTCATCACCAGCACACCCAGCGCCGTCAGCTTGTTCAGGCTGGCGGCCTGGTGAACGCCTCGCGTGGCATGGCCCACCAGGTCCTGGTTCACGCGCATCATCGTGAACAGTTCGTCACGGCACTGTCGCCAGTTGGCTTGCAGGTCGTTGTTGACCAAGTTGTTCGCCTCGACGACCAGCCGGTAGGTCAGGTGCAAGTGCTCGTTCAGCAGCGCCCGCAGCGTGACCGATCTGCCATGCCCGTGAGGTCGTAACGCTCGATATGCGCCACCCGCTCCTCATTGGCCTCGGCACGCAGGTAGTACAGCACCGACGTGACGAGAATCACCGCGACGATGAGCAGAAAGCTCCCCGCGATCTATTGCTTGACGCTCAATCCCCGCATCCGCGCTCCTCGCTCCGGCCCGGCTGGGAGCGCCGGGACGGCGAGAGTCTGACGAGGAAACGAGCGGCCCGCAAGAAGATCCGGTGTTGCAGCGTGCATGCGCCAGCGCTGCAATGGACCCGGACTCACACTCCCGATCGGGAGGCTTCAGTTCTTGCCGTAGTTGGGTGAGCGAGGTCCATAAAGCATGCCATTGGCGCCATTGGGAAGCAGCAGGCGGCGCCCCGCAAGATCGGCGAATTGAAGGTTGCGTGTGTCAGAGACATTGTTGGCAATCTGCTCGACCACCGCTTTGACCAACATGCCGATCAGTCCACCTTGGTTGTTGTTCTGCTCCGCGCTTGACGCGATCGCATGTCCGTCCCAAAGCAGCTGCCCAGTCCGCAGGTCGATGACTTTGGCATTCACCTCGACGGTCAGATTGCTGGCGACGACCTGGTAGGACGCACCGTATTTTTTCACCTCAATGTAGACACCGGCGTCCGCTCCGAAAATTTCGCGCAACTTGGCCGGCGCGATCGCTTGCGCGTCATGCGGATCTGTGACGCCGTTTTGGCGCAGCGTTTCATTCACCAATGCGACAGGGATGACGTAGTAGCCAGCCTCCGCCAGCGGGTAGGTCACCTGTGAAAGCACTCCGAAGCTGGCGTTGACGTCGGGCGTTTCGTTCAGTGGCGGCAGGACCAGCATGGAGCTCGGCTTCGCCTGTCTGAATGCCGTGTAGTCATAGGTCTTTGGCGGCGAAGCACAGCCGGCGAGGGCCAGCGTGGCCAAGAAAGTAGCCCAGCCAAAGTGGCGCTTGACGTCATGCATGGTCGGCCTCGTCCTTCACCGCCGGTTGTGCGGATTTCTTCAACAGAAATTCGACGTAGGAGGCGGACTCGGGAAACAAGCTGCGCTCGATCTCCAACTGCCCACGCGCTGCAACCTCATTGCCCGCCTTGCTGTACAACAGCGCCAGATGGCCATGCAGCCCCGGCGGGTCGGCAAGAGCGGCCGACTTGTTTTTCACGACTTGGGCCTCAAGAGCCGCGATCTGTGTGGGCAGGTCTCCGCCGTCGGTCTTAAGGTATTGATAAACAGTCGGTTGGTAGGTGCCCCAGCCATATAGAGTCTTGGGAGGTGCAACGCAAGCCGAAAGAGAGGAGGCGAGGGCCAGCAGCCCGATGCAGCGGGCGTTCAACATGTGACGCATGGTCATGGCCTCGTCAGTGCGCAAACGGCGTAGAACCTGCGTCGATACCGGCCGTCAGGTTGTTGACCGCTTCGCGAACCGCGAGATCGAGCACCTTGCCGGTCAGCGTCGCGTTATAGCCTGCGGTGGATCCAAAGCCGACAACCTCTCGATTCGAGAGACTGTACTCACCTGCGCCTTGAACGGAATAGACCACTTCGGAGGTCAGGGCGTTGACGATATTCAAAGTGACCTTCGCGTAAGCCACTTGCGACTTGCCGCGCCCCAGAATGCCGAACAATTGCTGGTCACCTACTTCCTTGCGGCCGAACTCCGTTACGGCGCCGGTGACCAGGTAGTCGGCGCCCTTGATCGACTGACTGGCGGCCTTGAACTTCGCTTCCTGCTCGCCCTCGGCAAGATTCTCGCGATCCAGCACGCTGAAACGGTTGCTTTGCTGTAGATGCGAAATCAGGATGGCCTTCATCTGTGGTCCAAGACGGTCCACGCCATCGCTGAACATGCCTTGCATGAAGTTGGAGCGATTGGAAAACTTGCCGATCGCGATCGCTGAGCGAGGGCCCTGATAGGCACTTGGCGCCGATGCCACTTTGGACACCGCAACGGAGTGAGATTCTTCGGTAGTGCTGCAGGCAGCCAGTACTAGAACGCTGGCTGCCACGGCCAGCAGGCGCAGCGGATATTTCTTGGACATGGAGTTCCCTAAAGGCAAATGTCAGCCCACGCAAAGCAAGCGCAGGCGCGGCGAGTTTAGCGATTGCACACGCCGCAGAAGGACATGTTTAACCCGCAACGGCAGATGTGAAAAAGACCCGAGTGCGCGAGCCCTTCGGGTCTTTTGATTCGGAGCCGGAGCGCCTTACTTGCCGCGGAACTTGCGGATCGCGGCGATCTGCGCAGCCATGGCGGCGAACTCGCCTTGCGCTTTGGCGAAGTCGATGTCGCTCTTGGCGTTGTCCATGGCTTCCTTGGCGGCGGCCTTGGCGCTTTCGGCCTTGGCTTCGTCCAGGTCCTTGCCGCGCACGGCGGTGTCGGCCAGCACGGTCACGCCGCTGGGCTGCACTTCGAGGATGCCGCCGGCCACGAAGATGAACTCTTCGCCGCCGTCAGCGGTCTCGATGCGCACGGCACCGGGCTTGATGCGGGTGATCAGCGGCGTGTGCTTGGGCATGATGCCCAGCTCGCCCGCTTCGCCCGGCAGAGCGACGAACTTGGCTTCGCCGGAGAAGATCATTTCTTCGGCGGAGACCACGTCAACGTGAAGCGTTGCCATGAGGGCTCCTTAAGCAGCCAGCTTCTTGGCCTTCTCGAAGGCCTCGTCGATGGTGCCGACCATGTAGAAGGCCTGCTCGGGCAGCGTGTCGCACTCGCCGCTGACGATCATCTTGAAGCCGCGGATGGTTTCCTTCAGCGGCACGTACTTGCCGGGCGAGCCGGTGAAGACTTCGGCCACGTGGAAAGGCTGCGACAGGAAACGCTGGATCTTCCGTGCGCGGGACACGGCCAGCTTGTCTTCCGGCGACAGTTCGTCCATGCCCAGGATGGCAATGATGTCGCGCAGTTCCTTGTAGCGCTGCAGCACCTGCTGGACGGCGCGGGCCGTCGTGTAGTGCTCTTCGCCGACCACGTTCGGGTCCAGCTGACGCGAGGTCGAGTCCAGCGGGTCCACGGCGGGGTAGATACCCAGCGAAGCGATGTCACGCGACAGCACGACGGTCGAGTCCAAGTGGGCGAAGGTCGTGGCAGGCGAGGGGTCGGTCAAGTCGTCCGCAGGGACGTAGACGGCCTGGATCGAGGTGATCGAGCCGACCTTGGTCGAGGTGATGCGCTCTTGCAGGCGGCCCATTTCTTCGGCCAGTGTCGGCTGGTAGCCCACGGCGGAAGGCATGCGGCCCAGCAGGGCGGACACTTCGGTACCGGCCAGGGTGTAGCGGTAGATGTTGTCCACGAAGAACAGCACGTCACGGCCTTCGTCACGGAAGGATTCCGCGATGGTCAGGCCGGTCAGCGCCACGCGCAGACGGTTGCCCGGGGGCTCGTTCATCTGGCCGTAGACCATGGCGACCTTGGAGTCTTCGAGCTTCTCGAGGTTCACGACGCCGGAGTCGGCCATCTCGTGATAGAAGTCGTTGCCTTCACGGGTACGCTCGCCCACACCTGCGAACACCGACAGACCCGAGTGAGCCTTGGCGATGTTGTTGATGAGCTCCATCATGTTCACGGTCTTGCCGACGCCGGCGCCGCCGAACAGGCCGACCTTGCCGCCCTTGGCGAACGGGCAGATCAGGTCGATCACCTTGATGCCGGTTTCCAGCAGTTCTTGCGAAGGGCTCAGCTCGTCATAAGCCGGGGCCTTGCGGTGGATCGGCATGAGCACGGCCTGGTCGACCGGGCCACGCTCGTCGATGGGCGCGCCGAGCACGTCCATGATGCGGCCGAGAGTTGCCTTGCCGACCGGAACCTTGATGTTCTCGCCGGTGTTGAAGACTTGGGTGCCGCGGCGCAGGCCGTCCGACGAACCCAGGGCAATCGTGCGCACGACGCCGTCGCCCAGCTGCTGCTGGACTTCCAGCGTCAGGTTGGAGCCGTCCATCTTCAGTGCGTCATACACATTGGGCATCTGGCTGCGCGGGAATTCCACGTCCACCACGGCGCCAATGCACTGAACGATCTTGCCAACGGCGTTGGTTTGAGTGTTCGACATATCGTTATCCTTCAATCAGTATTCGTTGCGTCTGGTTTGGCAGTTAGGCGGGTCTATCAACCCACCGCAGCCGCGCCACTGACAATCTCGGACAGTTCCTTGGTGATCGCTGCCTGGCGGGTCTTGTTGTAGACCAGCTTCAGCTCACCAATCAGGGTGCCGGCGTTGTCGGTTGCGGCCTTCATCGCCACCATGCGTGCCGATTGCTCGGACGCCATGTTCTCTGCCACGGCCTGGTAGACCAGGGCCTCGGTGTAGCGCAGCAGCAGCTCGTTGATCACCGTCGCCGCGTCCGGCTCGTAGAGGTAATCCCACGAGTGCACTTCGGCTTCCTGCTTCAGGCCGTTGGGGTCCAGCGGCAAGAGCTGCTTGACCACGGGCTCCTGCTTCATCGTGTTGATGAAGCGGGTGTAGCAGAGGTAGACGGCCGAGAGCTTGCCTTCGGCGTACGCGTCGAGCAGCACCTTTACGGGGCCGATCAGCTTGTCGATGTGCGGCTGGTCACCAAGCTGCGTGGCGTGAGCCACGACCTTGGCGCCGATGCGGTTCATGAAGCCGAAGCCCTTGTTGCCGATGGCCACCACTTCCGCCTTTTGGCCCGCGGCTTCCAGCTCCTTGAGCTTGGCCGTGGTCGCACGCAGCAGATTGGTGTTGAGGCCACCGCACAAGCCCTTGTCGGTCGTCACGACGACGAAGCCGGCGGTCTTGGCGTCGGCGCTCTTCACCATGAAGGGGTGCTTGTACTCGGGATTGGCCTTGGCCAGATTGCCCGCGATGTGGGCGATCTTTTCGGCGTACGGGCGCGCAGAGCGCATGCGCTCCTGCGCCTTGCGCATCTTCGAGGCCGCCACCATTTCCATGGCCTTGGTGATCTTCTTGGTGTTCTCCACCGATTTGATCTTGCCGCGGATTTCCTTGCTTGATGCCATGAGTTCTCCTGTTAGGGCCGGGCCGCTTGAATGACTTCAGTCAGCCCGGTCATGGTCATTAGGCGAAGGACTTCTTGAAGGCCGTGATCGCAGCGTTCAGCTCGGCTTCGCTCTTGCCTTCCTTGTCGAAGGCCTGGGCGGCTTCCAACTTGGCCAGCAGCTCGGCGTGGCTGGTCTTCAGGTACTGGTGCAGACCATGTTCGAAAGCCAGCACGCGCTTGGTGTCGATGCTGTCCATGAAGCCCTTGTTCACCGCGTACAGCGTGGCAGCCATCAGGCTGATCGACAGCGGCGAGTACTGGGCCTGCTTGAGCAGTTCGGTCACGCGGGCACCGCGGTCCAGCTGCTTGCGGGTGGACTCGTCCAGGTCGGAAGCGAACTGCGCGAAGGCAGCCAGTTCACGGTACTGCGCCAAGTCGGTACGAATACCGCCGGACAGGCCCTTGATCAGCTTGGTCTGCGCTGCACCACCGACGCGTGACACCGAGATACCGGCGTTGATAGCGGGGCGGATACCGGCGTTGAACAGATTGGTTTCCAAGAAGATCTGACCGTCGGTGATCGAAATCACGTTGGTCGGCACGAAGGCGGACACGTCGCCGGCTTGCGTCTCGATGATCGGCAGGGCCGTCAGCGAGCCGGTCTTGCCCTTGACTTCACCCTTGGTGAAGGCCTCGACGTAGTCGGCGTTCACGCGAGCGGCACGCTCCAGCAGACGGCTGTGGAGATAGAACACGTCGCCAGGGTAGGCTTCGCGGCCCGGCGGGCGGCGCAGCAGCAGCGAGACCTGACGATAAGCCACGGCTTGCTTGGACAGGTCGTCATAGACGATCAGCGCGTCTTGGCCGCGGTCGCGGAAGTACTCGCCCATCGTGCAGCCCGAATAGGCCGAGACGTACTGCATGGCAGCCGATTCAGACGCCGAGGCGGCCACGACGATGGTGTATTCCATCGCGCCATTGGCTTCCAGCGCGCGCACCACGTTCTTGATCGACGAAGCCTTCTGGCCGATCGCAACGTAGACGCAGGTCATGTTCTGACCCTTCTGGTTGATGATGGCGTCGATGGCCACTGCCGTCTTGCCGGTCTGGCGGTCGCCGATGATCAGCTCGCGCTGGCCACGGCCGACGGGCACCATCGAGTCGATGGACTTCAGGCCGGTCTGCACCGGTTGATCAACCGACTTACGGGCGATCACGCCGGGAGCGACCTTCTCGATCACGTCCGTCATCTTGGCGTTGATCGGGCCCTTGCCGTCGATCGGCTGGCCCAGGGCGTTGACGACGCGGCCGATCAGCTCGGGGCCGACCGGCACTTCCAGGATGCGGCCCGTGCATTTGACGGTGTCGCCCTCGGAGATGTGCTCGTAGGCTCCCAGGATCACGGCGCCGACGGAGTCGCGCTCGAGGTTCAGGGCCAGGCCGAACGAAGGCTGGCCCGAGGCGTCAGCCGGGAACTCCAGCATTTCGCCTTGCATCACGTCCGACAGGCCGTAGACGCGCACGATGCCGTCCGACACGGACACCACGGTGCCCTGGTTGCGGACGTCGGTCGAGCTGCCCAGGCCCTCGATGCGGGTCTTGATCAGTTCGGAAATTTCAGCAGGATTCAGTTGCATTGCTTGCTCCCATCGAGCCTTGCGGACTCAAGGACCCCGGTGAAGGGGGAGTAAATCGGTCTCTCGTGTCGTCGGGGCCCAATCAGGCCGTCAGCGCCACCTTCATGCGTTCCAGTCGTGCCTTGACCGAGGTGTCCAGCACCTCATCGCCCACCACGACGCGAATGCCGCCGATCAGTTCGGGCTCGATCTGCACGTTCGCTTCGAGCTTGCAGCCAAAGCGCTTCTCCAGCGCCGCCAGCACTTCGCTCAATTGAGCGTCGGCAATCGGATAGGCGCTGTAGATGTCAGCCTGCGAGATGCCGCTGCTGGCGTTGGCCAGCGTGTGGAACTGCTGAGCCACCGCGGGCAGCGCGGCCAGACGGCCGTTCTCGATCACGGTGCGCAGAAAGTTCTGCAGCGGTGCGGCCAGTTGGGCGCCAGAGGCCGACTCAACGACGGCCTGGACCTGCTCGGCGGTGAAGCGCGGGTTGTCGGCAAAGACGCGGACCTGCGGGTCCGCGGCCACCACGGCCAGCGCTTCGAGCGCAGCCACCCAGGACTTGGCCTGCGGCCCAGCCACCTGGAACAGCGCTTCGGCGTAGGGACGTGCGATGGTTGCGAGCTCGGCCATGATCAGAGCTCCGTCTTCAGACGGCCCAGCAGCTCGGCATGCACACTGGCATTGACCTCGCGGTGCAGGATCTGTTCGGCGCCCTTGACGGCCAGCACGGCGACCTGCTCGCGCAGTTCCTCGCGGGCGCGCACGGCTTGCTGGTCGGCTTCTGCCTTGGCATCGGCGACGATCTTCGCGCCGACTTCCTCGGCACGCTTCTTGGCGTCTTCGACGATGGCGGCGGCGCGCTTTTCAGCGTCGGCCAGCAGCTTGCCGGATTCATCACGGGTCTTGGCCAGTTGCTCATCGACCTTCTTGTTGGCCGTGGCCAGCTCGGCCTTGGCCTGATCAGCGGCGGCCAGGCCGTCACGGATCTTCAGGGCGCGCTCATCGAGCGCCTTGGCGATGGGCGGCCACACAAACTTCATCGTGAACCCGACCAGGATCAGGAACACGATCATTTGTGCAATCAGCGTAGCGTTGATGCTCACGTTGGTGCCTCACAAACTAATGGATCGGTAGCGAGGCGGTGCGGCCAGAAAAGGGCCCGCGCCACCTGCTTGCATGGAGTCTCGCGAACTTACTTGGCGAGCTGGGCGATCTGGCCCAGGAACGGGTTGGCCGTTGCGAACCACAGGGCGATACCGGTACCGATAATGAAAGCAGCGTCGATCAGACCGGCCAGCAGGAACATCTTGGTCTGCAGCTCGTTCATCAGCTCGGGCTGGCGAGCAGCCGCTTCGAGGTACTTGCTGCCCATGATGCCGATACCGATACAGGCACCGATAGCACCCAGACCGATGATCAGGCCGGCGGCGAGAGCGACAAAGCTAATGACTTCCATGATGACTCCTAGCAGAAATATTTAAGTGAGAGAAAAAACAGCGGGATAGGAACGAAAGAAAACCGGAACGCTTGACGATCAGTGCGCGTCGTGAGCCTGGCCGATATACACCAGCGTCAGCATCATGAACACGAAGGCCTGCAGCGTGATGATGATCAAGTGGAAAGCGGCCCAGACGAAGCCAGCCACGATATGGCCAGCGAACAGCAGCGGGCCGACCGCCGGGCCAGCCGTCGCAAAGGCGCCGCCCATCAAGGCAATCAGCAGGAAGATCAGTTCGCCGGCATACATATTGCCGAACAGTCGCATGCCGTGCGAGACGGTCTTGGCGACGAACTCGATCATCTGCATCAGGAAATTGAACGGGTACAGGAACCACTTGTCGCCAAACGGCGCCGAGATCAGCTCATGCGCCCAGCCACCCGCGCCCTTGATCTTGACGTTGTAGATCAGGCAGGTGATCAGCACGCCCAGCGACAGGCCCATGGTGATGGACAGGTCGGCGGTCGGCACGACGCGCAGCTTGGCTTCGTGGTCGCCCAGCGCGGACTGCCAGATCCAGGGCAGCAGGTCCACGGGCAGCAAGTCCATGGCGTTGAGCAAGAAGATCCAGACAAACACGGTCAGGGCCAGCGGAGCCACCAGCTTGCGGCTGTTGGCGTTGTGCACGATGCCCTTGGCCTGCGAGTCGACCATCTCGATCAGCACCTCGACGGCAGCCTGGAAGCGGCCCGGCACACCCGAGGTGGCCTTGCGCGCAGCCAGCCACAGCAGGAAACAGCCCAGGAAGCCGATCACCGTCGTGAAGAACAGCGAGTCGAGGTTGATGACGGAGAAGTCAACAACACCACCAGTGCCGTGGCCGCTCTGCAGATGGTGCAAGTGGTGAACGATGTATTCACCTGCGCTCGGGGCGTCGTGGCCTTCAGCTGCCATGTTCTACAAGCCTCTATGTCGTCAATTCTTGGGTCCGCGCCACAGCAGCGCGAACCAGCTTACTTTCATGCACACCACCATCGTGATCAGCAGGGCTGGCCAGCTCAGGTGAGGCACCACTTTCGCAGCCACCAGCAAGAAGCCGATCGCTGCTGCAATTTTCAGCATCTCCCAGACCAGGAAACCCGCGGCCGCAGCCACAGCGTTCCCGGATTGCTTGGTCATGCCACGCGCCAGCAAGGCGTTGGGCACCACCACGGCAGCGGCGCCATACAGCGCCGACCAGGAGATTGAGCCGTCTGCCGCGAGCAGCCATCCGATGAAGACACACACACAACCCGCCACCGCCTGCGCGGCGATCACCTTCCAGGGTGAGAGGCTGCGCAGCTGCTTGCGCAGCTCGGCAGCCTCGGCGCGGGTCAGCGCCTTGAAATTCTTCGGATTGCCGTCACTTGCACCATCTTCGCCCTCATCTTCCCAGGCAGAGCTGGGCGGCATGGTGGGCTTGGAATTCACAAGAATCTCGGGTGGCAGTCAGCAAAACCCAGAGATTATATGTGGAAAGCCGAGGCTCCCCGCCGCCCCGGCATGGTGCTGGGCAAGTCAGGTGCTGCTTGTCAATGGTGCAGCGCTTAAACGGCGGCAGTTTTACTGGCGGGCAACATGGGCTGGCAAGCCCGGCACGTCCACGCGCAACTGCAGCAGGCAGCCGGCCAGCGGCTGGGCGGCCAGCTCCTCGGCGGGGCGCTTCTCGCGCGCCGTGGTGATGTAGAGCGTGCGCAGATCGGCGCCGCCAAAGGTCGGCATGGTGGCGCAGCGCACGGGCAGGCGCAGCTCCTGCAGCACCACGCCATCGGGCGAGAGGCGCAGCAGGCGCTGGCCCTCGAACATCGCCGCCCAGTAGCAGCCTTGCACATCGACTGCCGCGCCATCGGGCCGCCCACCATAGCTGTCAAGCGACTGGCCTTCGCTGCGCTTGTCAAAACGTGCGAACAGGCACCGCTCGCCGAGGGTGCCGCTGGCCACATCGAAGTCGAACACGTAGATTTCGTGCGCCTTGGTGTCGGTCCAGTACATGCGGTCCCCGGCTGGGTTCCAGGCCAGGCCGTTGGAGGTGGTGATGCCGCCGGCCAGGGTGTCGATCCTGCCGTCGGCATAACGGTACAGATGAGCGTCAGGCGCGCGGGCATCGTCGATGGTGCCGACCCAGAAGCGGCCAGCCGCATCGGGCTTGCCGTCGTTGAAGCGCTGCCTGGCCGGGTCGTAGGGCGGCTCGGCCAGCTGGGTCTGCTCGCCCGTGGCTGGGTCGAGGCTCCACAGGCCCGAGCGTTGCGCCACGAGCAGCCCCCCGCTGGCGCACAGGGCAATGCTGCCAGGCTCGCTTTCGGTAGCCCAACGCTTCACATCGCCCGTGGCCGGGTCAAAGCGCAGCACTTGCCGGCCGGGAATGTCCACGTAGTAGAGGCATTGCTCGGCAACGCTCCAGACGGGCGATTCGCCGAGCAGGGCGGGCGAGGGATGGGCGGCGGTGATTTCCATCGGGCCGATGCTAATGCCGTAACGCAGCGTAATCAGCCCAGGTTGTACGCAAAGGCTGCACAGATCGCGAAGACGGCCAGGGCGAGCAGGCGCGTGGCCAGACTGTCGCGCGAGGCCGGCGTGCCTTCTGGAAGGCCTGGCTTGTCTCCGCTGATCATCGGCGTTAGCAGATTGCGTTTGCGCAGGGCGTAGACCGCGATGGCCAGCACGTGCAGGGCCACCAGCGCGTAGAGCCCCCATGGGCCCGGCCCGCTGTGCCAACCGCTGGCGCGCTCGCTGACCGCCTCCGACACCTTCGAGGCCAAGGGGCCTGTCGTGGCGATCTGGTCATCGGAGGCGAGACCCGTGCCCACCTGCAGCACGAGCCAAGCCAGCATTGCCCAGACCGCCAGCGCTCCCAGCGGGCTGTGGCCCACGCTCTCGCCGCCATCGCGCAAATAGCGCCACAGCGTGCGAGGGCCGAACACAAAGCTGCCAAAGCGGGACCAGTGGCCGCCGATGAAGCCCCAGACCAGCCGGAACATCAGCAGGGCCAGCACTGTCTCGCCCAGACGCAGATGCCAGGCCATGGCATTGCCGCCGATGTAGGCCGTGATGACCGCAGCGCAGACGCAGAGGAAAAGCAAGCCGTGGAAGAGGCGTGTGGGCAAATCCCATACGCGGACACTCTTTTTCATCCAGCCATCCTAAAGCGTGGCGCTTCAGAGCAGACTCATATCGCTCTGCGATGTGAGTCGGAACTAAACTCCGCCGCACTCACGCTTTTCTAGGAGCGCTCGCGCATGAAGAAGACGTTCGCCACCCTTGTGCTGGCCCTGGCCGCCGCTGCTTCGGCACAGGCGCAATTCAAATCTCCCGAGGATGCGATCAAGTACCGCCAGGCCGCGATGCGCCTGACCTCCTCCCACTTCGGCCGCCTGGCCGCGATGGCACAAGGCAAGGTGCCCTTTGACGCCAAGATCGCGGCCGACAACGCCGACGTGGTGGTGGTGCTGGCCAAGCTGCCCTTCCCCGCCTTTGCCGAAGGCACGGACCTGGATGCGCCGTCGCACGCCAAGCCCGAGGTCTGGAAGGAAGCCGCGAAGTTCAAGGACCTGGCCGAGAAGCTGCAGACCGAAGTGGCCAAGCTGCCCGCCGCGGCCCGCTCAGGTGACCTGGCTCAGCTCAAGGTGGCCGTGGGCAACGTCGGCAAGAGCTGCAAGGCCTGCCACGACACCTTCAAATCGGACTGATCAGAGTCGCACCTGCCCGTGGATGAGCGGCGCCACATCGCCGCCGATCCAGGTGGTGTCGCCGTCGCGAACCACATGCACGCGGCCCGCACGGCCGAGTGCGGCCCCTTGCGCGGCCACGTAGCGATCGGGCGCGAGGCCAGCGCCCTGCATCCACAGCGCGATGCCCGCGTTGAGGCTGCCCGTCACCGGATCTTCGGGCACACCCAGGTCGGGCACGAAGGCGCGCACTTCGAAGTCGCATTCCGATCCGGCCGGGCACGCGCCGACGACGCCGAGCTTGAGCCCCTGCATGGCAATGAAATCAGGCCTTAGCCGCTGAACGACCTCGGCATCCTTCAGGCGCGCGGCAATCCACTGCGGACCGTTGTCCACCCAGACCACATTGAGCACTTCGCCGGCAGGCACACGCAGCGCGCGCTGCACCTGCGCGTGAGTCTCGGCATCGACCGGCCCGCTGCGCTTGAGCGGCGGCGCCGCAAAAGCCAGCCGCGTGCCATCGCGCTTGACCCGCACCAGGCCCACGCCGCATTCCTGCACCACCACGCCGCGCCTCTTGGGATCGCCGCCCGAGGCCAGCCAGGCATGGGCCGAGCCCAGCGTCGGGTGGCCCGCGAAAGGCAGCTCGCCGCCGGGCGTGAAGATGCGCACGCGGTAGTCGGCTGCAGCGTCGGTCGGCGGCAGCAGAAAGGTCGTTTCCGACAGGTTCGTCCAGCGTGCGAAGTCGGCCATCTGCGCGTCAGACAGGCCGGCACCGTCGATCACGACCGCCAGAGCGTTGCCGCGCAAAGGTACGGCCGTGAACACATCGACCTGGGCGAAGCGGCGCAATTCACTCATCGGGATTCCTCGGAAGCTTGCAGATACAGGCCCGGCCGGACCACCTCCATGCCGCGCTCCGGCGTGGCCAGGGGCTTGAAGCCGTGGCGGGCGTAGAGCGAGTGCGAGTCGCGCGTGAAGAGGCTGAAGCGCCGCAGTCCCTGCAGTTCGGGATGCGCCACCACCTGGGCCACCAGCCAGTCGCCCAGGCCGCGGCCGCGGCAGGCCTCGAGCACGAACACATCGCACAGATAGGCGAAGGTTGCGCGATCGCTGATCACCCGCGCATAGCCCAACAAGGCGCCGGCCTCATCGCGCAGCACGAAGTTCAGCGAGCCTTCCATCGCCCGGCGCATCAACGCGCGCGAAATCCCCTGGGCCCAGTAGGTCTGGCTGATGAAGCCGTGGACAAGATCCAGATCGGCTTCGTTCCAGTGCGTGTCGAGCTGCGGCTTCACGGAGTCGGCACCTCGGCCGACTCGAGTTCTTCCTTGAGCACACGGCCGAGAATCGCCACGCCTTCTGCGATCAGATCCGGCGTCAGGGTCACGAAGGACAGGCGCATCGTCCGCGCGTCCGGGTTCTGCGCGTAGAAGGCCGCGCCCGGCACGAAGGCAATGCCCGCATCCACGGCCTTGGGCAGCAGCGCCATCGCGTCAAAGCCCTCGGGCAGACGGATCCAGAAGAACATGCCGCCGACGGGCATCTGCCATTCGCAACCGGGCGGCAGATGCTCCTTCAAGGCCGCAGCCATCGCATCGCGATTGGCCTTGTACTTAGCGCGGATGGTGGGCACATGCTGGTCGAGAAAGCCATTCTTGATGACCTCGTAGACCACGCGCTGGTTGAAACCCGGCGTGTGCAGGTCGGCCGCCTGCTTGGCCTGCAACAACTTGGGGAAGAGCTCGGGCGGCGCCACGATGTAGCCGAGGCGGAAGCCCGGCGTCAGCACCTTGGAGAAGGAGCCCAGATAGACCGAGCCTTCGGGCCACAGCGAGCTCAGCGCCGGCGGCGGCGGCTCGTCGAACCAGAGGTCGCCGTAAGGGTTGTCCTCGACGACGGGCACGCGCGCCGCACACGCCGCAGCCATCACGGCCTCGCGCCGCTCGCGGCTCATCATGCGGCCGGTGGGGTTCTGGAAGTTGGGCAGCAGGTACGCAAAGCGCGTGCCCGGCGCATCGTGCGGCAGCGCGGCCAGGGCCTCGGGGCGCACACCCTCGCCATCGCTGGCCAGGCTGGCGAACAGCGGCTCGAACGGCGTGAAGGCCTGCAGCGCGCCCAGGTAGGTGGGCGTCTCCACGGCCACCGGCGCGCCGGCATCGCAGAGGATCTTGCCCACCAGGTCCAGGCCCTGCTGGGAGCCGCTGGTGATCAACACCTGATCGGGCGTGACCAGCATGCCCAGGCTTGCCACGCGCTGCGCCACCCATTCGCGTAGGGGATTGAAGCCCTCGCTCGACGCGTATTGCAGCGCCTCCTTGGCGTTGTGCGAGAGCACGCGGTCGCAGGCCGCCTTGAGCGCATCGACCGGGAAGGTGTCGCTGGAGGGCAGGCCGCCGGCCATGGACAGCACGCCAGGCTTCTCGGTGACCTTGAGGATCTCGCGGATGATGGAGGGGTTCATGCGCGCGGCACGGCGCGCCTGGGTGAAGGGGGAGGTCATGCAATGTCTCTCTTGGTCGATTTCAAATCCGGTGCCCAGTATCCGCCGGGATCAGGCCGATGCCCACCGTCATGCCAGCATGGGGTAGATGCTCAACACGAGCAGCGCCGCCATGCTGCTGTTGAAGCCTTGCCGCGCCGCCGGTCGGCTCAGCCAGCGGCTCAAACGTGCGCCGCCATAGGCCCACACGGTGATGCAGGGCAGGTTGACCGCACCGCACACACCCGCCATCAACAAGGCCGCCGCCGGGCCACTGCCCGCGCCCATGAAGCCAGCGATGGCGCCCAGCGCCATCACCCAGGCTTTCGGGTTGACCCATTGAAACAGGGCCGCGCCGACAAAGCCCAGCGGCCGACCCGCCGTCTGCGGCTGCTCTTGCGCAGCGTGGGTGCCCGGCGCACCCGCCCGCCACAGCCGCCAGGCCAGCAGCAGCAAGTAGGCGATGCCAACCCAGCGCAGTAGCACATGCAGCGCCGGCCAGCGCTCGAACAGGGCGCCCAGGCCTAGGCCCGCCGCCATCATCAGGACCATGAAGCCGCAGGTGATGCCCAGCAAGTGCGGCACCGTGGCGCGAAAGCCATGGCGCACGCCCGAGGCCAGCAGCATCAGGTTGTTGGGCCCCGGCGTGATGGAGCTGACGGCAGCGAAGACGCAAACGGCGAGCACGGTCTGGAGTTCCATGGCCCAGTATGGATTCTCAGACCAACACACGACCAGTACACTTTGCCAAGCAAACAAGGGAACTGTATTGCCATGTCGACCAGCACATCCAGCCGCCTCAGCCGCGACAACGGCCAGCCCCTCGCGCAGCAGCTGGCCGAGCGCTTCGGCCAGCGCATCCGCCAGCGCCTGCTGCTGCCCGGTGCCCGCCTGCCCTCGGTGCGCGAATGCGCGCGCCAGCAGAGCGTCAGCCCCTACACCGTTGTGGCCGCATACGACCAGCTGCTGGCCGCAGGCCTGGTGGAGGCGCGCAAGCAGCGCGGCTTCTTCGTGCGAGAGCCCGCCAGCGCAGCGCTTCCGGCCGCGGCGCCGCTGACAGTGCCAGTGAGGCCCTTCGACGCCACCACCCTGATCCGCGGCATGTTCCAGGCTGACGCCCGCCGCGCCCCGGGGCTCGGTACCCTGCCCACCGAATGGCTGGACCTGCCGATGATCCAGAGCGCCATGCGCCGCGTCGTGGCCCAGAGCTCGGGCAGCGACGCGCTTGCCTTGCAGTACGGCCAGCCCGGCGGCGACGCGCGCCTACGCGAAGCCCTGGCCCGGCGCATGGCCGACCTCGGAATTGCCAGCTCGCCGGAGCAGATCGTCGCCACCGTGGGCGCCACGCATGCGCTGGACCTGCTCACGCGCACCTTGCTGCAACCCGGTGACGCGGTGCTGGTGGACAGCCCAGGCTGGGCTGTCGAGTTTGCACGGCTCACCCAGGCTGGCATGCGTCTGCTGCCCGTGCCACGCGGCGCGGACGGTCCCGACCTCGCCGTCATGCAACAGCTGGTCGAGCAGCATCGGCCACGCATGTACGTCACGGTGCCCGTGTTGCACAACCCGACCGGCAACAGCCTGACGCTCGCCCAGTCGCACCAGATCCTGAAGCTGGCCGAAGCGGGTGATTTTCTGATCGTGGAGGACGACACCTACGCCTTCCTCGCCCCCAACCACGCGCCCCGCCTGAGCGCGCTCGACGGCCTGCGCCGCACCATCTACGTGTCGGGCTTCTCCAAGATCCTCACACCGGCCTGGCGCGTGGGATATCTGGCAGCGTCGCCGGAGCGGGTGGCCCGGCTCACCGATGTGAAGTTGATCTCCACGCTGACGACCAGCCCACTGTTGGAGCGCGCCGTGGCGCTGTGCCTGGAGCAAGGTCAGCTGCGCCGGCATGCCGAGCGCGTGCAGACCCGACTGGAAGCCGCCCGCCACCGCGCCGTCAAGCTGGCCCTGGATGCAGGCTGCCGCTTTCTCGCGCCGCCGCAAGGCCTGTTCGGCTGGATCGACGTGGGCTGCGACACCGAACGCCTGGCCGGGCGACTGCTCGACGAAGGCTGGCTCACCGCGCCCGGCCTGCTGTTCAGCGCAACGCGCGAGGCCGGCACGCTCATGCGCATCAATTTCGCCGCCGCGCAGGACGCCAAGTTCTGGACACGTCTCCATGCCATCAGAAGCAGCAAGTCTTGAGACCAGCTGACGCAGGCCTTGCCGGCGCATACTGGCTTGCGAACGGTCAATCTCGCGTCAGCACAGCCTGCCACAGTGGCCCGTCTCCTGCCTCATCAAACCACTCGCCATGACAAACAGCGACAGCTACCACAGCAAGCGCCGCACGGCCGACGAGGCGCTGCAGGTGCTGCGCGACGGCGACTTCATCGTCGTGCCCACCGGCGTGGCCGAGCCGCCGGCCCTGCTCACCGCCCTGTCCGAGCAGCGCAGGCGCTGGCGCGATGTGAAGATCGGCCAGATCCTGCCCATGCGCAAGTTCGGCTACTTCGACCCCGAGACGGCGGAGCACGTGCGCCACGTCGCCTACTTCTTCGGACCGGCCTCGCGCGCAGGCGGGCAGGCCGGCTGGATCGATTTCATCCCCAGCTATTTCTCCGAGATGCCCGAGCTGATCCGCCGCGGCCAGATGCCGGCCGACGTGGTGATGAGCCTGGCCTCGCCGATGGATGAAGACGGCTATTTCTGCCTGAGCCTGGGCGCCGACTACACCATGGCGGCGGTCGAACGCGCCCGCGCCATCGTGCTGGAAGTGAACCCGCTGGTGCCGCGCTGCTTCGGCAACTGTCGCGTCCACATCTCGCAGGTGGCGGCGCTGGTGGAGAGCGAGGAAGCAATCCTCGAAGTCGGCCTGCCCAGGATCGGCCCGGTGCAGGAGGCCATCGGCAAGTACGTGGCCGAGATGATCGATGACGGCTCGACCCTGCAGATCGGCTATGGCGGCATCCCCGATGCGGTGGTGATGCAGCTGACCGACAAGCGCGACCTCGGCGTGCACACCGAGATGATCGGCGACGGCATCCTGAGCCTGATCCAGGCCGGCGTGGTCACCAACGCGCGCAAGAACTACCTGCCCGGCAAGACCGTGGCCACCTTCGCGCTCGGCTCGGCCAAGCTGCTGCGCTATATGCACCGCAACCCCAGCTTCGAGATGCATCCGGTGGACTTCACCAACGACCCCTACCTCGCCGGCCAGAACGACAAGCTGGTGGCCATCAACGCCACGCTGCAGATCGACCTGCTGGGCCAATGCGGTTCGGAAAGCCTCGGGCCCTCGCCCTACTCGGGCACCGGCGGGCAGGTGGATTTCGTGCGCGCCGCCAACCGCTCGCGCGGCGGCAAGGCCGTCATCGTCCTGCCTTCCACTGCCAAGGAAGACAGCATCTCGCGCATCGTGCCCACGCTGTCGCCGGGCACGCATGTCACCACCGGCAAAAACGACATCAACTACGTGGTCAGCGAATACGGCGTGGCCCAGTTGCGCGGCAAGAGTGCGAAGCAGCGCGTGCTGGAGATGATTGCCATCGCACACCCCGATTTCCGCGAAAGGCTGCGCGAGGAGGCGCGGCGCGTGAAGCTGCTCTGACAGGCTGTTGAAAAACGTAGCGAGGAAGACCAGATGCATAGCGCCCGGAGCGCAGGAACCGGAACGTACTCCCTGTACGTGAGGATTCCGAGCACCGTGCAACGCCGCAGATGGCCTCCGCAGTAGTTTTTCAACAGCGTGCTAACGCCGTACATCGACGGACGTGCGCTTGCCGATCCACACCACGGCAATCACCGCCAGCGCGAAGACGAGCGTCACGGCATCGAGCCGCTCGCCCAGCAGCGGCACGGCCAGCAGCATCGAGAAAAACGGCTGGACCACCTGCACCTGGCTCACCCGCAGCGTGCCGCCGATGGCCAGGGCGCGGTACCAGGCGAAGAAGCCGAGCCACATCGAGAACAGCGAGACATAGGCAAAGCCGCCCCAGGCCGGCAGGCTGATCGGCTGCCGCGGCGCCAGCCACAAGGCCAGGGGCAGGGTGACCGGCAGGCACAGCACCAGGAGCCAGCTGATCACCTGTTCGGGCCTCAGGGCGAGCGTGAGCCGCGCACCCGTCACGTAGCCAAACGAGGTGGCCAGCACCGCACCCAGCAGCAGGGCATCGGCCGCTTGCAGGCCGCCCGCGCCGCGCCAGACGGCAAAGCCCAAGACCAGCGCGAGGCCCGCCACGGCACAGGCCCAGAAGCCCAGCGACGGCCGCTGCCGCAGCATCAGCGCGCCCACGCTGGCCGTGGCCAAGGGCAGCACGCCGGTGATGACCGCGGCATGGATGGCATCGACCCGATGCACCGCCAGACCCAGCATCAGCGGCCAGCCGAACACCACGCCCAGGGCCGTGAGCAGCAGCCACTTCGCCTCGTGCCGCGTTGGCCGGCGTGCGCCCGTCAAACGCAGGTAGGCGACGGACAGCAGGCCCGCCACAGCGGCGCGGCCCATGGCGACGAAGGTGGGCGTCAGCTGCGGTGCGTCGATGGGGCCGACAGCCAGCCGCGTCATCGGGATCGTCAGTGCGAAGACGAAGACGCCCAGCGTGCCGAGCAGCACGCCGCGGGTGGAATTTGAAAGGCTCATGAGGTGGACAGTCTAGGATGCCGGGCATGAACGAAATGAATCCCCAAGCATTGAGCGCGGCACTGGCCCAGGCCTGGCGCGATGGCACGAAACTCGACGCCATAGTCTGGTCCGTCGCCAATGAAGCTGCGGCCGAGGCCGTGCATGCGCAGCTCGCCGAGATATTGCAATGGCAGCCCGCCGGCCGCCCGCAATACTGGAAATGCGGCGGCTCCTCGCGCAGCGGCCCGTTTGGCCATGCACCGCTGGCGCCGGCCGGCGTGCGCGAAGGCAGCGATCTGACCGGGCTGCAGCTTATCGGCGCCGAAGCCGAGATTGCGCTGCGCTTGAAGCGCGACGTGACGCCCGACGAGGCGCGCGCCCTGAAGCTCGGCGAAGGCGAGGACCTGATCGACGCCTTCTGCGTCGCCATCGAAGGCCTGGCCTCGCGCTGGCGCCAGGGCCTCTCGGCCGACCCGCTGCTCAAACATGCCGATTGCCAATCGCACGGCGGCCTGGCCCTCGGGCCGTGGATGGCCTGGAAGCCCGGCCACGACTGGGCGAAGCAGCCCTGCGAGCTGCTCGCCGGCGAAGGCGCTCCGCTCGCCGGCATCGGCGGCCATGGCCTCGACGATCCGGCCTGGGTGATGGTGCCCTGGCTGCAAGCCGCCACACGCCACGGCGCCACGCTGCCGGCCGGCAGCATCGTCACCACGGGCTCCTGGCGCGTCGCGCTGAAGCTCAAGGCCGGAGACCAGGCCCTTGCGCGCTTCGAGGGCCTGGGCGAGTTGAGTGTTCGGCTGTGAAAGCCTGGCTGCTCGCCCTGTTGCTGCTCGCCGCGAGTAGCCCGTGCCCGGCCCATGAGGATCAGCCAATCGGGCTGGCGCCAGACGGTACGCTGACGGGCCTGCCCGCGACCTACCAGCCGGCTCGACTAACGCTCCAGTTCAGCATCATCGACGGCGAGAAGCGGCTGACCAGCCTGCGGCTGAAGCTGGGCTCGGCCGCAGTGCTGCTACCCACTTGCCTGCTCGGCCTGATCCGCACACAGCAGGCGGCGCAGCTGGTGCTCGGCGCCTCCTGGCAGCATGACGAAGCCGTGGTGCCGCACTACCTCTCGGCTCGCTTCCTCGACCCCGAAAACGGCGCCCCCAGCTTCACGCTGCTCTTCAATCTGCACACGGCACGGGTGCTCGACCTGTCCGTGGACATCGCACGCAGCGCTGGCGAAACACAATCCCTGCCGCTGGATCTGCGCGCACGCTGCGGTGCGGATGAACTGCAGGACATTCTCGCCCACTGAAATCGCACACCCCTCGAATAGGGGGTCCGAGCGGCGCCACGCTCCCAGGACTTAACAAAAATACATAGGGTCTTCACGGGCCTTCACGTCTCAGGTTAATGGGACTAAATTCACATCCACTGTCTTGACGATGCTGCTGCATCTGTCCTAGGCAACAGCGCCACAGCCTGCTTCTTGCACGCCGGTGGCGAGTGGGCAGGCGCGGGCGCTTGGACCCCTTCTTCATCGTGTTCCAGCGTCAAAGGTTTCAACATCATCATGAAATTTTCAAGAAGCATTGCGGCCACGGCTTGCGCCCTGGCTCTGGCGAGCATCGGCAGCAATGCCAATGCACAGTCGTTCAGTGAGGGGTTCAACGATGCAACCCTGCCGACGGGCTGGGTTGCGACGAATCTGAGTACGAAGGCCTCGACGGGCAACCCGTGGTCTACCGGCATCGGCATCACCGATACGGATGGCACCGTCGTCGTGTCACCGTACGAGGGCGAGGGATTTGCGATCGCGAATTACAGCTCTATCGGCGGCACAGGTTCCGGCACGATCAGCAACTGGCTGATCTCACCCGAGATCTTTGGCATCTCCAACGGCGACACCTTCAGCTTCTTCACGACGACCGTGCCTGCGTCCGACTATCCGGATCGCCTCGAAGTTCGTCTGAGCACAGCGGGCGCCGGCACGGATGTGGGCAGCTCGACCACCAGCACCGGCAGCTTCACGACCCTGCTGCTGAGTGTCAACCCCACCTTGGCGGCGGGCGGCTACCCGGAAGATTGGACGCAGTACACGGTCACGGTCAGTGGCTTGGCAGGTCCGGTTGATGGCCGCTTGGCTTTCCGCTACTTCGTCACTTCGGGCGGCCCCGCCGGCTCCAATTCCAACATCATCGGCGTGGACGATTTCGCCTATAGCTCGGTCAGTGCGGTGCCCGAGCCTGCAACCTGGGCCTTGATGGCCGGTGGCTTCGGTCTGCTCTGCACGCGTCGCTTGCGCAATCGTGGCGCATCGAAGCGCTGAGCACCGTCCGTCGAGTCTCTTCATATAAATCACCCCGGTGCCTTGCGGTTCCGGGGTGATTTGCTTTTTGCCAGCGGCCGCTCAGCCACACGCGCGGGTGCGCCCGCTGCTCTTGGCCTCGCGCAGGGCGCCTTGCACGCGCTCCATCGTCTGGCTCAGCGATTCGCCCCGGCGCAGCCGGGCCGATGCCAAAAGAGGCCGTCACAGGCAGCGCCAGGCCGGGCACCTCCAGCGGCTTGAGCGCCAGCGAGAAGCGCATCTCCTCGGCCTTGGCCCGCAGCGCGTCTTGGCTCGCTTCCGTGATCAGGCAGATGAACTCTTCGCCGCCACAGCTGGCGCAGCATCTCGCGGCGCACCACCAGCTCCTGGTCCTGCGAGCTGCTCATCTTCGGCATTGGCATTGAACTGCGCCTGCGCGGCGGGTCCCTCCTCGTCGCGGCGCGGGCCTTCCGTGCGGCTGATTCAGGCCATTATGGGGTGCTCAGCAAGCAGCCCAGCGCGATCAGCACGACTAGGGATAGGCCACCGTCGGCCGGCACGCGCTGAGCGCATATTCGCGCAGCAGCGCCAGCCCGCTGGGGCGGCCGGCCAGCCACTCGCTGTGCAACTGCATCGCCGCGCCTTCGCTGCCATCGCTCAGCATCTGTTCGACCCGCAGCAGCCGGGCGCCGAGCCGCGCCTGGAAGGTCTTGAGGATGCCTTCCTGCAGCCACAGCAGGGCCAGCAGCGGGATGAGCGGGTAGGCATGCCAGGCCAGCAGCATGACAACGGCCAGCAGCTTGATCGCCAGCGCCGCGAGCTCATAGCGCTCATGCTGTGATTGCAGCAGCAGCCATTCGTCGCGCAGACCGCTGATGTCGCTCACTTGGCCTCCAGCTGCTCCCAGCGCTCCATCAGCACCAGCAGCTCTTCGTCGATCTCGCCGGCGCGTGCCGTCACTTCGGCAATGCGCGCGGCGCCCTGCGTGTAGAGCTCGCTGCCGTTGAGCAGCGCGTTGAGCTGCAGCTGCTCGGCTTCCAGCGCCGCAACCTTGGCGGGCATCTCGTCGAGTTCGCGCTGTTCCTTGTAGCTGAGCTTCTTCTTCGTAGCGACCACAGGCGCCGGCGCAGGGGCGGCCGCAACGGGCGCAGGCGCTGCAGCCGGCGCGGCCTTGGCGCGCAGCGCGGCGGCACGCTTGGATTGAATGAGCCAGTCCTGCACGCCGCCCTCGTACTCGCGCCACTGGCCTTCGCCCTCGTTGACGATGGTGGAAGTCACCACGTTGTCGAGGAAGCGCCGGTCATGGCTGACGAGGAAGACGGTGCCGTCGTACTCGGCCAGCAGCTCTTCGAGCAGCTCGAGCGTCTCGATGTCGAGGTCGTTGGTCGGCTCGTCCAGCACCAGCACATTGGCGGGCCGCGCAAACAAGCGCGCCAGCAGCAGGCGGTTGCGCTCGCCACCCGAGAGCGTGCGCACGGGCGAATCGGCGCGGGCCGGCGAGAACAGGAAGTCACTCAAGTAGCTCTTGACATGCTTCTTCTGCGTGCCGATCTCGATCCACTCGCTGCCGGGGCTGATGGTGTCGGCCAGCGTGGCGTCGAGGTTCAGCGCATCGCGCATCTGGTCGAAATAGGCGACCGTCATCTTGGTGCCGAGCGTGACCTTGCCGCTGTCGGGCGCGAGCTCGCCCAGGATCATCTTGAGCAGCGTCGTCTTGCCCGCGCCGTTGGCGCCGACCAGGCCGACCTTGTCGCCGCGCAGGATGGTGCCGCTGAAGTCGCGCACGATGGTGCGCTCGCCGTAGGTCTTGCTGACGTCTTCGAGCTGGGCCACGATCTTGCCGCTGCTGCTGCCGGTGTCGATATCCAGGCGCACCTTGCCCTGCACGTCGCGCCGCGCCGCATGCTCGTTGCGCATGGCTTCGAGCCGCTGGATGCGCGCCACCGAGCGCGTGCGCCGCGCCTCCACGCCCTTGCGGATCCAGACCTCTTCCTGCGCCAGCAGCTTGTCGAAGCGCGCATTGGCCAGCGCCTCGTTCTCGAGCTCATAGGCCTTGGCCGCCTGGAAGGCCGCGAAGTTGCCGGGGTAGCCGCGCAGCTGGCCGCGGTCGAGTTCCACGATGCGGTTGGCCACGTTGTCGAGAAAAGCCCGGTCGTGGGTGATCAGGAGCAGCGAGCCCTTGAACTCGTTGAGCAGGCCTTCGAGCCAGGCGATGGCGTCCAGATCCAGGTGGTTGGTCGGCTCGTCCAGCAGCAGCACGTCGGGCTGGGCCACCAGGGCGCGGGCCAGGGCCACGCGCTTCTTCAGGCCGCCAGAAAGCTCGCCGATCTTGCGCGCACCGTCCAGGCCCAGTCGGTGCAGGGTCTCGTCCACGCGCTGCTCCCAGTTCCAGCCGCTGATGTGTTCGATGCGTTCGAGCACGGCGTCCAGATCGTCGGCGGGATCGTGGCGCTCGTAGCGGTCACGCAGCTCGCGCGCCTCGGCCACGCCTTCGCTGACGACGTCGAAGATGCTGGCCTCGGGCCGCAGCTCGGGCTCCTGCGGCACATAGACGGTGGTCAGGCCCTGCTGCAGCTGCAGGAGACCGTCATCGAGCTTCTCCATGCCGGCAAGAATCTTGAGCAGGGAGGATTTGCCGGTGCCGTTGCGGCCGATCAAACCGACGCGTTCGCCGGTTTCGAGCGCAAAGCCGGCGCCGTCGAGCAGGGGGACGTGGCCGAAGGCGAGGTGGGCGTTGGAGAGGGAGAGGACGGCCATGGAAGGATCTAGGGTTAATCCGCGATTGTCGGTGATGCACAACTTTCGGCATCTGGCGCGTGCCGGCAGCCCTGGCACACTGCACCGCACACGAATTCCGCGTCAAGGAGACTCCATGCTGTTCAAGCCCACCGTCCTCGCCCTGGCGCTTGCCGCCACCTTCGCTATGACCCATGCGCAGGCCGCGCCGCTCAAGCCCGTGCGCGAGGTCGAAGGCATCACCGAATACCGCCTGCCCAACGGCCTGCAGATCCTGCTCGCACCCGACGGCAGCAAGCCCACCACCACGGTCAACGTGACCTACCGCGTGGGCTCGCGCAACGAGAACTACGGCGAGACCGGCATGGCGCACCTGCTGGAGCATCTGCTCTTCAAGGGCAGCCCCAAGCATCCCGATCCCAAGGCCGACTTCACCAAGCGCGGCTTCAGCTGGAACGGCTCCACCTGGTTTGACCGCACCAACTACTTCGCCGCCTTTGCCGCGAGCGATGACAACCTCAAGGCCTACCTCGACTGGCAGGCCGACGCCATGGTCAACAGCTTCGTCGCCCGCAAGGACCTCGACAGCGAGATGACCGTGGTGCGCAACGAGATGGAGATGGGTGAGAACGACCCGGGCAACGTCACCTCGCAAAAGGCCCTCGGTGCGATGTACCTGTGGCACAACTATGGCAAGGACACCATCGGTGCGCGCTCGGACGTTGAGAACGTCAACATCCCTCACCTGCAGGCCTTCTACCGCAACTACTACCAGCCGGACAACGCCACGCTGATCATCTCGGGCAAGTTCGATCCGGCCAAAGCGCTGGCATGGGTCGATCAGTACTTTGGCAAGATCCCCAAGCCCAAGCGCGAGATCCAGAAGACCTACACCATCGACCCAGTGCAGGACGGTGAGAACCTGGTGACCGTGCGCCGCGTGGGCGGCAACCCGATGTCGCTGGTGGCCTACCACGTACCCGCCGGCCCGACAGCCGATTACGCCGCGGTGGACCTGCTCAACCTCGTGCTGACCGAAGCTCCCACCGGCCGCCTCTACCAGCGCCTGGTGATCGACACCAAGCTGGCCTCCAACGTCGGCCCCTTCAGCCTCGCGCTGGCCGAGCCCGGCTTTGCCATGTACACGGCCGACCTCGCGCCCGGTGCCTCGCAGGACGCGCTCAACAAGGAGCTGGCCACCGTCACCGAAGGCTTTGCCGACAAGCCGCTGACGGCCGAGGAACTGGCCCGTGCCAAGACCCGCTGGCTCAACCGCTGGGACAAGCAGTTCACCAGCCCCGAGCAGGTCGGCATCGTGCTGTCGGAGTTCGTCTCGCAAGGCGACTGGCGCCTCTTCTTCCTGATGCGCGACCGCGTCAAGGCGATGAACCTGGCCGACGTGCAGCGCGTGGCGACTCAGTACTTCCTGCCGAGCAACCGCACGCTGGCGCAGTACATTCCGACCGAGAAGCCGCAGCGCACGCCGCTGCTGGCGCAGATCGACCTGGCCAAGGAGCTGTCCACCTTCAAGCCAGCCGCAGCCGCTGCGGCCGTGGCCGCGTTCGACGCTACGCCGGCCAATATCGACAAGCAGACGGTGACCAAGGAGCTGCCCGGCGGCCTCAAGCTCGCCATGCTGGCCAAGCCCACGCGCGGTGGCGCCGTGCGTGGCGTGCTGACGTTGCGCCTGGGTTCGGTGGACTCGCTCAAGGGCCTGAACGCCACGGCCAATCTCGCCGCGCAGATGCTCAAGATGGGCACGGCGACCAAGACCCGCGAGCAGCTGCGCGATGCGCTCGATGCAGCCAAGGTCGAGCTGACCATTGCCGCATCGCGCGCCGACCGTTTGGCCTTGAGCTGGAGCACCACCCGCGAACACGCTGCCGAAGCCCTGGCACTGATCGGCGAGATGCTGCGCACGCCGCGCATGGACGCTGCCGCGCTGGAAGAACTGCGCGCACAAGGCCTCGCCGCCCTGCAGCAGCAGCGCGACGACCCGCAAGCCATCGCGCCGATGGCCGTGGCCACCGCGCTCAACCAGTACCCGGCCGACGACGTGCGCTACCGCGCCGGCTTCGACGAGCAGGAGGCCGCGCTCAAGGCCTTGTCGCTGGACGGCGTGAAGAGCTTCCAGCAGCGCTTCTACGGCATCGACGACGCCCAACTGGCCCTGGCCGGTGACTTCGACGCCGCCGCCGCGCAGGCCGCGGCCGAGAAGGCCCTGGGCGGCTGGAAGGCTGCCGTCAAGCCCGAGCGCGTGCACTCGAAGGCGGCTGAGAAGGCCGGCCAGTTCAAGCAGGTGGCCACGCCCGACAAGCAGAACGCGATGATGTTCGCGCAGCTGCCCATCGCCATCAACGACGAGACGCCCGACCGCGCCGCCCTGCTGGTGGCCGACCAGATCTTCGGCAACGGCGGCAGCTCGCGCCTGTGGACCCGCATCCGCGAAAAGGATGGCCTCTCCTACGGCGTTGGCTCGTGGCTGCAGTTCAGCCCGGTGGACAACAACTCGGCCTGGCTGATGTACGCGATCTTCGCTCCGCAGAACCGCGCCAAGGTCGAGGCCGATCTGCGCGATGAAGTGGCCCGCGCGCTAAAGGACGGCTTCACCGCCCAGGAAGTGGCCGACGCGCGCCAGGCCCTACTCAGCGAGCGCCGCCTGCAGCTCGCGCAGGACGCGACGCTGGCGAAGGAGCTGGCCGCCAATCTGGAGCTGCAACGCACGCTGGCCAGCACGCAGAAGCTCAACGATGCGATTGCCGCCGTCACGCCCGAGGCGGCCATCGCCGCGTTGCGCAAGTACTACAAGCTGGATGCTTTCCAGCTCGTCTTCGCGGGCGATTTCAAGTAATGGCCGAAGAGCGCCTTCCCGGACCGGCCTGCCGCTGGTTCGGGATCGGCGAGTTGCGCGCCATGGCGCGCGACTATCTCGCTTTCATGCGCGAACAGCAGCGCCGCCATGGCGACATGGTGGGCTTGCGCCTTTTCGGCATCGACAGCGTGCTGCTCTTCCACCCCGAGCATGTGCGCGAGGCACTGGTGCAATCGCACGAAGGCATCGTCCGCTTCGAGCGCGGCACGCAGGTCTTTGCCGATGCGCACGGCCAGAGCGTGCTGGTGGCCGAGGGCGAGGCCTGGAAGACCAAGCGCCGCGCGCTGCAGCCGGGCTTCAGTCCCAAACGCGTGGAGGCTTTTGCACCGCTGATGGTGGCCGCGGGCGAGGAAGCCCTCAACGCCTGGCCTGCTCTGCCGGAGTTCGAGCTCGACTTCGAACAGGCGATGACGCAGCTGACCATGGACGTGATCCTGCGCACGCTGTTCTCCAGTCGCGTCGATGCCGAGGCACGCGCGGCGGAGCAGGCCGTGCACGACATCACCGTTGAAGGCAACGCCGAGATGTTCTGGCCGCGCAGCGCCCCGCTGTGGGCGCCGTGGAAGGCAAAGAAACGCCGCGCCCTGCACACGCTCGACGGCCTGATCCGCCGCCACATCGCGGCTCGTGGCGAGAACGAGAGCGGCGACGACCTCCTCGCCATGCTGATGCAGCTGCGCGACGAGCAGGGCCAGCGTGCGTTTGCCGGCGAGGCTCTGCGCGACGAATGCATGACCATCTTCCTGGCCGGCCACGAGACCAGCGCCACGAGCCTGGCCTGGTGGGGCTGGTGCATGGCCGCAAACCCCGAGATGGCCGAGCGCGCTGCCGCTGAAGTAACAGGATATCTCGGCGCACGCTCGCCCACCTTTGCCGACATCGCGGCCCTGCCTTACCTCACGCAGACCATCAAGGAAGCCATGCGCCTGCACCCGGCCGTGCCGGCCCTGCTCTCGCGCCGCACCACGCGCGAGCTGCAGATCGGCGGGCGACAGATCGCCGCCGGCAGCATGCTGATGATCACGCCGGGGCTGATGCAGAACGACGCGCGCTGGTTTGACGATCCCGCCGTCTACCGCCCCGAGCGATTCGCCCCCGACGCCCCCGAGATTCCGCGCGGCGCCTACATGCCCTTCGGCGCCGGCCCGCGCGTCTGCCTGGGCAGCCATTTCGCCCTGACCGAGATCACCCTGATCGCGGCCCTGCTGCTGCTGCGCTATCGCTTTGCGCCGGTGCCGGGCCGCACGGCGCCGGAGCCCGTGCTTAACATCACCTTGCGGCCGAAGGAGCGCTTGCGCCTCGTCTTGCAGCAGCGCTGATCTATGCTCGCGGCATGAAGATCCCACGCATGCTCCTCGCCGCTTCGCTGCTACTCGGCACCAGCGCCTTCGCCCAGGACACCGCCCTGCTGCGCTGTGCCGATATCGCCAACCGTGATGCGCGCCTGGACTGCTTCGATGCCCTCGCCGCCAAGGCTCGCGCGGCGCAGGCGGCTGGCGCCACGCCGCTGGCCCAGGCCGAGAACTTCGGCCGTGACAGCCTGCCGGCGTCGCCCAAAGCGCCGGCAGCGCCTCCATCCGCACAGTCGGCCGAAGCGCCTCGCGCGGCCGAGGCCGTGATCGACTCCGTCACGAGCCAGATCGACGGCATCGTCGAAGGCTGGGGCCCTGGCACGGTCTTCACGCTCGCCAATGGCCAGCGCTGGCAGGTCAGCGACGGCAGCCGCGCCGAGATCTACCTGAAGTCACCCAAGGTCAAGATCAAGCACGCTGTGCTGGGCGGTTATGTGATCGAGATCGAAGGCACGAACAAGACCGCCAAGGTCAAACGCTTCGAATGAACGTGAGCCCCTCGCGTGCGAGTACGCAGGCGGTCCTACCGATGCACGCCTGGAATGCTAGGCCTGCATCGGCTGCGGGCCTAGCTTGGGGCGGCCCGGCGCGGCGGCCCTGATCTAAAGCAGAAGGTCCTCAGGGCTCGTTCACCCGCAGCGCGGCGCGATTGAGCAGGCGCGCTTCGCGCCTCGCCAGGCGCAAGCGCCGCAGCAGCCACGGCGTGAGATCGGGCTGGCCCAGGTGCTCAGGCCACAGGCCCGCATCGGGATCGGGCGGTTCGTCGATGGTGACTTCGGGCAGCGGCGTCTCGGCTTTGAGGCTTTGCACGCAAGCCTTGAGCGCAGGCGCCAGCGCGCCTTGCGCCTCGCTGGCGTCGAGCCGGTCCTTGCGGCGGGCCAGCATCTGCTGGATGGCGCTGAGCAGGGCAGTGTAGCGGTAGCTGTGCGAAAGCAGGGCCTCGACCTCGGCCTCGGGCAGGCGCACGCTTTCGGGCTCCACGCGGGTTCGCTGGGCGGTGGCCGCAAGGGCGCCGAGCACGGTGTAGAGCTGCTGGCGCGATTGGCGCGCGGCCAGGCGCTGCTCGGGCGTGGGCGACCAGCGCAGCACGTTGCCGGTGTGGCCGGCCATCACGTTGCGCAGCTGGGTCGTCAGGCGCTGCAAGGTCTTGCGCTCCCAGGAGGGCAGCACGAAGCAGCAGGCCCAGGCCAGCAGGGCGCCGACCACGGTGTCCGCCAGGCGCTCGTAGACGGGCGGCGGCGCGCCGGGTGCGAGCATCAGCTGCTGGGTCAGCGCCATCAGCGTGGCGGCGGTGGCGGCCACGAGGTAGCGTCGGTTCACGTAGGCATGCGAGACGCCCACGGCGGCGATGAAGACCAGGCCCATCAGCGCGGGCTCGCCCAGCAAGGCCAGGCCCATCACGATCACACAGCCGATGACGGTGCCGGCGATGCGGTCATTGCGGCGCGCCAGGGTCTGCTCCAGGTTGACGCGCAGCACCACGGCCACGCTGAGCACCAGCCAGTAGGGATGGGCGGCCCAGGGCAGCATGTGGCCCAGCAGATAGGCGGCGGAAAGCGCCAGCGCCGCGCGCAAGGCATGCCGCATGACGCTGGACTGCAGCGTCAGCGCGCTCTTCAGCGCGGCCAGCGGCCAGCCCTCGGGCGAGAGGAATTGCTGCAGCTGCTCGGGCGTCCATTCATCGGCTTGCGCTGTCGGCTCGCCGCCCTGGGCATCGATCATCGCCACCACTTCGTCGAACATGTGGCCGACGCGAACCTCCAGCGCGGCCACGAGGTGCAGGCGCGCGTCGTCGGCCGGTGCGGTGACGCTGGCCAGGCGCTCGCGCAGGCGTGCGCGCCAGACGCCGGGCTCGCCCGCCGGCAGTGGCGCGCGCAGGGCCACGCAGTCGGCCAGCGTGTCCAGCGTGCCCGCCAGTTCGGACAGCGATTGCGACAGCGCGGCACGCCAGCCCTGGCCGGCGGCGTCTGCGCCAAGCAGATCGACATCGAGGCGGCTGGCCAGCAGCAGGTCGCGCAGCTCGATCAGGCTGAGCAGCATGTCGCGCTGGCGGCGCGCTACGGCCGAGGCGCGGGCAAGAAAGATCTGGTCGCGCGCGGCCTGCAGCACTTCGGCCAGCTGCACGTCGTCGGCAATCGAGGCGCGAATCCTGGCCTGCTCGGGCGTGACCGTGCCAGCGATGCGCGCAGCGCGCGAACGCAGGCGCTGCGTGGTGGCGCGAATGGCAGCGGCCAGCGCCAGGTCGCGGTAGCGCCGGCGCAAAACCCAGGCACTGAAGCGCGCCCACAAGGCGTAGAGCGCCCCACCCAGCAGCACCCAGCCCGCATGTTCAAAAGCGAACACGCGGGCCACACGCTCGTTCGAGGCCATGGCAAATACCAGGGCCAGGATGCCGATGAAGGACAGTGGCCCCGCCCGAAGGCCCCAGGCCAGGCACATCAGCGAGCCAAAGGCGGTGGCCGCCACCAGGGCCAGGGTTAGCAGCAGATTGCCGTGGGCCAGCCCGGCCAGCAGGGTCACCAGGGTGGCCACGGCCACGCCGGGCAGCACGCGGATGAAGACGCGCTGCGGCGGGTTGGGCACGTCGGCCAGGGCCACGCAGACAGCGCCGCTGATGGCCGCGACGCCGGCCGCATGGCCGAAGAGCGCCCCCACCAAGGCCTGGATGAGCGCTACACCGAGCGAGACGGCGATGCCGTTCAGATGCGCGGCCTCCAGCCGGCGCCAATGGAATCGGAACATGGGGTGGGAGCTTACCGCGCAAGGAGGCTGCCGGGCTCTGAGACGGCCCCGCGCCGGAGCGAGTCAGCCTCCTCTGCATCGGGGCTAACGCTCTGTCATCGCTGACGGGTGTCGGTTCAAATGCAGCGCTTGCAACGTCAGGAATCCCCATGAAGCTCCCGCTTACCCTGCTCGCCGCCGCTCTCGCCGCCGTTCTTGCCGGCCCCGCCCGGGCCGCCCCCGACTTCGACGTCTGGGCCGAAAGCTTGGCCGCACAACGCATGCGGGCCAATCCCGTCATGGCCACGATCCAGCAGTACTTCACCGGCGAGGAACAGGCGCGGCTGGACGGCCAGCTCACGCCCATCACCAAGGCCGCGCGGCTGCAGGAGGCGGCGCGCGAACGCCAGGCGCTGCAGGAGCTGCGCGGTTTCGACCCGAAGACGCTGACGCCGGTGCAGAGGACTTCAGCCGGCGTGATCGGCTGGTCGCTGGAGCAGACGATTGCCGGGGCCGACTACCTCGACGACGAGTTCATCTTCAACCAGATGAGCGGCCTGCAGGTGCAGATGGTCAGCTTCATGAGCCAGCAGCAGCCGCTGCGCAACCCTCGTGACGTGCAGAGCTACCTGGAGCGGCTCGCAGGCCTGGCCACGCGCATGGACGAAGGCATCGAGCGCGCGAAGAGCGCCGAGGCCCAGGGCGTGCTGATGCCACGCTTCATCACCACCAAGGTGATCGCGCAGTTCGAGAGTTTTCTCAAGCCCGCCGGTGCGCAGAACGTGCTCGTGACTTCGATGGCAGAGCGCATGGCGCGCATCGATGGCCTGGGCGCTGAAGCGCGCGAAGCCGCGCGCGCACAGGCCGAGAAGATCGTCGCCAGCTCGGTCCTGCCGGCCTGGCAGCGCGGACTGGCGCTGATGCAGGCACAGCTGCCCAAGACGAACGACGACGCCGGCGTCTGGCGCCTCAAGGACGGCGACAGGTTCTACGCCGCCGCCCTGCGCCGCATGACCACGACCGACTACACGCCGGCCGAGATCCACGCCATCGGCCTGGCGCAGGTGGCGCGCATCGAGGCCGAGATGGACGGGCTGCTCAAGCAGCTCGGCTACACGGAGGGCAGCGTCAAGGACCGCTACGCGAAGATGGACGCCGACCGTCAGCCGAAAGCGACCGACCCGCGCCCCGAGCTGCTGGCCCGCTACACCAGCATCCTGCGCGATGCCGAGGCGCGCGCCAAGCTGGTCTTCGACGTGCTACCCAAAGCGCCGGTGGAAGTGCGCCGCGAGCCGGCTCTGACCGAGGCCACCGCTGCCGCCCACTACACCGGCCCGGCGCCCGATGGCTCGCGCCCCGGCATTTTCTGGGCGCCGCTGCCGGGACCGAAATTCGAGATCGCGGAGATGCGCACCCTGGTCTATCACGAGGCCGTGCCCGGCCATCACTTCCAGATCAGCATCCAGCAGGAGGCACAGAACCTGCCGCCCTACCGCCGCAGCCGCGTCTTCGGTTCGGGCTCGGCCTTCACCGAGGGCTGGGCCCTCTATGCCGAGCAGCTGGCGGCCGAGAACGGCTGGTACGAGGGCGACCCGGCGGGGCGCCTGGGCCAGCTCAGCGACGCGCTCTTCCGCGCCCGCCGCCTGGTGGTAGACACCGGCCTGCACGCCATGAAGTGGACGCGCCAGCAGGCCATCGACTACGGCATCCCCGCCACTGAGGTAGACCGTTATGTCGTCTGGCCCGGCCAGGCCTGCGCCTACATGCTGGGCCGCCTGAAGATCGAGGCGCTGCGCGACAAGGCGCGGATCGCGCTGGGCGAGAAGTTCGACATCAAGAAGTTCCACAACCTCGTGCTGCTGACCGGCGATGTGCCGCTCAAGGTGCTGGAGGGGGCGGTGGATGACTGGATTCAGGCGCAGAAGGGCTGAAGCCCGGTGAGGGCATGCGGGAGAATCCTGCATGCCCACCCTCAAATACCTGCAAGGCTATCCCGAGCCCCTGATCCAGCAGGTCCGTGAACTGATCGCCGAAGGCCAGCTCGGCGCGCTCTTGCTGAAGAAGTACCCGGACGCGCACGAGATCCGCAGCGACAAGGCCCTGTTCGACTACACGCAGGAGCTGAAGGCGCGCCACATGCGCAATGCCGCGCCGCTGAACCTGGTGCGCTTTGATGCCAAGCTCAAGATCCTCCAGCACGCCCTGGGCACGCACACCCGTGCGCCGCAGCAGCAGGGTACGCGGCTCAAGATGCGGCGCGAGATCCGCGTGGCCTCGCTGTTCCGCGAGGCGCCGGCCGAGTTCCTCAAGATGATCGTCGTGCACGAGCTGGCGCACCTGAAGGAGCCGGAGCACGACAAGGCCTTCTACGCGCTGTGCCACTACATGGCGCCAGACTACGCGCAGCTGGAGTTCGACACGCGGCTGTGGCTGACGCAGCGGGAGCTGGAACACCCGCGATAACCCCTAGGCGCAGCAAGCATCCAGGCGGCTTTCTCTGCATGAAATGACACGGGGTCGTCATCATCGATGGCGAACATCTCCGCATCCCATTTCGATAGAAAGAGACATGCCATGCGGAACTTCAGCGTGCGTTGGTCCTTGATCGCCGGTGCAGCGGTGCTGGCCTGCAGCAGCGGCAGCAGCGTGCTGGCGCAGAGCAGCGATCCGGTGGTGCTCTCCTTCGCCACGGTGGGCGACTCGCGCCAGGACAACGTTGCCCCCGATCCCTCGCAGCTGCCGCTGAGCGGGCAGGACCAGATCTGGCTGCAGAACAGCAAGGCCTTCGGCCGCATCCTGCGCGAGATCGCCGCCAAGAAGGCCAACCTGCTGTTCTTCAACGGCGACATGGTGCTGGGCTATGGCAACGCCAACCCGTCCACCAACGTGACGGACATCGCCTCGGTCATCAACTCCGACCTGGTGCGCTTCTACAACCAGTACGCCTACTGGCGCGGCATGGCGGCCACGCTGATCGAGGCCGGCACCTATGTCGTGCCGGTACCCGGCAACCATGAGACGCAGTGCCGCACCGCGCTGCCCGCGCCGACGATCAATCCGGTCACCAACTCCTATGTGCCGCAGGTGATCTGCGGCGCCCTGGTCAATGGCCAGGACACGCTGGGCAGCGTCAACGGCGGCAAGAACGCGATCCCGCAGAACGAGGAGGCCTTCCGCGCCAACATGGGCGACCTGATCCTCGACCAGACCCGCCTGCCCGCGCTGCTGCCCAATGGCCAGGCGCTGGCCAATATCGACACGGGCGACCATGCCTCGATGGACTATCCCTTCGTGGCCGGCAATACCAAGGTCACGCAGGCCGGCCCGCAGAACCAACTGAGCTACAGCTTCGACATCGGCAGCAGCCACTTCGCCATCATCAACAACGACGTCTCCGGCGGCAACGACAACACGGCGCCGGTGAACTGGCTGCGCGCAGACCTGGCCGCCGCCAAGCTGCGCGGCATGGCGAACCTCTTCGTCTTCGGCCACAAGCCGGCCTACACCTACAACTACGCCGGCAACGGCGGCAAGACGGCCGGCCTCGATGCCAACGCCTACACGCTGGCCAACCGCGACGCCTTCTGGAGCGTGATGCAGACCTATGGCGCGAGCTACTTCTCGGGTCACCAGCACACCTTCAACATGACCCAGCCGATGCCAGCCCCGAGCGGCAGCGCCTACCAGGCCTCATGGCAGGTCATCGTCGGTTCGGGCGGCTCGCCGTTTGATCCGAAGTCCTCGGCCTCGGGCCTGGCGCCGACGGACCGCGACTACGCCTACGCCGTCGTCAACATCTACCAGAGCGGCAAGGCGGTGGTCAGCGTCTACGGCTTCACCTCCGCCTACGGCCCGACCAAGCTGATCGCACAGCAGAGCCTGTCTTCCTTCTGATGTCCCGGAGTTTCAGATCATGACGATGAATCAAACAACATTGAAGCGCGGCCTGGTGCTCGCCCTGACGACGCTGGCGGCCCTGTCCGTCCAGGCCCAGTCTGTCCTCAACACCGGCACGCCGAGCGGCGGCCTGATCGGCGCGGACTCCATCGACGCCGTCGACTGGATGGCCGAGAGCTTCACACTGAGCGCACCGACTACCATCGGGAGCATCATGGCCTACGTGAACTCCACGGTTGCCGATGCCGGCCTGGGCTACACCATCGCGCTCTACGCCAGCACCGGCCCTGCCGGCGAAGTGGTGCCAGCCATCGACTTCAACGCCGACAAGCAGGGCCAGCTCTACCAGTTCACTGCCACCTACAAGGATGGCGGCGGCTGGATCGGACAGAGCGGCCTGAACTGGGCGCTCGGCGCCGGCACCTATTTCGTCGCCATCGAGACCGACGGCAACGGCGTGCAGGGCCTGGTCCTGCCGACCGGCGTGAGCACCTTGCCCGGTGCGGTCGCGTTCTACGCGGGCGGCCGCGGCTACGACTCGGATCCGTCCGTCGCTAGCGATGCCTTCGGCCTGCAAGTCACGGCCGTGCCCGAGCCCGCGTCCTTCGGCCTGATGGCGCTGGGCCTGGCGGCGGGCGCAGTTGTCGTGCGTCGCCGTCGCGCTTGATCGCGCAGGCGCGCGAGCGCCTCGGCTTGCTGCTTCGTTCGTTCATGTCCCCTTCGCGCCTGAAACTCGGTGCCGCCCTGCTGGTCCTGGCCTCGACCTTCGCGGTCGCGGTCGCCCTGGCCTGCTCGGGCGAGGCCATGCCCGAGATCGGCACCGAGCTCTACCATCCGCTCGTCTATGGCGACCACCCGACGGTCGAAGAGCTGAGCGCGCTGGGCCGCAAGATCTTCATCGATGCGAGCCTCTCGGCCTCGGGCAAGCAGTCCTGCGCCAGCTGCCACGATCCGAAGGCAGCCTTCGGCCCGCCCAATGCGCTGGCCGTGCAGCCCGGCGGCCCGCAGCTCAACCGCTTCGGCTTCCGCAACACGCCTTCGCTGACCTACTTGCATTCGCCGGTGGCCTTCACCGAGCACTTCTACGAATCAGAGCCGACCGGCGGCAGCGACGACGAAGGACCGACCGGCGGGCGCACCTGGGACGGCCGCGTCAACACCGGCCACGACCAGGCGCTGATGCCCCTGCTCGATCCCAATGAGATGGGGAATGTGGACCATCGGGCCCTGCTGCAGCGGCTGGTGAAGACCGCTTACGCCGAAGAGTTCAAGACCCTGCTCAGCCCGCCGGGCGAGAACGTGTTCGACGACATGAAGGCCAGCGTCGCCTGGGTCAGCATCGCACTGGAGGCTTTCGAGAATTCGCCGCGCGAGTTCCACGCCTTCACCAGCAAGTACGACGCCTACCTGCGCGACGAGGCCGAGTTGAGCCCGCGCGAGCTGCGCGGCATGGACCTCTTCAACGACATGAAGAAGGGCAATTGCGCGAGCTGCCACACCAGCAGCCACAAGAACCCGGCCAGCCATCTGCCGATCTTCACCGACTTCGGCTTCGTAGCCCTGGCCGTGCCACGCAACACGAGCCTGCCGGCCAACCAGGACCCGGCCTTCCACGACCTCGGCCTGTGCGGCCCACTGCGCTCAGACATGAAGGCACACCCTGAGTACTGCGGCCTGTTCCGCACGCCCTCGCTGCGCAATGTGGCGCTGAAGAAAAGCTTCTTCCACAACGGCGCCTTGCACTCGCTGCGCGACGTGGTCGAGTTCTACGCCACGCGCGACCTGCAGCCCGAGAAGTGGTACGGACACGATCCCAAGACGGGCAAGCCGATCAAGTACAACGACCTGCCCGAGGCTTATTGGGCCAATGTCAACGCGGACGCACCGTTCAAGCCGCTGCGCAATGGCAAGCCGCGCCTGAACGCGGCCGAGGTGGACGACATCGTGGCCTTCCTGCGCACACTGTCGGATGGCTATAGCGCCTATGTGCCGCCGCCAGCCGCTTCGGCGCCGGCCGCACAGACCGCCGGCCTTCGGTGAGCGGCTTCTTCTTCAGGCGGCCGAACCCACGGCCCGCTCCAGCGCATCCACGAACATCTTCGCCACGTCGAAGCCGGTCTGATCGCTGATCTCGGCAAAGCAGGTCGGGCTGGTGACGTTGATCTCGGTGAGGCTGTCGCCGATCACGTCCAGGCCGATCAGCAGCAGGCCGCGCGCGGCGAGCTTGGGCCCGATGGTGACGGCGATCTCCACATCGCGTTCGCTCACGGCGCGGGCCACGCCCTTGCCGCCGGCGGCCAGGTTGCCGCGCACTTCGCCGCCTTGCGGAATGCGTGCGAGGCAGAAGGGCACGACCTCGCCGCCGATCACCAGGATGCGCTTGTCGCCCTCGCTGATGGCCGGCAGGAAGCGCTGCACCATGATGGTCTCGGCGCCCCCCTTGTTGAGGGTCTCGATGATGGCGCCGAGGTTCAGTCCATCGGCCTTGACGCGGAAGATGCCCATGCCGCCCATGCCATCGAGCGGCTTGAGGATGATGTCGCCATGCTCGGCCTGGAAGGCCCGCACGGCCGCCTCGCTGCGCGTGACGAGCGTGGGGCCGATGAATTCGGGGAACTCCAGGATGGCCAGCTTCTCGGGGTGGTCGCGCAGGGCCGAGGGCTTGTTGAAGACCTTGGCGCCCTCGCGCTCGGCCTGGCTCAGCAGGTGGGTGGCGTAGAAGAACTCGCTGTCGAACGGCGGGTCCTTGCGCATGAGGATGGCGTCAGCTTCGGCCAGCACGAAGTCGCGCGTTTCCTCGACGGCGAACCAGTGGTGCGCGTCGCCCGTCAGCCGGATGCGGCGCGCGGCCTGCGCCGTCACCTTGGCCCCGCGCTCCCAGACCAGATCGGTCGGATGGCAGGCCCAGATCACGTGCCCGCGCTTGGCAGCCTCGCGCATCATGGCGAAGGTGCTGTCCTTGTAGGTCTTGAAGGATTCGAGCGGGTCGGCGACGAAGAGCAGTTGCATGGTGGACTCGGAACGTCTCGGGAAATCTGGAAGCCATCGAGCATAGCGGGCAATGCCGCGGGCCGCGCGGCGAGAATCCGAACCCACAGGAGAGGCAGGGAATGCAATGTAGAAGTTTTGGCGTGTTGGCTGCTGCGCTGCTGGCACCGCTACTGGCCAAGTCCGCGGCAATTGGCGGGATTCTGGGTTACGCGCACATCGACGGGAGAATTCGGCCGGGCGACTTTGACGAGGTCGTGCACCACTTCAGCGCCGGATTCCCGAAAGGGCTGCAGATCAAGATCGACCCCGACAGCGCAGCTTTCGAGACCATGCGCATCGGCCTCTGGCTGCACGAACGCAAGCCCATGCTCGATGTCCGGCGCCCCTGCGTCGGCCCCTGCGCCAGCTTCATCCTGAGCAGCGGCGGGAGCGCCCGCATCGAAACCGGGACGGTGATCGCCTTCGACACCCGGCCTGAATGGGAAGCGATGGTCCGCGACCGGCTGATCGCGGGCGAGCTGTTCATCGCCGACGAAGGCAGCCAGCTTTCCAGGCTGCATCTGCTGGACCGCTTGCGCGACCTGACCGACAAATCCGCGCTGATGCGCGACGCCGCCGATGCGCAGATGCCCGCCCCGGCGCTGAAGTTCCTGCGCAAGCTGACCCTGCCCGAAAAACTCGGCGACGTGCAATTCGACGAGCAGCGCTACAACTTTAAGGTCAGCCTGAAGAACGGGAGCTGCCTGTGGTGGGTGCCCGACGCAGAGGGCCTGCGCCAGCTCGGCATCGATGCGCCGGGTTACCGGCCGGCCAGCCGCGCCGCGGCGGCCAAGCTGCTCCAGGTGGACCCGGCGCTGGTCTACATCGGTCCGGCCCTGGACGCAATGCCGGAAGAGGGACTTTGCACTTACCTGACACAGCGCGCCGCGCCCGCCGAATCGCAATAAGCTTGCACCCGTCCCTGCAAGCCTATTCCCCATGTGCCGTTTTCTTGCGTATCTGGGCGACTCGATCTTCCTTGACGAGCTCGTGTGCAAACCCAAGCGCTCGCTGGTGCGCCAGTCGCTGCGCGCCGACGAGGCCAAGGCGGTCACCAATGGCGACGGCTTCGGGCTGGGCTGGTACGGTGAGCGCGAGGAGCCGGGCGTTTACCGCGAGGTAATGCCAGCCTGGTCGGACGAGAACCTGCTGGCCCTGTGCGCCACGGTGCGCTCCAGCCTCTTTCTGGCCCATGTGCGCGCCGCCACCGGCGCGGGCATCGCGCGGCAGAACTGCCATCCCTTCCGCTACGGGCCGTATCTGTTCATCCATAACGGCCAAATCGGTGGATACGGGCAGGTGCGGCGTGCGCTGGAAGCCAGGCTGCCCGACCATCTCTATGCCGAGCGGCGCGGCGGCACCGATTCGGAGCTGCTGTTCCTGCTGATCATCGCCCGCATAGAGATGGGCGAGCCCGTGGCCACGGCGGTCAGCCAGGTGCTCAAGGAAGTGGAGGCCATGATGCACGTGCTGGGCATTAACGCGCCGCTGCGCTTCTCGGCCGCGCTGGCCGATGGGCAGCAGGTGCACGCTTTTCGCTATGCCTCGGACCAGAAGGCGCCCTCGCTCTACCTGCACCGCTATGGCGAGCACGGCTGGCTGGTGGCTTCCGAGCCTCTGGTGGACGACCACGAGGGCTGGGAGCCGATTCCGCAGGGTTCGGTGCTGCACCTGAGCGGCGAGGGTTGCAGAAGCCATCAGATCGCCTAATCTTACTGTGTCAATAAAATCATGGCATTATCTGGGCTTCTTCATTTTTCACATGAGGAATGATGGATGCCATTGAACGGTTCGACCGGTACTTGGAACATTTGGCCGAAGGACTTGGCCATTCAGA
>Ga0265327_10000445_pt1 | contig 74683 bp, 69 predicted proteins | sample 41621metaG_FD_202089 | JGI IMG/M metagenome (GOLD analysis project Ga0265327, IMG submission 202089) | Rhizosphere microbial communities from Carex aquatilis grown in University of Washington, Seatle, WA, United States - 4-16-21 metaG | ecosystem: Host-associated > Plants > Roots > Rhizosphere...
GGCCCCTCCTTGCTCAGGCTCAGTTCCTTCTTGATGAGCTCAAGCTTCTTGGGGTCCACCTGCGCCAGCAGACCATCCGCGTCGGCCAACAGCTTGGCCAATGTGACCGGCACCTGCACACCCTCGGCAATCACACTGCCGTCCGTCAGATAAGGGCCTTGCTGGCCGGGCGTGCCTTCGAAGTTGATGTACTGCTCACCGGCGGCGGAGAGGCCAGTCACACGCACCTTGGCCGCGGCGGGAATCTTGTACTTCGACAGAATCTCAGCCGTCGCCTCGACCCCCTCCGAAGTGATCTGCAACGACTGCACGGTGCCGATCTTCACGCCACGCAGCGCGACATCCTGTCGCGGCAGCAGACCACCCGATTCACTCAGTTTCACCGTGACTCGGTACGTGGACGCGAAGGGGTTGGCGCGCAACGCCCCGACGCACAAATACGTCACCGCCAGAACCAAGGTCAATACCAGCGCCACTGTCGACAGCACCGCCTTCCGCCGGTGACCGGCGCGCACCGCTCCGACCACAGCATTCGCGACGGCGTTGATCATCGTCCTGTTCCTGGTGCAGGCGCGACAGGCGGGACTGTTTCGATGACCCCCGGTTCGGTGGGGCTGGGGCGCACCGGAATGTCTTCGCCGAACGCACCCTTGCCAACGACTCGTTCCTGCAGGCGCCACAACGTGTACTTGACCGATCCGGCCAGTTGCGCCCAGTTGTAGCGCTCGGGCCCGTGTATTCCGATATCGGCGTAGGAGCCCGCGTCAGGTATCGAACCGAGTACCAGCTGGTCCAGCGAGGCGTGCAGTGAAAGCGAGTTTCCCGCAGTCGCTTTGATGGCCGTCGGAAAAATACGGTTGAATGCCGCCAGGCTGGTATCGGGATCTAGTGCCACGTCGTTCCAGGCCTTGGCAACCGTGTTCGCATCCGCAATGATGCTGCGGCCGCTGGTATCGGTACCGGCGATCGACGGGAACTTCTGCAGCTGGCGCGTCGTGTCACCCATCATCACCAGCAGTTCGGACAGTTGTGCGGTGTTGGCCGCCAATGTCTCCGTCGCCGGCCCAGCCGCCCTCACAATGTCGGTGACCACCTGATTCTTGGCATCTAACTGGTCTGCCAATTCCGATGTCTGCGTGAGGGCCTCGGAGATCTGCGCCGAACGTGAGTTCAGCTTTGCCAGTAGCTGATTGGAGTCGTTGATCAGATCACCGAAGGCTCGCCCCTGATCACCGGTGGCCTTACCGAAGCCATTGACAACGTTGGTCAGGTTCCGCACGGCACCGCCATTGGAGGCCAGTGCAGCCGAGCTGAGCACAGACTCCACGGTCGCGGCGGCGGTCGTGGAGTCCAGGCCGATAGTGTCCCCGTCTTTGAGCAACGGGCCATCGGTGAATGCCCCCACAGGAGGACGGATCGATACAAAGACATCGCCGAGTGGTGTGGCCGAACGTAATTCGGCGCTACTTCCCTTGGGCAGTCGGACACCATCGAGAATCCGGAGCGTGGTGACGGCCGTGAAGTTGCGCACGTGCATCTCGTCGACCTGCCCCACATCAGCACCGGCCAGTTTGACCTTCGCACTGCCCGGCAGATTCAGGACATTCGAGAACAGTGCGGTGAGGCGGTAACCCCCGCTACCGATGCCGGGTGCCGGCAACGGTAGGTCCCCAAGACCATTGGTGGCACATCCGCTGAGACTGGTGGCAGTCATCAACAGTACCGCTGCCATCCGGGCCGTCCGCGTAGCCATTACTTCTGCCCCATCGCGGCAAGCCCATCCAGCACATAGGTCAAACCAAAATCCGGCCCGTAATCCTGCAATGTACCTGTGCTGCAACCCAATTGGCGCAGCCCCATCATGTTGCAGATCTCCTTGTCCATCTGACTCTCGAACAGCAGCCTGTCTGTCATGAACCGGACGCGCAACCGCTTGTTGTCCTGGTCGACGGCGTTGTACATGTTGTCCCACGCCAACGGTTGGACATCGATCCACTCAGAGATCTCACGCCGGTTGTCGACCACCGCCTTGAGAGCGGTGTTCGAATTCAGGATGGTCTGTTTGAGGTGGTCGCGATTTGCCTCGACGATGTCACCGGCCTGTTTGACTAGTTCGTTGAACCTGCGGCCGCTCGAGCCGGTGCCCAACGCCTCCTCGTCCAAGATCTGGCTCAGTTGATGCACGGTGTAGGCGAATTCACGCAGCTTGCCATCGTTGACTGCTGCCGCATCGAATAGTGAACTGACGTTCTTGATGATGGCCGTCAACTGCTCGCGGGTTGTCGTTCCCCCCTCTGAGCTCACACGCAGGGCCTTGGACAGCTCGCCAAGCCCAGCCTTGATCTTCTCCCCATTGCCGTCGGCCATGCGGGCGGCGGGGTTGATGACGTCGGCCACCGGTCCCTGCCCCTTGCCATCCCCCTTGAGGGACAATGAGAGCCGGTCCAGCATGCCCAACACGCGGTCAAATTCCACTGGGGTCTTGGTGTGGTCCAGCCCAATGGTGTCGCCGTCCTTCAGCGTGGGACCACCGCGGTACGGAGGCGACAGCTCCACCTGACGGTCCGTCAGGATCGACGTAGACAACGTGACAGCCTGCGCATCGACGGGCACCTGCACGTTCTTGTCGACGGTGAACTGCACCTCCACATAGCCGGGCATGGGCGTGATCTTGGTGACCTCGCCCACCGGCATACCCAGCACCGCAACCACATTGGACTCGTATAGACCCGAGGCGCTCTCGAATTGAGCAGTCAAGGTGATGTGGTCGGTGGCCGACTTCACCCACACTGCACCCGCCCCGACGACGGCAGCGACCACTACCGCCAGCGCACTGACTGTCGCGATCAACCGCCTCTTTTTGCCGCCCATGCTCATCACTTGCAGTCCTTGAAGTACGGAATCATTCCGAATTGCTTGGCGCGCCCACTGATCGCGCACATCCACGAATCGACCAGCAGGCCGTTCGTCAGATTGATATCGACGGCGTTCCCGGTGCCGGTGGAATTGGCGATACCGCGTATCAAGACCGGCGCGATCGGGTACAGGCTACGAAGCAGGTCGTCGTGTTTACCCAACATGTCGGAGAGCTCGTGCGCCGTCTTGAGCATCGCCTCGAGCTGCGGCCGGTCCTTGACGACAACCTTGCTGAGCTGTTCCACCAGATTGGTGAATGACTGCAGCATCGCATGAAAGGTGTTGCGGCGCGTCACGATCTCTTCAAGGACGTCCTGCCCTTGATTGATCAGGACTCCAATACCGGACTGCTGCCGCCGGAGCGTGCTGGTCACCTTCTCGGTGCTCTTGAGCAATGTGCCCAGTTGGTCGCGCCGATCGGCGATGACCGACGACAACGATTGGATGTTCTCCATCGCACGCGGAACGACATCGGGCAATCCCTGCAGCTGCGTACCCAGCACGCTGAGGGACTGCGCCACCTTGTCGAAATCGACCTGCTCGAAGGTGTTGGTCGCCCCTGCCAGCGCAGCCTGCAGGTCATAGGGAACCTCGGTGTGCGCACGATCAATTGTTTTGCCCGACAGCGATCCTGCCCCTCTAGGGCGCAGATCCAAGTAGCGAGATCCCAAGATGGTGGTGACCCTGATCGAGGCCTTGGTGTCCTTACCGAGACGAATGTCGTCGCGGACCTTCAAACCGGCCTCGACATGATCACCCACGAGCTTCATGCTCGTGACGTTCCCGACGGGGATGCCCGCCACGGTGATCGGCTGACCCGGTCGTAGCGAAGCCGCCTGGACGAACTCGGCGGTATAGCTCCTGTAGCCCAGGCCCAGTGCCTTCACCAGCAGCATCGCACCGATAAGACTTGCGATCACCGCGATCGCGATAAAACCGAGCCAGGTCTTGTTGTAGGTCTCGACCGGGCGGTTTTTGATCTTCTGCCACCTGGATCGCTCAGCCATTGGCCATGCTCCTGCATCGCGGGCTGTACTGGGCCACGTTCCCGGGGGTCGCCGCGTTGACGATGATCGGTATCACGTCATTCAGGCCGGGGAAGAAGCCGGTGATGTTCAGATCGCACATGTAGACGTTGACGAACGCACCCTCGGAATAGAAGCGGGACAGGCCCTTCAGCACGATCGGTAGGTTGTCCCCGAGAAAGGCGTATTGCGGTTCAATGCCCACCACGTGATTGGCGAATCCCGGCTGCCGGGTGATCATCTCGTCCAGCGAGGGGAACACGTCGTTGGTGATCTTCGACAGGCGGCGCATGGTCTGGGCCAGCGAGCCCGCCGAGGACACCAGCTCGGGGCGCCTGCTATCCAAATCCGACACCATCTGACGCGTCTGGGTGAGCACCTTGTCCAAGCTGTCGTTCTGCCGCGCAAGATTTCCGGTCACGGTGTTCAGACTGGTGATCGCATTACCCAGCACCTGGTCGCGGCCCGCGAATGTCTTTGTCAGCGTGGATGTCTGGCTGACCAAAGTGACGATAGACGCGTTGTCCCCCTGCAGAGACTGAATGACGCCCTTGGTCAGGTTGTCGGCCTGCTCGGGCGAGAGCGTGCTGAACAGCGGCTCATAGCCGTTGAGCAGGGTGGTGACGTCGAAGGACGGGTCGGTGCGCTCCAGCGGGATCGTCGCCCCCGCGGCCAACACTGTGCTGCTGGCGGGGTCACCGGACTTCCCCGGCGACAGGCCCAGATAGCGCTGGCCCACGATGTTCTGGTAGGTCACCGAGGCAATCGTGTTGCCGTACAGCCGCTGATCATTCTGGACCACGAAATCGACCCGGGCCTGCTCGTTGTCAACCAGCTCGATCTTCTCGACGCGACCGACCCGCACACCGGCCATGCGCACATCGTCGCCTTCGCGCAACCCGTACACGTCGGTGAAGAGCGCCGAATAGGCTGTGGTGCTTCCTGATACTTCACGAAGCAGCGTCGAGTAGACCAACCAACCGAGCGTCAGGGCCACGGTCATAAAGACCGTGAGACCGATCAATGGACCACGGAATCTCATGAGGGTCCTTCCTTGACGAACGACACGGCACTCCCCCGGGCCACCGGGCCGAGCAGCAATTGAGTGGCGGAAGTCGCTGAGCCGCCCGCGATCACACCGAGTTGATCCCGCTCACCGCGGCTGCCGACAGGACCGACGTTTCCGCCGTATGAAGCAGGCGCCAGGGCAGGCCTGCCTGCCCCGTTGACGCCACCGGGAGCCACCGGCGCGGGCGGTATCGGTGGTATGGCCGGCGGCGGGGGCGGTTCCAGATCATCGGGATCGGCCGTACCAGGTACCCGGGGCAGCGGCAGGGGCTGCCACGGCGGTAGCGGTGGGTTGGGGTCGGTCAGGTTGGGTCCGCCCGGGGGGACGACTCTCGGAGGGCCGACCGCGACCAGATTTCCGTTGGGGCCGATCTTCGTTCCAGCGGGTGGAGCCAGGTCGGCCGGCGGCTTGTAGTTCTGCGGCAATAGCGTCTCGGGGAGATCCGGACGCACTACCTGCTCGGGGGCGGTGAAACAGCTCGGGCCCTTCACCTCTCCGTACTGCGGGCAGTCGGCGCGGGTGTAGGTGTAGCTCGGCGCCAGGGTGACGGCGATCGGCATGTTGACAACATCCCGGTCCGCCATCCACATGTGCTCGAACCAGTTCCGGGACAGCTTGTTGATGTTCCGGAAGATCGGGACGAACTTGTCGGCGTTCTTGGCGAAGACGCCGATGGGCGGGGTGAGTCCCGTGGTGATGCCAATGAGCTGGTCCGTGTGGTTGTCAAAGGCCTGCTTGTTGGTGCCCACCGTGGTGAGCCCGGCGTGCAGCAGTGTCGTCAGTTGCTCGCGCTTTTCGGCAAGGGTCTGCATGGGTTGCACGGCCTGGTGCAGCGAGTCGAGCAGATCGGGGGCGCTGTGTTTGAGGCCCTCGGTGGCATCGAGAAGCGCCGAAACCGTCGACGGCCCAGTATCGGTGGCCACGATCGCATTGAGCTGGGAGATGAGCCTGTTGAGCTGGGCGCCACCGGTGAGCAGCTTGACCCGGCGGCTGTCGGTAGCAGCTCCCACCGCGGCCAAGATGCCCACCGAATTGTCATCGCGGCCACGGCCGGTGGCGTTCAGGACATCACGCAGCTTGCTCACTGTGGTCTGGAAGAGCACCGTGGGCAGCTCCTGATCCTCGGCAATGTGGGCACCGGCGCGGATAGGTGCGCCGGGGCCGCGGTCCACCAACTGCACCGACGACACCGCGAATACGTTGCTCGGCACCACCCGGGCGGTGGCGGTCGACGGGATGGACTGGGCGTACTCGGGTTTCAGATTGATACGCACAAAATTGGGTTTGTTGCCGGTGGCCGGGGTCACGTCATCGACCTCGCCGACCAGCACGCCGTGGTACTTCACATCCGACTTCTGCGGCAGTCCGTCGCCGACATTCATCAGGTCGGCGACCACCGGCACGTAATCATTAAGCCGCCCCGCAGATTTCAACAGCATGGTGCCCGTGAGCGCCACGATCGCCGTCAGTGTGACAACGGACAGCACTAGCAGCTGATTACCGGACGGGCCACGCCCGTCCACCTCGAAGGGGTTCGGCATCTAGCCGCCTAGCCTGGCGCCGGCGTCCACGCTCCACAGCGCCATGGTCAGCAGCATGTTCACCATCACGACAACGGTGATGGCTGATCGCATGGCGTGCCCGGCGGCAATTCCCACACCCTCCGGCCCGCCACTGGCATAGAAGCCGTAGTAGCACTGAACCGTCGAGGCGATCCAGACGAAGACAACCGTCTTGATGATCGAATACACGATGTCGATACCGCTGACACCGATGCCGAAGTAGTGCAGATACGACCCGACCGAGCCGCCGCTGAGAATGCCCACCATGACCTGACAGGACACGTAGCTGATGGCGAGGCAGGCCAGATACAGCGGGATCACCGCGATGATCGCCGCCATTAGCCGGGTGGTCACCAAAAACGGAATCGGCCGAATGGCAACCGAATCCATGGCGTCGATCTCCTCGGCGATCCGCATTGAGCCCAGCTGCGCGGTGAATCGGCAGCCCGCCTGCATCGCAAACGCCAGAGAGGCCATGATCGGCGCCAGCTCTCGGGTACTGGCCAGCGAGCTGATGATGCCGGTAGCGGGCCCCAGCCCGAGCAGGTCAAGGAAGTTGTACGACTCGATGGCTACCAGGGCACCCGCGGTAACACCCAGGACCAGCGCGACTCCCGCAGTTCCACCGCCCACCACCAAGGAGCCATTGCCCCAAGCGATATCGGAGAGATGACGCAGGAACTCCTTGGGGTACTGGCGTAGCACCACCGGGATGCCGCTGAGGGCGCGGAAGAAGAAGGCCACCATGTGGCCGAACCGCATCAGCGGGCGGCGAATTCTGTTGTAGACAACGATGAACGGCCGACGTCCCGGCGCTAGATAGCTGGATACCGTCATGTCACAGTCCCGTCCGCGGGAACATCATGATGTACAGCTGACTGATGGCGACATTCACGACCATCAACAACAAGATCGACTCGACCACCGCGGCATTCACCGAGTTGGCCACACCGATGGGACCGCCCTTGGTGGATAGGCCCTTCTGACACGACACCACGGCCACGATGGCGCCGTAGATGATGGCCTTCAGCACCGCCAACACCATGTCGTCGGGAGTCGCGAACGAGGCGAAGGTCGATACGAAGCTGCCGGGGGCGCCGCCCTGCCAGTAGACGTTAAACAGATAGGCGCCAAGGAATCCTACAAAGCACACCACGGCGGTCAGTGCCACCGCGATCATGGTCGCCGCCGCGAACCGGGGCACCACTAACCGGCGGATCACCGAAACACCCATCACCTCCATGGCGTCGGTCTCCTCACGCATGGTGCGCGAACCGAGATCGGCCGTGATCGCCGAACCTACGGCCGAAGCCATGAGCACCGCGGCCACCAGGGATGCTGCCTGCCGGATGATTGCGATGCCGCTGGCCGCACCGGCCAGTGAGGTTGCGCCCACTTGCCCCGCGAGCAGGGCGAACTGGATAGACAGAGTGACGCCGATCGGCAGGGTCACCAGGATGACCGGCATAACGGCCGTCGCGGCCTGGAAGGCTCCCTGCCTGACGAATTCCTGCCACTGAAACTGCCCGGTGAAAAGGTCCACGAAGAACCACTGGATGGTGCGAACACCGAGCACGAACTGCTCACCGACCGTGCTCAGGGATTCGAGCGGGTGACGCTTGACGTAACCGGTGGCCCAGTCCTGGATTGCCACGGCACCGTCATCGGTCGCTACTCGTCCGCCGGGTGTGGTCACGAGGGAACCAAACACAGCGCACGACGCATTCCAGACTCCTCAGTGAACCGGCATTCGCTGGCGCACTAAGGGCTGCGGCGCCAATGAGCGTTGACGATAAATGATGAATCGTTAATTGAATAGTCGGTCATATTCTATATCACACCGATCGGTGTACTGTGCGCCGCGTCACATGCACTCGGAAGTACTGCCAGTCCCGGATACCCCCTCGTCAATGCCTGCCCGAATCATGCGGCAAACACGTGATTTTGGGAGCTATTTCGCCATGTGGAGTCGACCGAGGCAGGCCTATTCGTCGAGACCGTGTTCTATGGCGTATCGGGTCAGCTCCACACGATTTCCCAATTGCAACTTGCGCAGCGTCGACTGCACATGGTTCTCGACGGTCCGGTGGCTCAGCGATAGCCGAGTGGCAATCTGCTTGGCGCTCAACCCCTTCGCGACGAGCCGCAACACCTCGGTCTCCCGATCGGAGAGCCGTGGCGTCTCGTCGGCATCCGCGGCGGGCGCACTCGACATGCGACGGAATTCGCCGAGCACCAACCCGGCCAGGCCCGGCGTAAACACCGCCTGCCCCCTGGCCGTTGCCTTCACCGCCTCGATAAGCTCAGCGGCCGAGGCACTTTTGACCAGATACCCCGTCGCTCCGGCCTTCACCGCTTCCAGCACATCCTCGCGTTCCGCAGAGGCCGAGAGTACCAAGATATGACTATCCGGGGACGCAGCCAGCACCGCGGCGGTGGCCTGAGCGCCGTCGCCGTCGGTCAGTTGCATATCCATCAACACCACATCGGGTTTCACCGTCGCCGCGATCCGGCCCGACGAGGCGATACCGTCGGCGGTGGCCACCACCCGCAGTCCTGCCGCATGCAGGTCTCGGGACACCCCGTCGCGCCACATGGGGTGGTCATCGACCACCATCACCGAAATCGGCTCATTGTCAACGTTTTCTGTCACACCCCCACCTCCTGAGACTTAGGCACCGTAATCTCCCATTCGGTACCCGCTCCGGGCGCCGTCTCCAACAGAACGGCCCCACCCAGGTCCGCGACCCGGCCCAGGATCGACCGGGACACCCCCATCCGCCCTTCGCGTTCAGCCTGATCCAGCCTGCCGTCGGCGATACCGCTGCCGTCATCGCGCACCGTCACCACCACCGAGTCCTCCAGGTCCTCGATAAGCACGTACGCGTGTGCTTCCGATCCGGCATGCAACGCGACGTTGGACAGCGCGCTACGCACCACGGCCGCTAGCTCACTGGCCATGTGCTGACCGATCAACACCGGTGAGCCCGGAGCGGAGACCGAGACAGCGGTGCTGGCCTGTGTGCGCAGCAGCGGACGCAGATCGACCAACTCGTCGTCGGCGAACGTTGTCTGTGCCGCACCGGAGATGAGCTCCCGCAGCGCGACTTCCTGCTCCCCTGCGATGGCGGCCAATTCTGCCGTCGGGCCGCCGATCTCGGTACCCCGGCGCTTCACATAAGACAACACCTGCAGTACCCCGTCATGGACCTGACGGGACAGCCGCTCACGCTCGATCGCCGCCGCGGCCGCCCGTTCAGCGCGCCGCAGCTCATAGAAGGTGCGTTTCGCGGTGGTCGACGCCGCCCCGATTGCGAGCCCCACCACCACCAGTGCCGGCATGGTTGCGTCGAGCCACAGCGCGCTGACAGGTAGTCCGCGCGCCGCGATACTGATCGCCGCGAGCACGAATCCGGAAAAGACACCGGCGACCTGGCCACGCAGCAGACCCATGGACACCACCGCATTGGCCACCCATAGCGTCGTCGGAAGTGTTTGGTGTCCGCTGTACCACTGCACGTCGACAACCAGGCGCCCTGCAAGCATCAGCGCGATCACAATCACCTGATCGCACAACACCAGCTGCCAGCGACGGAACCAGTTGCGCGACAGCGCGACCGCCGCGAAACCTGTCCACATCGCCATGGCGGCATACAGCACCCAGCTCAGCCCCTGCCGCTCATAGTGGGTGTAGGACGCCAGTTGCGAGGCCAGCAGGGCGTACCCAAAACTGGCCAATCGGAACACTTGCGCCGCACGCCACAGCGACGCTGTCGGATCGTTACCGCTCATCCATCGCGGGACAGTTCCGTTTCCGGATGTCATCTGAATTCGTCAGTCTTTGGGCGGAGCCGGGCCCAGTTCGGGCACTCCGTTACCGGGCTTCGCGCTGACCGCCGGGGGGCTGCCGTCGGGCACCATCTCCGGGTCGAGGATCACGGTTTCCTCTTCTCCTTCAAGCAGATACGAATCGTCGGAGTCTTCGGGCTCGATCAAGGCGCGGATTGCGGTGTTCAGCACGGCGACTGTCGGCACCGCCAAGAGCGCGCCGATGATGCCACCCAGCACACCGCCCGTAGCGATGGCGAATACCACCGCCAACGCATGGATCTGCACCGCGTGTCCCATGATGAGCGGTTGCAGCACATGGCCTTCCACCTGCATCACCACAATGACGATGACCAAGATCATTGCCGCGGTGAAGGCGCCCTTGGTGATGAGCGCGATGAACACCGCGACAAATCCGGAGATCGCGGCACCGATAATCGGGATGAATGCCCCCAGGAAGACCAGTGAGGCCAGCGGAAGAGCAAGAGGCACACTGAAAGCCGCCAGGCCCACGCCAATGCCGATGGCATCCACCAGCGCCACCGCGACAGTGGCACGCACGTAGCCGATCAACGATCCGAAGCCCAGGACACCGGCGCGGCGCACCCGCGGTCGCACCGCCGTCGGGAAGATGCGGGTGACGAACTCCCAAATCTCCTTGCCGCCGTAGAGAAAGAAAATGGTGGTGAACAAGGTCAGCACGGCGCCGGTAATGATCTCGGTGACCGTGGTGGCCGTGGCCAATGCCCCGCTGGTGACCTTGTCCTGATTGTCCTTGATGCTGTTGACCAGCGCGTCGCCGGCCTTACTGATCTGTTCCTCGCTGATGTGGAACCGGCTGTGAATCGCCCAGTTCTTCAGCGACTCGATGCTGTTGGTCAGCTGGGCCGACAGGTCCGGGAGACCCTTGATGAACTGATCCACCACAAACGTCAGGATCCCGCCGACCGCGGCGCTACCGGTCAACAGGACTACGACGACCGCCAATGAGCGCGGAGTATTGTGTCGCTGAAGGTAGTTGACTGTCGGAACCAGCAGCGCCGACGCCATCAGGGCCAGCAGCAGCGGGATGGTGATCGTCTTCAGGTGCCAGAACAACCATAGAAAGGTGAGTCCGAAAGCAAGCAGCACCAGCAGGCGCCAAGCCCACGCAGCCCCCTTGCGCACATACGGGTGAACCGACTCTGCGGCATCAGCGTGCGTCATGGGCCGAGCCTAACGGCGATGAGCCGCTTGTGCGACGGGCTTCACCATGACCAGCTATCCCTTCGGCGCGGGCTCGGCCAGCACCTCCGAGAGCCACTTCACGACCAACTCGGGCTGCTCGTCGACGATGAAGTGACCGCAGTTGGGCACTTCCGTGATGTTCAGGTCGTCGGCGTGGTCCTTGAAACCATCGAGCAGCGACGGGTGCACGGCCACATCGTCGAGCCCGAACAGCACCCGCACCGGCATGGTCAGTTTCTGGTCGTCGTAGGGGCCGCGCGCAAGATTGGCGAACTCCTTGCCCACCATGGAGCGGTAGATCTTGGACCCCGCCACGCGACGGTCGCGATCGCGAAAACAGCCACGGAAGAAGTCCACCGACTCCTTGGGCATGCCGCTGCGGCGAATGAACCACCACAACGTCGGCGACAGATGCGAGAGAGGCCCGACCACGGGAGCGCCCACCACGAGCTGGTAGGCCAGTTTGTGCGCGTGCCGGGCGACGCGTCCCGGCTGCTGCCACACCGGCGGGATGTTCAGGACGGCCAGCCGCCGGATGCGCGACGGCGCCTTCAGCGCGACCAGCTGTGCGGTCCAGCCACCCCAGTCGTGCCCGACCAGGTCGAAGGATTCGAGCCCCAGCGCGTCAGCCGCGGCCAGCACATCGGAAGCGAACTGCTCCTTCTCGTAGCCCGTCGGCGCCACCTCGCTCCAGCCCGCGCCGCGCAGATCCATGGCGTGCACCCGGTATCCGGCAGCGGCCAGCGCCGGGATCACCTTGTGCCACATCCACCAGTTCTCGGGCCAGCCGTGCAACAACACCACCGGTCGTCCGTCCTGCGGCCCCGCGACGGCGACATGGATCTTCACGTCCCCTGCTTGTACGTACTGGTGATCCACGCCGTCGAGAGCGGGCATGCTGCGCTGCGTCATGGACCGAACCCTACCGCGCAGTAGGTTCCGTGGCACTAAGGTCCCTGAGCCACCGCGCCAGCCCGACCTGGACATACCCGTGCTCTGAAGCAAGAAGAACTGGCATGCTTCGTCATGTCACGGAATTCGGAGTACAACGGGAGTAGACCGATCGGAATACCTGTGTGATGGAACGGCTGCGCGAATGGTTTCGGGCCATGCATGTGCTGGGCCCACGTTGGAGCGTGTTCGTGGGATCCATGGTCGGTATCAACGCCGCGACTCTCCTGTTGTTGTTCTACTTTCTGCGCCACTGGATGCCGTTCAAACGCCCGGCTCACGACTGGGTGTTCGAAAACGGGCCACCACTGTTCTGGCTTCTCTTCGGCGTCATGATCCTCACCAGCGTGGGGTGGGCGCTGCACATGGAGCACCGGCTCGCCCGCTGGTACTGCCGGGGCGGACCACCCACCGCACTGGAGCTTCGCACCGCGCTCACCGCGCCGCTACAGCAGTCCTTGCTCCACCTCGCCGGATGGGCTTTGGGCGCCGGGGTCTTCATCGCGGTCGGCGCAGCCCATGACTCCAAGTGGACCCTCGCGACCATCATCGGTTGTGTGCAATCGGCGACCGGAAGCTTCGGGCTGACCTATCTGCTCGGTGAGCGCATCCTGCGGCCCATTGCGGCAAAGGCGTTGAGTGCCAGTGAGTTCCACGGCCGCTTCGCACCCTCGGTGTTCGTGCGGGTCCGGCTCAGCTGGTGGATCGGCACCCTGGCGCCGGCGATCGGGCTCATCTCGCTGTGCGGCATGGCTCTCTGGAAACCCGACGATTTGACCTCGACACGGGGCTTCGCCCTCACCGTCCTCCTCATCGTGGCCACCACCTTGGTCGCCAGCTACGGGCTGGCCCTGCTCACCGCGGGGCAGCTGGCCGACCCGGTGCGGCAGCTGCGCAGCGCGATAAGCGATGTGGCACAAGGTAATTTCGACGCGCGCGTCGAGGTCTACGACGGCAGCGAGCTCGGCGTGCTGCAGGCCGGTTTCAACCGGATGATGCAGGTTGGCGAGGAACGCCGTCAGCTGCGTGAGCTGTTCGGCAAGCACGTGGGCGCCGACGTGGCCAGCCAAGCGCTGCAGTTGGGAACCAACCTCGGCGGTGAGAATCGTTATGTCGCAGTGTTCTTCGTCGATATGATCGGGTCGACGTCGATGGCGGCGGACCGCGATCCCGAAGAGGTGTTAACGATCCTCAACGACTTCTTCCGGATCGTGGTGGAAGTGGTCGACAGTCGCGGCGGCTTCGTCAACAAGTTCGTCGGCGACGAGGCCTTGTCGGTCTTCGGAGCGCCGCTGCACCGCCCGGACGCGACCACGGCCTGCCTGGCCGCCGCCCGCGAGCTGCGGGACCGGCTTGACGAGGACTTCCCCCACCCGTTCGAGTTCGCGATCGGTGTCTCTGCTGGGCTGGCGGTTGCCGGGAATGTGGGCGCCCCCGAGCGCTACGAGTATTCGGTGATCGGCGACCCGGTGAACGAGGCCTCGCGACTTACCGAGCTCGCCAAACACCGGCCAAGCCGGCTGTTGGCGTCCACCAACGCGCTGTATTTCGCCGACCCCGATGAACAGAAACACTGGGATCACGGCGACTCCGTACTGCTCCGGGGCCGCACCAGGGCGACACACCTGGCGTGGCCTGCGGGAACCTGAAAGAAGTGGCCAGCCCACGCCGTTACTGTGGTGCCCGTGCCCGATGACCGCGACCGTCTCGAGGGCGGCTGTACGCCGCCCGAGCGAAACGGCCCGGAGCCGTGCTCGGACGACCCCGAGGCGGACACCGCTCCGCAACCCGTCATCAAGCGCCGGGGAAAGTACTGGTGGATTCGCTGGGCTATCCTCGTCGTGCTCGCGATCGTGCTCGCGGTGGAAATCGGGTTCGTCTCCGATCAGCTGGATCGGGCCTGGCAGAGCCTTAAGACCGCCAATCCCTGGTGGGTGCTGGCCGCCGCGCTGGCCGCGATGGCGTCGATGCACAGCTTCGCCCAGATTCAGCGGACCCTGCTGCGTTCGGCGGGAGTGAAGATACGTCAGTGGCGCTCCGAGGCGGCCTTCTACGCGGGGAACGCGTTGAGCACCACGCTGCCCGGCGGTCCCGTGCTCTCGGCCACCTTTATCTATCGGCAGCAGCGCCTGTGGGGTGCCACTCCGGTGGTCGCGTCCTGGCAGCTGGTGATGTCCGGAGTACTGCAGGCGGTCGGACTGGCGATCCTGGGCCTCGGCGGGGCATTCCTCTTGGGCGCCAAAACCAACCCGTTCTCACTGGTCTTCAGCATCGGCGGCTTGTTGGCGATCCTGGTCCTCGCCCAGGCCGTGGCGTCCCGACCGGAGATGCTCGACGGTATCGGTGTCCGCATCCTGCGCTGGGTCAACGATCTGCGCGGCAAGCCACCGATGATGGGCGTGGCCCGCTGGCGCGAGATGCTCAAGCAGATGGAAGCGGTCACGCTGACTCGCCGCGCCCTCGGGGAAGCATTCGGTTGGTCGTTGTTCAACTGGATCGCCGATGTGGCCTGCCTGGCCTTCGCCGCGTATGCGGTGGGCAGCAGCCCCTCACTGGTCGGCGTCATGGTCGCCTATGCGGCGGCGCGTGCGGCTGGATCGGTCCCCCTGATGCCCGGCGGTCTGCTAGTGGTCGAGGCCTTCCTGGTACCCGGTCTGGTGACCTCCGGGATGACGCTGCCCGACGCGATCTCGGCGATGCTCATCTACCGCGCGGTCAGCTGGGTCTTCATTTCGGCGATCGGCTGGGTCATCTTCTTCTTCCTGTTCCGCGACGAGAGCCAGATCGACCCGGACGCGAAGCCCGGGTCGAGCAAGGAACCCGAACCCGACGCCGGAACTGCACCGGACACACCGCCGAAAAATTCTTCCGATCCCCCGAAATAAAGCGGACCATAGTCCGGTTAGCATGAGTGTCCGACCCGAACTTGAGGAGCACTCATGACCACCACCACGCCCGTTCTCACCGCAGGAACCTGGACCATCGACCCGGTCCACTCCGATATCACCTTCTCCGTACGCCACCTGGGCGTCTCGAAGGTTCGCGGCTCGTTTACCGACTTCAGCGGTGAAATCACCGTTGCCGAAGACGGCACCCCCTCCGTATCGGCCACCATCTCCGTGGCCTCGGTGAGCACCCGCAACGACCAGCGCGACGGCCACCTGCGTTCGGCCGACTTCTTCGACACCGACAACCACCCCACCGCCACCTACCGGTCCACCTCGGTGCGCGCCGACGGTGACGACTACATCGTCGACGGCGAGCTGACCCTGCACGGCGTCACCCAGCCGGTCGCGCTGAACCTCTCCCTGGAAGGTGTCGGACCCGGAGCGCAGGGCGGCGCGGTTGCGGGCTTCGAGGCCAGCACCCAGGTCAACCGCGGCGACTTCGGCGTCAACGGCGGCGCCGGACTGGTCGGCGAGAAGGTCGCGCTGACCTTCAACATCGAAGCCGGCCACCCCGAGGCACCCTCCAACTGATCGCCGCGCGGCACCCGCTACGGTCGGGGAATGCCCAGCGCGCAACCGAATTCACTGACGAAGAAGCCGACGGCGTCCGTACTGCTTGCACTGGTACTGGATGTCGTCGGCATCTTCGTTTTTTGCACCATCGGTCGCCGCAGCCATGCCGAGGGCATCACAGCGCTCGGCGTGTGGCAGACGGCCTGGCCGTTTCTGTCGGGTGCCGGCATCGGATGGGTGCTGAGCCGGGGCTGGTCACGCCCCACCTCGATAGCCCACACCGGCATCGCGGTATGGGTCTGCACCGTGCTGTTCGGGATGATCCTGCGCCGGCTGAGCAACCAGGGCGTCGCATTCAGCTTCGTGGTGGTCGCATCACTGGTCACCGCACTGTTCCTGTTGGGGTGGCGTGCCGTCGCCGCCCGCGTCTCAAAAAGCTGACAAAACCACCGTCAGGATCTCGTCAACGCGCTTGGATCGGCGCCCAGGGGACACGCAAGCTGGCTGTATGGAAGGTCTCGCCGCCGTGCTGGTTCCCCTCGCCGGTTATGCCGCGGTACTGCTGTCTGTGCGGTACCTCAATCGTCACGACGACATCGCCCCAGCGGCGAGCTCCGACGCGCTCACCCACTAAGCCCCTCAACGCCGAGTGCGAATGTGCCCTCAGATACGCGGCCCGGGCGCGGGGCCCGTTCCTACCGGACCCGCGGGAGCGGCGGGCTGCGCCGGTCCGGGGGCCGGTCCGGGACCCTGCGGGAAGTTCGGCGCCGCCTGCGCGGGCGCCGGGTTCTGGATAGCGGCTTGTACGGCCGGGTTCTGCACGAGAGCCTGGGCGGCCGGGTTCTGTGCCACCGACTGCGCGGCCGGATTCTGCGACAGGGCGGTCAGCAGCGCCGGGTTCACACCCATTGCGGCCGGGTTCAAGCCACCACCGTTGACAACCTGAGCCAGATCCAGCGGCAGACCGCACTTGGTACGCAGCTCATTCAACGGTGCGGCGATACCGCCCATAGAGGCGGCGACATCGGGACGCGACACCAAGTAGCTCTGCGTTTTCGTGGCGATCTGGTCCTGCGGAGCCGCCTTGATCTCCGTAAAGGCTTGGTCGACGTCCGGATGCTGCTCCAGGTAGCTCGCCGCGTTCTGTACGACGTTGCCGACAGTCTTGGTCATCTTGCTGGCCTGGCATCCGTCCGGAGTGGGTGTGGCCGGAGTTGCCCCCAACGTCCCAGCCGCGGCCGGCGCGGCAGCGATGGGGGCTGGTGCTGGCGCGACGGGAGCCGCTGGGGCCGGGACAGGCGTCGGGGGGACCGGCTCGGCCGCGGCAATTGGTGCCAGGGCGCTCATCGCGAGCCCGCCAGCTAGAACACCTGCGCTCAGCAAGCCATAGGCTGCGCGCCGCGAGGTTGTGGCTGACATGGAATTCCTCCTACTTGTTGCGGGATTACAGCCAACGTATCGAAATCCGGCGCCATTTCGAAACACGGACGCGCACCGTCATCAGAGCGTTACCCACTCTTTATCGTCGCCCAGATTCTGAAATTCAAGATCCGCTCCTAGATCCAATTCAACGTTGCCAGGAACGAGGAAGAGCATGTACAGCCACCACTGGTTTTTCGCTAAGGGCGGCTGTTAGTAAACACGTCATCGCAGGTTGCCGCGATATATACAGACAGGGGGCGCGGTTGGTCGCGTTGCTGTAGCATCACGAACACGCCACAGGAGACTGCGTGCGTCACACCGAACGACAGGAACCATCGTGCAGTCAGTCATGATGCGCACCAGCGACTACCTCCGTAGGTACCGATGGTTGACTGTCGCTGTCTGGCTGATTCTTATTGTCGCCGCGGTAGGACTGGTGGCCGGCCAGGGCGAGAAACTCACCGGCGGCGGTTTCGAGGTCGCCGGATCGCAGTCGCTGAAAGTGCATGACGCGATGGAGACCGGATTCCGGGAACACGGAGCCTCCCCGCTGGCACTGGTCGCCGCGCCCCGTCCCGACGCGACGGTCGCAGATATGACGGCCGCCGTCGACTATCTCAGGCAAGTGGCGGCGCAGATCCCGCAGGTTTCGGTCGAGCCCATCCCCCCACAGCTCACCCCGCAACCCGACCGCCCGTTCGTCGTCACCCTGCGGATCGGCTTCGATAACACCGGCGCCACCGATATCGCCAAGAGTCTCCGCAAGAAAATAGGGGTGCAGGGCGGCCAACCCGGGCAGATCGCCGGGGGCCGGGTATCGCTGTATGTGATCGGCCAGGGTGCGCTGGGTGCCGCAATGACCGAACAGATCGCAGGTGACATCAAGAAGGCCGAGAAGTGGAACATCCCGGTCATCCTCATCGTGCTGATCGCGGCGTTCGGGTCTCTTGCCGCGGCCTCGCTGCCCTTGTTATTGGGTGTGTGCACGGTGGCGTTGAGCGTGGCAATCGTCCTCGGGCTGTCGAACATCACCACCATCTCGGTGTTCGCACTACCAACGGTAACCATGATCGGCCTCGCTGTGGCGGTGGACTATTCCCTTTTCATCCTCATGCGGTACCGCGAGGAGCTGAACTCCGGGAAGAACCGGCAGGAGGCCATCGCGGGGGCCATGGCCACCTCGGGCCTCACCGTCACATTCTCCGGATTGACGGTGATCGCCGCCCTCGCCGGTATCTATCTGATCGGCACTCCCGCACTGGCATCGATGGCCTCCGGCGCCATCATCGTCGTCGCCATCGCAGTCCTTACCTCCACCACGCTCATGCCCGCAATGCTGGCCATCTTCGGCAAGGCGGCCGCCAACCAGTCCCGCTTCCTTCGCATTTCACCGTTGCGCAAGCACTCGATTCCGTTCTGGCGCAAGTGGACCCAACAGGTGATGCGCCGACCATGGCTCTCCGCGCTGGGCGCTTCGGTGTTCCTGCTGGTGCTTGCGGCCCCGAGCCTGCAGATGCATGTCTCCAATAGCATGCTGCGTCAGTTCGATTCGTCGCACGAGATCCGCCGGGGAATCGACGCCGCAGCGGTCGCGATGGGCCCGGGTGCGCTCGGGCCGGTGCAGGTACTGCTGACGTTCAAGGACAACCCAAGTAACCCGGACAACGCGGCGGCGCTCGAGACCGCCAAGGAAACGATCGCGCACGCTCCCAATATCGCGCGGGTTTCCGACGCGTCCTTCTCCACCAACGGACATGACGCGCTGATCTCGGCGGTGCTATCGGTGGACCCCGAGGCGAACGCGGCGCGCGACACCGTCAATTGGCTACGCACGAATGTGCCCGATGCGCTCAAAGATTCGGGTGCCGATATCAACGTGGGCGGGCCGACGGCCTTGCTGTTCGACTACGACGCCCGCGTCGAACACTCGCTGCTGGGCGTGTTCGCCTTTGTCTGCGTGCTGGCATTCGTGATGCTGCTGGCCACACTGCGTTCACCGGTGCTGGCGCTCAAGGGCGTGGTGATGACGGTGCTGTCGGTCGCCGCCGCCTACGGCAGCCTGGTGATCGTCTTCCAGTGGGGATGGCTGGAATTCCTGGGCTTCCACAAGGCCAATATCGACAGCAGCATCCCGCCCTTGGCCTTGGCGCTGACCTTCGGTCTCACCATGGATTACGAGATCTTCTTGCTGGCACGGGTGCGCGAGCGGTACCTGCGCACGGGAGATTGCGGCGACGCCGTCTCCTACGGGGTCCGGACCAGCGCACGCACCATCACCAGCGCCGCACTGATCATGATCGCGGTGTTCATCGGATTCGCCTTCGTCGGAATGCCGTTGGTGGCACAGCTGGGCGTCGCATGCGCGGTGGCGATTGCCGTCGACGCGACGGTGGTGCGCCTGGTGCTGGTACCTGCGCTGATGGCGATGTTCAACAAGCGCAACTGGTGGCTGCCCGGTTGGCTGGACCGTGTGCTTCCGACCGTGGACTTCGAAACGCCATGTGTCGACGAGCTTCCCGGCCCACACACCGAAAGCGCGCTGCGACTTCAGGGATCTGGCTTCGAGGAACCGCGCATCGACTACCACGCCATCGCGGTGTCGGCCGCTCGACTCAAGCGTCTCGCCGACGGCGGCACGGTGACCGCACCCGACACGCAGTCGGTGCTCGCCGACCGCTGGCGTGACAACTTGACTGTGGCCCTGGAAGCGTTGCAAGCCGGCAAAAACGGCGCGGACACCGACACAGTCAAGATGCCCGGCCCCCTGTCTCGGCTCACCCCGGTGGAAATCACGCAGGTGAAACTGCCGACAGGACAGAACTGCGTGGTGCCCACCGACGCCGAGGCCCTGCGCATGCAGGGGCTGTTGTTGATGCGCCGCAACGCCGAACGCGATTACACCGAGTTCGCCCGGCTCGCTTCAATGATGGAGCCGCGGACCGCGGCAAAGGTCCTCGCCGGGATCGATCAGCATTACTGTGTACAGTCCAATCAGAGATGGGTTTCCAGCCAGCTGGTGCGCCGGCTCGCTGACCCGAAGCCCGGTGATGGTGCGATGGAGTGCCCCACGGTGCGCAGGCAGTGCCTGTCGGTGGCGGTGGCGATGTTGGAGGATGCGAGGTGACGGTCACGAGCGACGCGCCAGCCGTCTCCCCCGAAGTGCCCGAAGAGCCTTCGGGTTCCGGCTCCATCGACTCCGATTCCACTCAGCCCGACCCTCCCGGACGCGGCGACAAACCAGTCACGCACTGGACCACCCACGAGATTCTCGACGCCCTGCAAAGCGGCGACCTATCCGACTGGCAAGCGATTGTGCACGCGCTCAAGCGCGATCCGTTTGGGCGAACCGCGCGTCAGATCGAGGAAGTAGTGGGCGCCGATGAGCTCTACGGCATTTCGACCGCGCTGCAGGAAATTCTCGCCCGCGCCCGCGATGACCTTGCCGAAGCAGAGCGCCGCGAAGCTGCCAACGAGATCAACCTGCTCTTCGAGGCCTCCGGTCTGCGTGAGGCCGAGTTTGCCTCGCGCATAGGCGTTTCAAGTAACGAACTGTCCGCGTACCTCGCGGGTAGCAGCGACCCGTCGGTCGCGATGCTGGTCCGGATGCGACGGGTTGCCCGCCGATTCGGGCGTACCCGCCCCCGCGGGTGACCAGCGCGTAGATCAGGCGGTTACATCCGGGTACCTGCGTACCCAGTGCCAGTTCCCTGGGAGCATCCCGATCGTTATGGCAGGCCACCCGAAATCGGCCTAACCTCGGTGCCATGAGCGACGAGACGAAATCCGACGAACCCACTGGCGCCATCACGACGCCCACTTACACACCCCCACCTGAACCAACTAGCCCGGCGGGGCCGCCGAAACCTCCGCCCACCAATGTCGGCTGGGCGGTGGCCTCAGTTATCTTCTTCTGGCCGTTGGCTTTCAGCGCGTTCACCAACGCGTTGAATGTCACCCAGTACTGGCTCACCGGCCAGTACGACCGCGCCCAGGAATCCTCGGACCGCGCCAAGCTGCTCGGCAAGATCGCCTTGCTTACCGGCCTGGTGCTGCTGTTCCTGTTCATCACCCTGCGCATCGCATGCGCCATTTGGTGGCACACGCATGGTGGCGGCGGCTGGGGACACCACGGCGGCGGGCACCGCCCATGGGACGACGGCGGGTGGAACGGCCCCGGCGGCCCGATGGGCCGTCCCGGTCACGACAACTAGTTAGAAGTCGTCGGGCGCACTGGGTGCAACGGGCCAGCCAAAGGCGATGGCAGCCCGTTGCACTGTGCCTGCCCGCAGTTCGGTGACCAAGCCGGCGCTGGCCAGGGCCTGCAAGCTCACCCCGCCCATATAGACAGACCCGAGATCGCGCACGGACAACGCGATATCTGCGTCATCCGTGGTGATTTCACAGCGGGCATCGTCCAGACCGCCGCGCAAGCGGTAGCGTCCCGAGTTCTCCGGAAGGAACTCGTCGGTAACCTCCAGCACCACATCCACTTCTGCGGCGTACCGCCGCTGCGACAGTGCCCGCGCAATGTCGACCAATCGCACTTGGATCGCATCGCTCACAGTGCATTCCAATGACGGATGGTTGGCCACCAGATAACGCAGCTCCTCGTGTACCGAAGCCCCGTGATATTTGATCTTGCGGACCAGATCCATATCCAGTAGATAGCGCCACGTTCGGGCGTAGGCCCGTGGGTTAGTGCCCAGCACCTCTTGCACATGCAGCTCTGCGTTGGGGCCCGCATCACCCCACCCCGGCTTTGGGCGGTAGATGGCGAATCCGCTGACAGCTCCGTCTGATTCGTAGTGCAGAACGAAGCGGATCTTGCCTGATTCCTTTTGTCGTTCCTCGTTATCCAACGTCCAAATCGCCCACCACTCCGGTGTCCGCGACATCTGACCCGGCAACGCGGACACGGCGGCGTCGTACACCACAGGGGCCGATGCCAGGAAGGTTTCAGCGTCCACCTCTTCCAGCGTGCCGTCACCCAGATCCACGGTGGAACGGAACGCCAGCTCGCGCACCTGCCCAGACAACTCGGCGGCCTCCGTCGCGACCCCGTAGCCAAATCGGCCGTAGATCAACGCTTCTGAGGCGTAAAGCATGGCGGTGGCCTCACCGCGTGAGCGGATGTCCGCCAGTTGGTGACGCATCATGGTGGTCAGCAGCCCGCGGCGGCGATGCGTAGGCGAGACCGTGACCGCGGTGATAGCGGCCACCGGCACGACAGCCCCACCCGGCAACACCACGTACCGGCTATACGCACCCGCCGTCGCCACCCACTTGCGTCCATTGTGGAAACCGATCATCCGGTCCAGCTCGGTGAACTTGCGGCTGGCCTCCATCTCGTCCTTCTGCGGATCCTGTAGGAACACGGAATACGCGAAGCTCATGTACGACTCGTAGTCGTCCTCATCGGCAATGGTGCGTAGGGTCAGCTCAGACACGTACCCATGTCTACCGTGCCAGGCGCACGCCTGTCACTTGAGTTTTCGGTGTGCTGCGCATGACAGGAAAGGAACCACCGTGTGGACCGCCCCCGATGACGCGACCATCGCCCGGATTCTGCGTGAGACCAAGAGCATTGCCATTGTGGGGGTTTCGGCGAACCCAGCTCGGCCAAGCCACGGTGTCTACCGCTATCTGGCCGCACACAGCCCCTACCGAATCTTCCTCGTCAATCCCACCATCTCCGAACTCGACGGCGTGACGGTCTACCCCAGTCTTGAGGCGCTGCCGGAGGAACCCGATGTGGTTGATGTTTTCCGCCGCCGCGAGGAGCTGGCAGGCATCGCCCAAGAAGCCATCGACATCGGCGCCCGCACGCTGTGGTTTCAGCTCGACCTCATCGATATCGACGCCGCCAACGCAGCGACCGATGCCGGCCTGCAGGTGGTCATGGATCGGTGTACCGAAATCGAATTCGCGCGTATCCGTTGGCGTTAATTCTTCGGTGGCTGGGCGCCAATCCGATCGATCGGCGCGATGTTGTCCACCAGCCAGCGGCCGTCGCGTTTGGTGAGCGTCAGCCGCAGCGCAAGCACCGACTGCTCGGGCTGCGTCTTGGCGGCTACGCTGGTGCGCCGCACCAGGGCGGCCGACACCGCGTCTTCGGGGCCGAGGGCCTCAATGCCCACCGAGATAATCTCGCCCTGCTGCGATATTCCTCCGGACTTCAGGTCGGCGGTCGCCCGGTCGAAATCACGGGTAAAGGACTGCCCCTGCGCCTCGGTCATGTGCTCGGTGGCCGTGCGCAGGTAGGTCTCCGGGCTGCCTGGGGTGAAGTTCACCACCGCCTCGGCCACCGTCGCGGCAACGTCGGTCACGGCAACCCGGTCCGCGTTGCCGTCCCGATCGGGCACCGTCCAATGCCGGTACCCCACCACCGTCACGGCCAGCACCGAGGCCGTGGCCAGGGCGACAATTCCGGCCCGCAGCGCCGGCCCATCGTCGTCGGTGCCGACGGTCACCGAATCCCGCCGGGCCAGATAGGCATTCACCGCCATACCTTGGGCGATGAGCAGACAGGACACCGTGCACACCACCACCCACCAGACAGGCCAGCGCAGTATCACGCCCAGCGCCACGATCGCCAGTGCCGTCACCAGCGGCGCCAGCAGGTCAAAGAGGATGACCCGCAACATATTCCGGCTCATCGCAGCAGCTCCAGACCGGAGATCAACAGCTGGTCTCCCACCTTCGACACCGCAAGGCGCATATGCCACTGATTGACCTTGGGGGCGGCGTTGGCATCGCGCGTCACCGAGGTTGCCACCACCATGACGCGGTCTATCCGCTCCACGGACGACAGGCCAACATCCTCATCCGGAATGGGTCGCGCCTGCCCTCGTTCGATGGCCACCGAGTCGATCTCGCCGGCCGCATCGGCATCGACCGTTCGTGCGAGCTTCACAACGCCCGCGAGCATCTCCCCCAGGTGGTCGCTGAGCCGACCAACCGTGCCGTCCTGCAGCGTCTGCACACTGGAATCAAGATTGCTTTTTTTCATGTTGATCAGGGTGTTCACCCAGTTCACAGCGGTGTCAAGCACGCGGGCGTCGTAGCGGTCGCGAGCCACCTGGCTGTGATGCCCGGCGCCGATGAGCACCGAAAGCACCAGTGCGACAACCGCGGTCACGCCGAGGACCGCGGACAACACCCCGTAACGGGAGAAGACGGGTCCATCTCCACTGCCAAGGCCGGATGCCGGGTCGTCTTTGCTCACGGGCCTCACCCTAGCGACCCGTGCCACCATGGACGGGTGACGACAGAATCCGTGCTGCCAAAATCCGGTATCGACCTGAGCCACCGTGACGAATCCATCCGCCCCCAGGATGACCTTTTCGGCCATGTCAACGGGCGCTGGCTCGCCGAATATGCCATTCCGGCCGACCGCGCCGTCGATGGCGCGTTCCGGACGCTGTTCGACCGCGCCGAGGAGCAGGTCCGCGAGATCATCATCGAGGCGGCCGACTCGGGCGCCGCCGAGGGAACCGAATCACAGAAGATCGGCGATCTGTTCGCGAGCTTCATGGACACCGAGACCGTGTCCGATCTGGGGCTGGCGCCTTTGCACCAGGAACTGGACCTGATCGCCTCGGTGTCCGACGTCACCGCCTTGGCTGCGGTCATGGGTGCGTTGCAGCGGGCCGGCGTGGGCAGCGGTGTGGGCTGCTACGTGGATACCGACGCCAAGGATTCCTCGCGCTATCTCCTGCACCTCAGCCAGTCCGGTCTTGGCCTGCCCGACGAGTCCTACTACCGCGAAGATCAGCACGCGGCGACACGGGACGCGTATCGCGCGCACATCGCCGCGATGTTCACGTTGGTGCACGGCGGTGGCGACCACACAGATACCGCCGAGCGGATCGTGGCGCTGGAAACCAAGGTCGCCGCAGCACACTGGGATGTGGTGAAGCGCCGGGACGCCGAGCTGAGCTACAACCTGCTGAGGTTCGCCGACTTGGAGCAGACCGCACCCGGATTCGATTGGAACGGATGGATATCCGGGCTGGGTGCGACCACCGGCCAGGTCACCGAACTCGTGGTGCGACAGCCCGACTATCTGACCACCTTCGCGCAGCTGTGGGCTTCGGAACCGCTGAGTGACTGGCAGCAGTGGGCAAGCTGGCGGCTGATCTGTGCCCGTGCGGCGTACCTCACCGAGCCGCTGGTGAACGAGAACTTTGATTTCTACGGACGCACACTGTCGGGTACCGAGCAGATTCGCGATCGCTGGAAACGCGGTGTTGCAGTGGTCGAGTCGCTACTCGGCGAGGCCGTGGGGCAGCTCTACGTGGCACGGCACTTTCCGCCGAACGCCAAGGCGCGCATGGAGATACTGGTCGACAACCTGCGCGAGGCGTATCGGGTCAGCATCACCGACCTGGAGTGGATGACACCGGAGACCCGTGAACGGGCCCTACAGAAGCTCGACAAGTTCACGCCCAAGATCGGCTACCCGGCCACATGGCGCGACTACTCGACGATCGCCATCAGTCGTGACGATCTGCTGGGGAATGTCCGGCGCGCCACCGCCGCCGAGTGCGATCGGGGCCTGGCCAAGCTGGCCGGGCGGGTCGATCGGGACGAATGGTTCATGACCCCACAGACGGTGAACGCGTACTACAACCCGGGCATGAATGAAATCGTCTTCCCCGCAGCCATTTTGCAGCCACCTTTCTTTGACGCGGACGCCGACGATGCCGCCAACTACGGAGGCATCGGAGCCGTCATCGGGCACGAGATTGGCCACGGGTTCGACGATCAAGGCTCCAAATACGACGGTGACGGCAATCTGGTCAACTGGTGGACCGACACCGACCGCGACGAGTTCGGGGTGCGCACCGAGGCGTTGATCAAGCAGTACGACGGGTTCATCCCCCGCGAGCTCTCCGATCAGCATGTGAACGGCGCCTTCACCGTCGGCGAGAACATCGGCGATCTGGGTGGACTCTCCATCGCACTGCTCGCCTACGAGATCTCGCTAGGCGGGGGCACGGGGCCGGTCATTGACGGATTGACCGGTGTGCAGCGTGTCTTCTATGGCTGGGCACAGGTCTGGCGCACCAAAGCCCGTGAGGCCGAGGCCATCCGGCGCCTTTCCGTCGACCCTCACTCACCGCCGGAGTTCCGGTGCAACGGTGTGGTGCGCAATATCGACGCGTTCTACGGGGCCTTCGAGCTCAGCACCGACGACGAGATGTTCCTGGAAGCCGACCAGCGCGTGCGCATCTGGAGTTGACGACGACGCAACGAGAAAGCCCCCGACCATTGGCCGGGGGCTTTCTCGTAGAGCTGGAAACGCTAGAAACGCTGCCAGTCGTCGTAGCCGTCGTAATCCTTGTACGGACCGCCCGGCGAGTTCTTGACGATCACCGGGTCACCGGGGTGCGACTGGTTGAAGAACCAAGTCGCATTCTCGGTGCTCAGGTTGATGCAACCATGGCTGGTATCACTCTTGCCCTGCTGGCCGACCGACCACGGCGCAGCGTGGACGAAGATGCCTGAGTTTGTCAGGCGGGTAGCCCAGTAGACGTCGAGCTTGTAGCCCTCGGGCGAATTGACCGGCACCCCATAGGTCGAGGAGTCCATCACCATCTTCTGGAACTTCTCGCTGACGTAGTACGTGCCGTTCTTGGTCTCGTGCTTCTTGTCGTGCTTACCCATCGACATCGGCATGGTGCGCTCGACGACACCGTTGCGAGTGGTTGTCATCGTGAATGTCGCGTCGTCGACGGTGGACACGAATGCGTCACCGACCTTGAAGCTCCACTTGGTACCGCCGGCGTTCACGTTCACGTCGGTGTTCGCGGGCCAGAACTGCGTGGGCTTCCAGCGCAGCTGCTGATCGGTGTACCAGTAGAAGTAACCCGGAGCCGGCTTCGACGAGGTGATCTTCACGGCGGCTTCAGCAGCCTTCTTATCCGTCACCGGAGCCGCGAAGACAATCGTCACGGGCTGGGCCACACCGACGACGTCGCCGTTATTCGGGGAGTTCTTCAGCAGCCCAACCGGCAGCGGCGGCACATCACCGGTGGGGGGTGCCCCAGGCGGCGGGGTGGTGGGCGCCGGGGGTGGCGGAACCTCACCGGGCGGCGGCACATCGGGCGCCGCCGGTGGCGGGGGTGGCGGCAACTCCCACGGCAGTGGCGGGGGCGGCGGGGGACCGGGCTCTTCGATACCCGGATCTGCGGGATCACCCGGATCAGCGAGTGCAGGAACTACCCCGGCACCCAACAGTCCTGCGACACAGATACCGCTGACGAGGGCGCGCCGGAACGAACGAGTTAAGACAAGCATGCTCACTCCTGTAGACACGACACATCCAGTGTGTCATAGGGTTCGTCGCCACCAGGCGACGCGATGATTCACCCGCCCAAGAAAATAGGCTCTGAGCAGTCATAATCGCCATTGATTAGAAAAGGTCACATCCATAACCCCATAGGGGTATGTGACGTGGATCATCACACTTGATCGCTGAGCAAGAGCCCTAAAGCACTCGCCCAGCTAAGTACTCCCGACAGATTACCGGGTCAGCGCGCGGGCGATGAGCATCAGCTGTACTTCACTTGTGCCCTCGCCGATCTCCAGGATCTTGCTGTCCCGGTACTGGCGAGCGACCGGAGACTCGTTCATGAATCCGGCTCCCCCGAAGATCTGGGTGGCGTCACGGGCGTTGTCCATGGCCGCCTCGCTGGCCATCAGCTTGGCAATCGAGGCTTCGGTCTTGAAGGGTTTTCCGGCCAGCAGTAGTGCGGCAGCGTGGTAGTAGGCCAAGCGGGAGGTGTGCGCGCGGGCCTGCATCCGGGCGATCTTGAACGAGACGGATTGGTAGTCGATGATGGCGCTGCCGAAGGCCGGGCGGCTACGCGCGTATCGCAGGCTCTCATCGACACATCCCTGTGCGGCACCGGTCGCCAACGCGGCGATGGCGATCCGCCCCTCATCGAGAATGCGCAGGAACCCCGCGTACCCCCGGCCGCGTTCACCCAGCAGATTCTCGTAGGGCACCCGAACATCATCGAAACTCAGTGGATGGGTGTCCGAGGCATGCCAGCCGACCTTGTCGTACCCCGGCTCGACGGTGAACCCCGGCGTTCCCGCAGGCACGTGAATGACGGAGATTTCCGGCGATCCATCTGCGGCGCGTCCGGTCACCGCCGCGACACCCACCACCGCGGTGATATCGGTACCGGAGTTGGTGATGAATGCCTTGGAGCCGTTGATGACCCAACTGCCGTTGTCCTCGATGGCCCGGGTGCGGATCGATCCGGGTATATCGGTACCACCACCGGGCTCGGTTAAGCCGAAGGCGGCCAAAGAATTTCCGGAGGCAAGCTCGGGCAGCCAGCGCTGCTTCTGCTCTTCGCTGCCGAATCGGTAGATCGGCATGGCGCCCAGCGAAACGGCCGCCTCGAGGGTGATGGCCACACTCTGGTCCACCCGGGCCAGTTCCTCGAGCGTCAGGCACAGGGCGAAGTAGTCGCCGCCCATACCGCCGTACTCCTCGGGGAATGGCAGACCGAACAGTCCCATCTCACCCATCTGCGCCACCACCGCATACGGGAAGGTTTTGGTGGCATCATGGTGCGCGGCGACGGGTGCGACCACCGAATTCGCAAATTCCTCAACGGTTTTGCGCAGCGAGTTGTACTCGTCGGGCAGTTCGGCGGTGCTGAAGGTCATGGTGTCCCCTCCTCGGAGTTGATGGTCGGGTGGATGGTGGCCAGAAGCTGGTCGACGGCCACCTGGTCGCCGACGGCCACCGATACCGTCACGGTTCCGGCAATGGGTGCACGCAGGGTGTGTTCCATCTTCATGGCCTCGACCACCACCACTGGAGCGTCGCGCTCCACCACGGTGCCCGTGCTCACCGAAACCACCCGCACAACCCCTGGCATGGAGCTACGGATCTCCCCGTCCTCATCTTCACCGTCGATGTGCCGCAACCGGGGCTCGGGCGCGATATCGGCGTGCCAGGTTCCGTCCTCGGTCGCGATCCACGCGGCAGAATCCGCCCGGATGGCGTCAGCACGGTGCAGCTGGCTCGCCAATTCGACACTCACTTGCCCTGTCCCGCAGTGCACTCCGACCGGAGTCTGTTCGCCATCACCGATGCTGACATCGGTAACCGGGTCACCCCAGAGCCGCACCAATTCGATCGAATCTCCGATGCGGAGTCGATGTGCCCGCGGCGCGTGTACCCCAACGCGCCATCCGGACTTTCCGTTCCACAGTGTCCCGGAGCTGGATTCACCGTCAAGTAAGCCGGACGCGGCCACCCATACCCACGGCGGCGCGACGGGCGGATGGTATTCGGCCGCGATCTTGTCGAGTAGCGCCGTATCGATGTCTCCAGATATCACAATGGGATTGGTCAGCAACGCACGCAGGAAGTCGATATTGGTGCCCACCCCAAGTATCCGGGTTTCGGCGAGTGCCTGGTCGGCATCGGCGAGCGCGGTTTCGCGGTCGGCGGCATGCACGATGACCTTGGCCAGCATCGGGTCGAATCGTGAACCCACCACCGATCCCGTCGCCAACGCTGTATCGGTGCGTGCACTATCCGAAAAGCGTGCCAATGCAACCGTTCCGCCGGTGGGGAGGAACTCGCGAGCGGGATCTTCGGCGTATACCCGAGCCTCGACCGCGTGCCCGGTCAACGAAATCTGCTCCTGTGCCAGCGGGAGCCGTTCTCCCGATGCGACGAGGATCTGCCACTGCACCAGGTCGATACCGGTCACCATCTCGGTGACCGGATGTTCTACCTGTAGCCGGGTGTTCATCTCCATGAAGTAGTAGGACTCGGGAGCATCGCTGTCGAGGATGAACTCGACGGTTCCGGCGCCGAAATATCCCACACTGCGCGCGATCTGACATGCCGTCTCCCCCATCGCGGCACGCAATTGTGGGGTCAGCAGCGGCGACGGCGCCTCTTCGATCACCTTCTGGTGCCGGCGCTGCAGGCTGCATTCACGCTCACCCAGGTGCACCACGTTGCCATGGGTGTCGCCGAAGACCTGAACCTCGATGTGCCTGGGACGAGCCAGATAACGCTCGACCAGCAAGGTGTCGTCGCCGAAGATGGCGGTGGCCTCACGCCGGGATGCGACCAGCGCATCGGATATGACGCTCAGATCGCGCACCACGCGCATACCCTTGCCGCCACCGCCCGCGGAGGGCTTGATGATCAGCGGGGTCCCGATCTTCTCTGCAGTGGCTACCAGCTCGGCATCGGAGAGTGCACCGACGCTGCCCGGAACGACCGGCTCACCGGCCGCGGCCACGGTGTCTTTGGCCCTGATCTTGTCGCCCATGGCATCCATGGCTTCGGCGGGCGGTCCGACGAAAACGATTCCCGCAGCCTGGCACGCACGCACGAAATCGGCTTTCTCCGAGACGAACCCGTATCCGGGGTGGATGGCTTGCGCGCCGGTCTGTTTGGCCGCACTGATGATCGCGTCGATGTCGAGGTAGCCCGAGGAATCGGAACCGAGACGCACGGCGGTGTCGCAGGCACCGAGGTGGTCGGTGTCTCCGTCGGTGTAGACCGCGATGGAACGAATTCCCATGGCCCGCAGCGTCGATGCGATGCGGACCGCGATCTCGCCGCGGTTGGCAATGAGGACACTCTGCACTGTCACCTGTTCACATCCTGAAGACGCCGTAGGAAACCGGTTCAAGGGGTGCGTTGGCGCAAATCCCCAACGCCAAGCCGACCACCGTACGGGTGTCGGCGGGGTCGATGACCCCGTCGTCCCAGAGGCGCGCCGTCGAGTAATACGGGTTGCCTTGTCGCTCATACTGTTCGCGTATCGGCGCCTTGAAGGCTTCCTGTTCGGCCTCGGTGAACTCCTTGCCCGATGCAGCACTCTGATCGGCGCGCACGGTGGCCAGCACCGAGGCGGCCTGCTCACCACCCATCACCGAGATGCGGGCATTCGGCCACATCCAGAGGAATCGCGGCGAGTATGCGCGCCCGCACATCGAGTAATTGCCGGCCCCGTAGGAGCCGCCAATGACCACAGTCAGCTTGGGCACCCGCGCGCACGCGACGGCGGTGACCATTTTTGCGCCGTGTTTGGCGATTCCGGCGGCCTCGTAGTCCCGTCCCACCATGAACCCGGAGATGTTCTGCAGGAAGAGCAGCGGAATGCGTCGCTGGTCGCACAGCTCGATGAAATGCGCTGCCTTCATGGCACTTTCGGCGAAAAGCACACCGTTGTTGGCGATGATCCCCACCGGGTGCCCGTGCAGTCGCGCGGTGCCGGTGACCACTGACTTGCCGTACTCAGCCTTGAACTCGGTGAAGGTGCCACCATCTATGAGCCGGACGATCACCTCGTGTACATCGTACGGAATGCGAGGATCGGTCGGCACCACGTCGTACAGCGTGCTCGGATCACGCTCCGGGGCAATTGTTTCCACGACGGGCCACGGCGACTCGGCCCTGGGCGCAAGGGTAGACACGATCCGGCGGACGATCTGCAGCGCGTCCTTGTCGTCCGCGGCCAGGTGATCGGTCACGCCAGAAGTACGCGAGTGCAGGTCACCGCCGCCCAACTCCTCGGCGGTCACCACCTCACCGGTGGCGGCCTTCACCAGCGGCGGTCCACCCAAGAAGATCGTGCCCTGCTTGCGCACGATGACGGCTTCATCGCTCATCGCGGGCACATACGCACCACCTGCTGTGCAGCTGCCCAGTACCGCGGCGATCTGCGGAATTCCCTTGGCGCTCATGGTTGCCTGGTTGTAGAAGATGCGGCCAAAGTGCTCGCGATCCGGGAACACCTCGTCCTGCTTCGGCAGGAACGCGCCACCGGAATCCACCAGATAGATACAGGGCAGCCGGTTCTGCAGCGCGACTTCTTGAGCGCGCAGATGCTTCTTGACCGTCATCGGATAGTAGGTACCGCCCTTGACCGTCGCGTCATTGGCGGCGATCACGCATTCGCGACCCGAGACACGGCCGATGCCGGCGATCATGCTGGCACCGGGGGCGTCATCGTCGTACATGCCGTTGGCCGCCAACGGCGACAATTCCAGGAACGGGCTGCCCGGGTCGAGGAGCGCGTCCACCCGATCGCGCGGCAGCAGCTTGCCCCGGTCGATATGTCGTTGCCTGGACTGTTCGTTGCCGCCGAGCGCTGTGAGTGCGAGCCGCTCGCGCAGCTCGGCGACCAGCCGGGCGTGCTCCGCCCTGTTCTGCTCACCAACCAGAGTCATTACCCAGCTCCGAACTTTGAAATTTCAGTTAATGACGATTAACTAGGTTTAGGCTAATCTCGATTAACTGTTTTGTCTATAGCGGGCCATGGCGGAGGTTTGATGACCAACCTGATACCCGAGTCGGAATCCCCGAACAAGCGCGAACGCGCCAAGGCCGATCGGCGCGATCAGCTGCTGCACGCCGCCGGCCGTCTTCTGGCCATGCGCGGATACGCGCGGGTACGACTGGAGGATCTGGGCTCCGCGGTGGGCATCAGCGGTCCGGCGATCTACCGGCACTTCCCCAACAAGGAAGCGCTCTTGGTGGATCTGCTCACCGGCATCAGTCGCCGGCTCCTAGAAGGCGGGCTGGCCGTCGCGGAAGCGGCCGGCACCCCGGCGGAGGCCCTCGACGGCCTCATCGATTTTCACCTCGACTTCGCGCTCAACGAGAGTGATCTGATCCGCGTGCAGGACCGCGACCTTGATTCACTACCCGAGAACGCGCGGCGCCAAGTGCGCCAGTATCAGCGCCGCTATGTGGAGGCTTGGGTTCAGGTGCTGTGCCGGGCGGACCCCGACCTTGATGAGTCGGACGCGCGGATCAAGGCACACGCAGCCTTCGGGCTGATGAACTCCACGCCCTACAGTGCGGGCCGATCGGCGCCCGCACAGACGCGAACGGTATTGCGGCAGATGGTGGTTGCCGCACTGGACTCCTAGCTGCGGACCAACCGGGCGATGGCCGCGGAGGCCTCTGCCAGCTTCTCGTCGGCATCTGCGCCACCGGAAGCGACCGCGTTGGAGACGCAATGACCAAGGTGCTCGTCGAGCAGCCCGAGGGCGACCGACCGGAGTGCGCTCTGCGCCGCGCTGATCTGCGTCAGCACGTCGATGCAGTACTTGTCCTCGTCGATCATCTTCGCGATACCGCGCACCTGCCCCTCGATGCGCAGGAGCCGCTTGGCGTAGTCATCTTTTTTCAGCGAGTAACCGTGTCCGGTCGAAGTCTTGGTGTTCATATCCATTTACCCCTTGAGAAGGCCCTGCATCGTGTCGATCTCAGGCTGCTGATTATCGATGATCTGTTGCGCCAACTGCTTTGCCGCAGGGTACTGGCCTCCGGAGAGTTCCGCATTCGACATGGCGATGGCCCCCTGGTGATGGGCGATCATCGACTGCAGCCACAGCTGATCAAAGACCTCACCGTTGAGCGTCTTCATCCGGTCTAGCACCGGTGTGTCCACCATGCCAGGCATGTGCCCCGCCGGATCATGCCCCTCGGGCATGGTGGGCTGATTCCATTTCTTGAGCCACTCGGTAAAGATGTCGATCTCCGGCTGTTGGGCCGTCTCGATGTTCTTCGCGAGATCCAGAACCGCGGGGTTGACGGTGCGCCCCTCCGTCAACTTCGACATCTCAACGGCCTGCTCGTGATGCATGATCATCTGCTGAGCGAAGGTCACATCGGCATCGTTGTGGTCGGATACCGGAGCCGCAGCGCTGTTGGTGTCCAGCGTCGTCGTCATTCCCGACATCCCGGAATGACCCGAATGCTCGGACTTCGTTTCATCCCCCTTGTTATCCGAGCTACAAGCCGACAGAATCAGCACTGCGGCAGCAGTGCCAGCCAGGAAGGCAGTCCGAGTTCGGTTTTGCATGCCACCATCATAGCCCAGATACCCCCGTAGGGTACGAAATCGAGATGTGGCATACCCCTCATGGGTACGAATCGGCTAAGCCACCGACTCTTCCAGTTGCGTCAGCGCCTCCTCCAGATGAGTGAGGATGCGCTGCAGATGCGGCACACTCGTGCGGCATCCGGTCAACCCGAAATGCATCGACGGTCCACTGCTGGTGCAGGTGATGTTCAAGGCCACCCCGTCGATCGGAATGGATACGGGATAGCACCCATCCATCTCGAACCCGTTCCAGAACATGTCGGTGCGCGGGCCGGGGACATTAGAAATGATCACGTTGAACGCAGGCGCCGCCCGGTCCACCAAGCCCGGGACGGCACCGCTCAGCACAGGAGCACCGTTGAGCGCACCCACCAGCATCCGCTGCAGCGGCGTCATCTCCGAGAGCACCGACTTGGCAGCCTGCACCGAGTCCCTGATCGCGCTGAACCGCTCCAGCGGATCAGGTTTATCGGTCGCGAGGTTAGCCAGCAGCGCGGTGATCGAGTTCCCCGCGTTCTGGTCACCATCCGCCCGGATCGACACCGGGCACATAGCGATGAGCGGCTTGACGGGTAGCGCGTGCTGCTCCTCCAGATAGGTACGCAAGGCGCCCGCGCACATGGCCAGCACCACATCGTTGACGGTGCCACCCAGTGCCTTGCCTGCCTCCTTGATCCGGGCCATCGACCAGGTTTGCGCCGCGAATCGCCGCGCGCCTCCGATCGAGACGTTCAGCATGGTGTGCGGCGCCGAAAGAGGCTTCACCAGCTGCGGATCAGACAGCGCATGACGGCCGTATTTGAGCAGACCGGGCGGAATGGACACGACCTGTCGCACCGCGCCCGCCGCACCTTTGACCAGATCCAGGGCCGAGGTGTTGGTCGTGCTCACGATGCTGCTCTTGGCGCGCCGCTTGGCCGGCGCCCACACGGCCTGGCAGTCACGCGCATCAGGATCATCCGATAGCGAGCGCATCATCATCCGCAAGGCGCCGACGCCATCGATCACCGCATGGTGCATTTTGGTGTAGACGGCTAGGCGTCCATCCGAAAGCCCTTCCACCACATGCATTTCCCACAACGGGCGGTGCCGATCAAGCGGCGAACTATGCCACCGAGAGGTGACGGTCAGCAGCTCACGCACGCGGGCCGGGCGCGGCAACGCCGAACGGCGCACGTGGTACTCCCAATCGACCTCGTCGTCGATGATCCACCTGATGTTGCCCATCACCGCCAGCGGCTGCCCCGGCCGTTTGCGGAAGTCTGACGACACCTCGGTGGTCGACATCAGCTGTTCGTAGAACACCTCGGCATAGTCCGGTCCGGCGTCGACGGGCGGTTTGAACAGCTGCAAGCCGCCGACATGGAAGGGATGTTCCCTCGTTTCCCCGATGAGAAACATCGAGTCGCTGACCGGCATGAATGGCATACCGGCCATCATTGCTGTCGGCTCTCCGTTTTGCGGCGGTTTCGTCGCGCACGTTTTCGCCACGAGACGGTGTGCCGACGCCTGCGCAATCCCGTTTGCACCGGCGAGGGATACTTAACCCCATGTCAGCCCCGCACAAGCCCGATTCTCTTCGCGCAAGCGGCTCATCGCAGCCCGATATCAAGCCCCGTAGCCGCGACGTCACCGACGGCCTGGAGAAGACCGCCGCCCGTGGCATGCTGCGCGCGGTAGGCATGGGTGATGACGACTGGGTCAAGCCGCAGATCGGTGTCGGCTCGTCCTGGAACGAAATCACCCCCTGCAACATGTCGCTGCAACGACTCGCCCAGTCGGTCAAGGGCGGCGTGCACGAGGCCGGCGGCTACCCGTTGGAGTTCGGCACCATCTCGGTGTCCGACGGCATCTCGATGGGCCACGAGGGCATGCATTTCTCGCTGGTATCCCGCGAGGTCATCGCCGACAGCGTCGAGACCGTCATGCAGGCCGAGCGCCTAGACGGGTCGGTGCTGCTGGCCGGATGCGATAAGTCGATCCCCGGAATGCTCATGGCCGCAGCACGTTTGGACTTGGCCTCGGTGTTCGTCTACAACGGTTCGATCATGCCGGGCAGGGCCAAGCTTACCGACGGCACTGAGAAGGAAGTCACCATCATCGACGCCTTCGAGGCGGTCGGCGCGTGTGCGCGCGGGCTGATGTCGCGTGAGGATGTCGACATCATCGAGCGCGCCATCTGTCCGGGCGAGGGCGCCTGCGGCGGTATGTACACCGCGAACACCATGGCCAGCGCCGCCGAAGCATTGGGAATGTCCTTGCCGGGCAGTGCCTCTCCCGTCGCCATCGACAAGCGCCGCGAGGTCTATGCGCGCAAGTCCGGCGAGGCCGTTGTCGAGATGCTGCGCCGCGGGATCACGGCGCGCGACATCCTGACCAAGAAAGCCTTCGAGAACGCCATCGCCGTGGTCATGGCGTTCGGCGGGTCCACCAACGCGGTGCTGCACCTGCTGGCCATCGCTCATGAAGCAGAGGTGCCGCTGTCCCTCGAAGACTTCACCCGCATCGGCAACAAGGTGCCTCACCTGGCCGACGTGAAACCCTTTGGCCGCCATGTGATGAAGGACGTCGACGAGATCGGCGGTGTGCCCGTGGTGATGCGCGCACTGCTGGATGCCGGTCTACTGCACGGTGATTGTCTGACCGTCACCGGCAAGACCATGGCCGAAAACCTGGCACACATCGCCCCGCCGGATCCGGACGGCAAGGTGCTGCGTGCCATGAACAACCCGATCCACCCGACCGGTGGCATCACCATCCTGCACGGCTCGCTGGCGCCCGAGGGCGCCGTGGTGAAATCGGCAGGCTTCGAATCGGATGTGTTCGAGGGCACCGCAAGGGTTTTCGAAAGGGAGCGGGCGGCGCTCGATGCGCTGGAAGACGGCACCATCACCCACGGCGATGTCGTCGTGATCCGCTACGAGGGTCCCAAGGGCGGCCCCGGCATGCGTGAGATGCTGGCGATCACCGGCGCCATCAAGGGCGCGGGGCTGGGCAAGGACGTGCTGCTGATGACCGACGGACGTTTCTCCGGAGGCACCACCGGCCTATGCGTCGGCCATATCGCGCCGGAAGCCGTGGACGGTGGACCCATCGCCTTTGTCAAGGACGGTGACCGCATCCGGCTCGACGTCGCCAACGGCAAGCTCGACCTGCTCGTCGACGAGGCGGAACTTGCCGCGCGCCGTGAGGGATTCGAGCCGTTGCCGCCGCGCTACAAGACCGGCGTGCTGGCCAAGTACACCAAGCTGGTGCAGTCGGCGGCTGTCGGAGCGGTCTGCGGCTAGACCTTCCGGCCTCTCTTCAGGGCGGGGTGGCTCCGCGCGACCATCCGCGTGAGCAATCCACGCGGAAGCAGGTGGTTGGCGGCCACACCGATCCGGTTGGCCAGACCGGGCACGATCACCGTCTTGCCCGCTGCCAATCCATCGACCGCGTTCCTGGCGACGGTCGCAGCGTCCACCCACATGACCTTGGGCATCGCGGCTTCGGCATCCTCGTCCGAGATTCCCACCGCCGCGCCGAATCCTGTTTTCACAGGCCCCGGACACAGCGTCGCGGCGCTGACGCCGGTGCCCCGCAGCTCTTCGTTCAGCGCGTGCGTGTACGACACCACGAATGCCTTCGCGGCCCCGTAGGCGGCCTGGCCGGGCAGTGGGCCAAAAGCGCCGACCGAGCCGACGTTGAGCACCACACCGCTGCCGCGCGCCACCATCTGCGGCACAAAACGTGAACACAGGTCCACCACCGCGCTGACGTCCACCGCCACAAGGTTGAGCTCGGCGGCCGGGTCGGATTCGGCGACGGGCCCTGCGGTACTCAGACCGGCGTTGTTCACCAGCACATCAACCGCGAGTCCCAGCTCTGCCACGCGGCGCGGCAATTGGGCGCGTTCGTGATCGTTGGATAGATCAACGGCCAACACCCGCGCGGATGGTCCCAGTGTCTCAGCCAGCTCCTGCAGCCGGTCGGCGCGCCGGGCCACCAGCACCACGACATAGCCGCGTCGCGAAAATTCGCGCGCCAACTCCTCGCCGATACCCGACGAGGCTCCGGTGATCAGGACGGCGGCACCGGCGCGCGGTGAGGGAAGCACGCACCGAGCCTATGCGGCCGGCACTGCCGCGGCGGAAGGAAATTTTCGGGGCTAGCCGAGGCGCGAGGGATCTCGGTAACGCTGCCCGTTCCGTGCGATTTCCCCGGGTTCTGGCAGCGGCTCCTCACTATCGAGGTAGACACCACCCGTACGCAGGTTGTCCTCGACAATGAGCCAGATCCGCCGGACCAGACTCTCGATCAATCGCTCTTGAGAGGTCTCCCCCGGCTGATCGAGCCAGTAACTCACCGAGGTCTCGGCCATCCCTACGATGCACATCGCCAGCAGCTCGGCATCGGTATCGACCCCAAACGCATCGAGGTAGACGGCAAATACGCGCGAAAGATGCAGTCCTGCAGACATTTTGATATCGGCAATGGCGTCGGGTGCGTCCGAACCCTCGGAGAGCGAGCAGCGCGCAAGATACCGATACAGATTGCGGTGCCCGACGAGAAAACGGACGTACCCACCGATACCCGCCTCGATGATCTGCGTCATCGAACCGAGCGGCTGCCATACGGGTGCAAGCTCGGCGATGATCATGTCGCCGGCCCGGCGGGCCACCGCACGCTGCAAGTCCCCGGCACCGTCGAAATGCCTGTAGAGCTTCGTTCGGGTGACCCCCACGTAGGCCGCGATCTGCTCCGTGGATGTCTGCGGTCCGTGCTCGGCGATGGCGGCAAGGGCGGCCTCGACGAACTCGGCCCGGCGCCGTTCGCGCTGGCCATCCCACCTGCCAGCGGGGAGTTCTTGGCTGTCGGGCTGCACGAAGCTCACTCTAGCAATGGGGTGGTACGTCACGTACCATGTGACCCACCGAACATGTCATCACCCGACTTCGACTAGAGCGCGAGCTGAATTCCATGACCGACGTACAGATCGAATCCCCCGTCGACCAGGCCCTGCAGGATTTGACCGAAGGCGAAAAGACCTGGGCCGAAACCTCTTTGGCGCGGCGCTTGCAGCTGCTGGTCGACACACGTCAACGCGTGATCGACAACGCGCAGCAGTGGGTGCAAGCCGCGGCGTTCCAGATCAAAAAGCTCGACCCGGAATCCCCGCTGGTCGGCGAGGAATGGATCTCGGGCCCGTACGCCGTCGCCGGCGCCCTTGCCGCCCTGATCGCCAGCCTCGAACAGCTCCAGGCCGGGCACAGCCCACTGCGCGACGCCAAATTCGGTGTCACCCCCGGTGGCCGTACGACGGTTTCGGTGTTGCCGCTCAACATCTTCGACAGCCTGCTGCTGTCCGGATTCAGTGCCGAGCTGTGGTTGCAGCCCGGCGTGGACCAGGCCGAGGCCCTGCGCACCGCGGGCCTGGCTCAACGCGACCCCAGGCACACCCACGGGGTTGGCGCGGTGCTCGGCGCCGGCAACATCACCTCGATCGCTCCCCTCGACACGCTGTATGAGCTGTTCGCCAACAACCGAGTGGTGGCGCTCAAGCTCAACCCCATCACCGATCCGCTGCTGCCGGTGTTCACCAAGGTGCTGCAGCCCTTCATTGACATCGGCGCGGTACGGATCCTGACCGGCGGGGCAGATGTCGGCACCTACCTGGTGCACCACCAGCTGGTCGACCACGTCCACATGACCGGCAGCTCGATCACCCACGACGCGATCGTGTTCGGCACCGGCGAGGAGGGCGCGCAGCGCAAGGCCGCCAACCAGCCGGTCCTGGACAAGGCCATCACCAGCGAGCTGGGAGGCGTCTCGCCGACCATCGTCGTGCCCGGCGAATGGAGCTCCTCGGACATCGAGTTCCAGACCCGCCATATCGCCACCCAGCGCCTGCACAACAACGGCTACAATTGCATCGCTTCGCAGGTCGTGGTGCTCTCGAAGGCATGGCCGCAGCGCGAGGAGTTCCTTGCCGCGCTGCGCAAGGCCGTCGATGAGGCGCCGCCCCGTCCCGCCTACTACCCCGGTTCCGATGACCGGGTGGCCGGCGCGCAGCAGTCCTATCCGGACGCCGAGCGGCTCGGCCAAAACGGCGCGCGGGTGCTCGTCGTCGATCCCGAGGATCGCACGGCCCTACTGCGCACCGAATACTTCGGGCCGGTCCTGGGTGTCATCGAACTGGATACCGCCAACGACCCGGACGGAGCCGAGTTCGTGCGCGAGGCGGCGCGGGTCGCCAATGAGGAATTCGTCGGCACTCTCGGCGTGAACGTGCTCGCGCACCCCGACACCATTGAGCAGCTGGGATCGCAATTCGATGCCCTGATCGAGGACCTGCGGTACGGCACCGTCGCCATCAACGCCTGGACCGGCGTGGGTTACCTGACCCCCGCCGCCACCTGGGGCGCATTCCCCGGCCACGTCCTCAACGACGTGCAAAGCGGAATCGGTGTGGTGCACAACGGGTTCCTGGTCGAAAAGCCGGAACGTACCGTGGTGCGCGGACCTTTCCGGCCCTTCCCGCGGTCCGTGGTGCACGGTGAGTGGGCGCTGTCCCCGAAGCCGCCGTGGTTCGTGAGCAATGCCACAGCGGCGAGCACCGGCGAACTGCTGGTCAACTTCGCCAGTAAGCCCAGCCTGCTGAAAGTCCCCCGGATCTTCATCTCCGCGCTACGGGGCTGACACGAATCACCTTGTGCGCCACGGACTACATGCGGCGTAGTGTCGAATCATGGCCGAGGCAGACACCCGCTGGATAAAGATCGACGACTACCTGGAGCGCACCGTCGCTACCGACGCTGCCGAGTTGAACCACATTCGGCAGGCACAGGAGGACGGCGGGCTGCCGGATATCGCGGTGTCGGCGACACAGGGCAAGTTCCTGTATCTGCTGGCCACGATCGCCAAGGCCCGCCGGGTACTGGAGGTCGGGACGCTCGGCGGGTACAGCACCGCGTGGCTCGCCAAGGCGGTCGGACCCGAGGGCGCGGTGGTGACCCTCGAATTCGATCCCAAGCACGCCGCCGTCGCCCAGGCCAGCCTGATCGAGGCGGGCCTCGGGGACCGGGTACAGGTTGTGGTGGGCGCCGCCCTGGACTCACTGCCCGCCGTCGAGGGCCCGTTTGATCTGGTGTTCATCGACGCCGACAAGTCCAACAATCCGGGCTATCTGGACTGGGCGCTGCGGCTGACCCAGCCGGGAGCAGTCATCGTCGTGGACAACGTCATTCGCTGGATCTCCGAGGAGGGCCCGAATGCCGAAGGAACCCGCGAGGCGCTGGAGCGGCTGGGCTCTGATCCACGTCTGGATGCCACCGCGCTGCAGACCGTGGGCGTCAAGGGCTGGGACGGGCTGGCGATCGCGGTAGTGCGCTAGCGCGCACCCTCGCGGGCATAGACCGTCCGCAGAATGAATTCGACCTCCGGCCCCATCGCCAGCCCCGCCAACTCGGGATACAGCACGACGAAGTTGTGCCCGTGCGCCGGGCCGTCCTGCGGGCACAGGTGGTGTGCGAGTTCGTGCAGGATCACCAGTTCACGCATGGCCCAAGCACTTCCATTGCGATCGTCGGGGACGGCGATGGCCGCTCGATCCCCGTCGCGCTCGTAGTGGGCCGCCGTCGCACCGCGCCGGGCACGCACCGTGACGGGCCCGGCGGACCATCTACTGCCCACGAGAGCCAGCACGTCATTAACGTAACGCTGCACCGATTCGACCGATGCGAAGCGCGCCTCGGGCGGGAGCGTCAGCCGGGTGCCGAAGAAGTCGATATCGCGTTGACTGTGACTGGCCGCCCGTTCGAAGATGGTGCGCACGAACTCCTCGGCCGCGTACACCTTGGCGCGCTGCGTATCGCGAGGGCGCAGCTGATCGCTCAGTTCTTGTCCAATGCTGTTCGGGCACCTGCCAATTCCGGGCTCGCGCCCAGCCTGGCTCGTCGGCCCGCACGATCACCGGCACGGCGGGCATGCGACGAATACCCCGCCTGCGCACTCACCGCACGCCACTGCCCGCGCGCCATCGAGGCGCCCTTGTAGAAGTCGCGCAGCTCAATGTCCTTATCGCGCAGCACCAGCTCGGTCCCCGTGCCACGCTTCTCGGTCTTGACGGCCTCGGCCCGCGCCTCCTGGCGCGCATCGGTCAGCCGCTGCCCCACCCGCGTGCCGAACGCCAACTGGAAGTTGAGGCGGGCCGTGATGGTGGGGGTGGGGCGGTGCGCCCCCGAGCCGATGTAGGCATCCGAAGCTCTGACCATCTGGACTACCAGGCTGGCGTAGAGCGCATGCACGGCGTCGATGTCCTCGGCGAAGCCGTAGGCATACACATACGTGGAGTTGGACGCGACATCACAGGTGACGTCGTTCGCGCCGGCGATCAACGCGAAAAGGTTGACGTATGTCCGCAGGCCGCGGGTACCGGCCTCGCCGATGGTGATGGTGCGCTGGGTGGGCCGCGCCTGGGCGTCTCGCTTGGCCGAGTGCGCTCGGGCAACCGCCAGATCGATCGAGGTGGCGGTGGCCAGTCGCTGCGCCGCCGCCATGAAGGCCTCGGCCTCGTGCGCGTTGTCCGTGCCCTCGGCCTGACGGAGCAGGGCGGCGATCCGCGAGAGCTGCTTGTCCTCTGTCACGAAGGCCAGGTTAGGCGAGACCGGCGACATACCTGCGCGAGCATGTCCGTAGCTCGTCTCCTCTTCGCGACTTATGTGCCCGCCTCTCCGATCACAGTCGCACCTAGGATTTCATTGACGGCAACCCGTGATGGCAATCGGGCAGTAAGGGAACGGACGTGATTCTATGTAAAGAATAGTCAGGACCCGCCGCCCTTTCCAGATAAATCGAGCCATCGAGCCTTGATATCGTCGCCAAGTTTTTCGACCTTCAAAGCGTATTCTGTCGGGTCCCAATTTTCGTCCAGGTTCGCGCAGAACTCTTCCCCATTCAATATGATTGTAAGAGCTTTCACATCTTCTTCAATTAAATTACCCGGGGCGCTGATGCGCTTAAGTAAAGTGGGGTTGCGCCTCGAAAGGACTCGCCTGAGCAGATCGTATTCTGAATCAGTAAGAAATGGCACCCTACTGCTACTTGCTTCCATAGCATTCCTCTCAATTTTACCTATACGCCAAACATTAGAAGACGGTAACCACTTCACCGCTTGGGTTGACGGAAACAGTTATTCCATTCCGTCCATCGTATAACCAGGTGCCCTTTATCTGGCTGGAATATTGGGGGCTGTTTGGGATTATCCACCGCATCTTCAACTTGACCTCTCGTCCAGCCGCGTTCCTCCATTCGATTCGAGGCATGGACTCTATAGCCAGATACTGAAGTAGGCGGTTCCCCTGGTGTCGGTTCTTGTGGCTCCCGAGGCACCGTAGGTGCGGTTGGTTCCGGTGCGCCCAATTCCTTCCAAGGAGGTTCTGGGTCTCGGGGTTTGGATGGGTAGTCCCGGAACCTGAGAATGGAACCTGTTAGAGCGTTGTATTGAACCTCTCCGCCGAGAGGACCAAAGGTGACGCCACGTGAGGAAAGCTGTGCATCATATGCGGCTTTGGCTGCCTGTAAGGGGGCGCGCCCTTCCGAATATGCCGGGTACTGCGGTGCGGGGATCGGGTTGGGCCACTGCGCGTCATAGGCCCTGATGGCAGCTTCGGCTTCCTTACTTAGCCAAAAGATTTCCATGTCAGTCATGGACTTCGCCTCTTGCGCAGAGGGCACCTTGGACACACGCTGCGGAACCGGCGGCTCAGGTGCATCCGGTCCCACAGGATCTTCTGGCGACAGTTTCCGGTCCACAGCGGTCGCCGTCCCCTCTGGCACCTCACCACTCTGCAAATCCACCGACTGCACGTCAGCGGGAGCATCTGCAGGCGCCTTCCCCGATATCCCTAAGCTGATAGCGGTGTTGAACTGCTGGATTCCACCAGCGGTCCCAGATATGGGCACTGCGGACTTAGGCACGTCTCCTGGCTGTGTTGGTCCGGCTGTTAATGTTGCCAACCCACTCCAAAGCTGACGACCGGCTGGTGGACCGACCCTCACCGTCCCCCTGCATCACCAGATGCCACGAACCTTCGCTGGGTATTTGGGCTGCGTAGCAGGGCGGCAAGACATCGAACTGGAGTCCCTCGACCTGGCCAGCGATGAAGCTTCCAACCTGCCAGCTAGGCACCAAATAGCAGCGCAGCACCCCGGCTCCCTGGAAATACACCGAGACATCGGCATCCTTGAGCTGTTGCCGAAGATCTACCCAAACAGATTCCACGCTGCACCTCCACACCAATTTCGCCACTTCTGCCGCAACCGTAGGAATACGAAATTGATTGTGCAACAACGTAATTTGCGATGCTGGCGTCTGCATGCCGACGCCAGCGGACGTCAGCAGACAGAAACACTCAATATGGGAAATTGATGAGAATTTGAGACCACGAGTGGCCACAGGCCCGGCGACATCGCGCCGACACGCCGTCTCGTGGCGAACATGTGCGATACGAATCCGCCACAACGCGGCGTGTCGGGGTCAGGACAGACGGGCGTCGATCCAGCCGACGACCTCGTCGAGCACACGCTCCTTGTCGAACTCGTTGAAGATCTCGTGGTAGAGACCGTTCCAGATCTTCAGCGTCGCATCGGGCGCTGATTCGGCCAGCCACAGACTGCCCTCGGGCGCCGTCAGCCGGTCATCCCCGCCGTGCATGGTCAGTACCGGACGCTTGAGACCGGCGGCGCGCTGCCGCATTGTCTTGCCCACGCCCAACAGCGCACGCCCGATCCCTGCCGGCACCCGGCCGTGGTGCACCAGCGGATCGGCGTTGTACGCGGCGATGATCGCCAGGTCGTGCGAGATCCCGTTGACATCCAGCTTGGTCACCGGCAGCCCGGGCGCCAGGCGTCCCACGACCGGTGCCACCAGCGTCAGCACGTACGGCAGCCCCACCTGGGCGGCGATGGCCGGCCCGGAGAGCACCATCAGGTCGTAGCGGTCCTGGTGGTCCGCACCGTAGGCGAAGACGATTCCGCCGCCCATGCTGTGCCCCAGCACGATCCGCTTGAGGTCGGGGTACTCACGCGCCGCGATGTCGACCAGGGTGCCGAAGTCGTCGGTGTACTCGGAGATGTCCCGCAGATAGACGCGTTTGCCTCCCGATCGGCCGTGACCGCGGTGATCCAGGGCGTAGACCAGGTATCCGGCGTCATTGAATCGCCGGGCGACGTGGTCATACCGGCGCGCGTGTTCGCCGAATCCGTGGGAGAGCACCACCACCGCGCGCGGCGATCCCGCCGGCGTCCAGGTGTCGTAGACGATCCGCACGTTGTCGGCGCCGTCGAAGGCGCGCTGTACCCGAGATCCGCTCACGATGGAAACTCTACGGAACTGCCGAACCCGCCAACATCAACTAGAACACGTTCTAGTGTGGGCGCATGGGATTCCTCAAGCCCACGCTGCCCGTCGTCGATGTCGCCGAATGGAGCAAGGGAACTCGCGCCGAGAAGATCCGCCCCATGGCCCGGCATTGGGCCGAGGTGGGCTTCGGGACGCCGGTCGCCTTGCACCTGTTCTATGTGCTGAAGATCGGCCTGTACATCTTGGGCGGCTGGCTATTCGCCGTGGTCTCGACCGACGGACTCGCGCTCACGGAATACTCCGCGCCCGTCGTCTTCCAGAAGGTGGTGCTCTACACCATGCTCTTCGAGGTCATCGGCCTCGGATGCGGGTTCGGACCACTCAACAACCGTTTTTTCCCGCCCCTGGGCTCCATCTTGTACTGGCTGCGCCCCAACACTATTCGCTTGCCTCCCTGGCCCCGCATCCCACTCACCAAGGGATCGGGACGCACCCCTGTCGATATCGCGCTCTACGCCGCCTTCCTGGGCATGGCCCTGTTCGCTCTGTTGTCCCAGCCCTCCGCAACCGGCCTGTTACCCACCTGGCAGATGGCCACCATTCTCGGGTTGCTGGCCATCACCGGCCTACGTGACAAGGTGATCTTCCTGGCAGCCCGCGGCGAGGTGTACGGCGCGCTCACCGTGACCTTCCTATTCACCGGGGCCGACATGATCGTGGCCGCCAAGCTCATCTTCCTCGTCATCTGGATCGGCGCGGCGACCTCAAAGCTCAACCACCACTTCCCCTTTGTTATCTCGACGATGATGTCCAACAACCCGCTCATCCGCGCCAAGCGGCTCAAGCGCGCGTTCTTCGAGAAGTTCCCCGATGACCTACGCCCCGGGCGCCTGTCGCGCTTCGTCGCACACGTGAGCACCGCGGTCGAAGGTCTGGTGCCGATCGCACTGTTCTTCAGCCATGGCGGCTGGGTTACCACCACCGCGGCCATCGTCATGGCGTGTTTTCACCTGGGCATCCTGACCGCCATCCCGATGGGCGTGCCGCTGGAGTGGAACGTCTTCATGATCTTCGGCGTGCTGTCGCTGTTCGTCGCGCACGCGAACGTCGGCCTGGGCGACTTGACGCACCCCGTGCCCGTGCTGCTCCTGTTCGCGCTCAGCGCTGGTGTCGTCGTCGCCGGAAACCTGTTGCCCCGCAAGATCTCCTTCCTGCCAGGCATGCGGTATTACGCCGGAAACTGGGACACCACATTGTGGTGCGTCAAACCGTCGGCGAGCGCGAAGATCGACAAGGGGATCGTCGCCATCGCGAGCATGCCGCAGGCACAGATGGAGCGCTACTACGGCACCGAGCAAGCGCCGCTGCTCATGTACATCGGCTACGCGTTCCGTGCCATGAACACACATGGGCGGGCCATGTTCACGCTCGCGCATCGCGCCATGGCAGGGCAGAACGAAGATGACTACGTCATCACCGATGGCGAACGCATCTGCAGCACCGTCATCGGCTGGAACTTCGGGGATGGACACATGCACAACGAGCAGCTGATCGCCGCGATGCAGGAACGCTGCCAGTTCGAACCGGGCGAGGTCCGCATCGTGCTGCTCGACGCCCAACCCATCCATCGGCAGACCCAGCAATATCGGCTTGTCGATGCTGCCACCGGCGAATTTGAAAGTGGCTACGTGCGGGTGGCCGATATGGTGAACCGCCAGCCCTGGGATGACGAGCTACCCGTGCACGTCAACCCGGCCTAACCACCTGACATGTGTCGGTGGACGGGACTATTCTCGCGGCCGTGACGGCACAAGCCATCGAGGATGAATTTCTTTCGCACACCGAACAATATCGGCGCGAGATTCTGGCCCATTGCTATCGGATGACGGGGTCCATCCACGACGCCGAAGACTTGGTGCAGGAGACCTACCTGCGCGGGTGGAAGGCGTACGACCGGTTCGAGGGCAAGTCGTCGGTGCGCACCTGGCTGTACCGTATCGCGACCAATACCTGTCTGACGGCGCTGGAGGGCAAGCAGCGCCGGCCCCTGCCGACGGGATTGGGTGCCCCCAGCGCCGATCCGCTCGACGAACTGGATGAGCGCACCGAGATCCCGTGGCTGGAACCACTGCCCGACGATGCCACCGATCCCGCTGCCATCGTGGGTTCACGGGAGTCGGTGCGCTTGGCATTCGTCGCGGCATTGCAGCATCTGCCCGCCAAGCAGCGCGCGGTGCTGGTGCTGCGCGAGGTGTTGCAGTGGAAGGCTCAGGAGGTCGCCGACGCGATCGGTTCCAGCACCGCCGCGGTGAACAGCCTGTTGCAGCGCGCCCGCGCTCAGCTGCAGGAGGTGTCGCCGCAGGAGGAAACGCTGCTGGAGCCCGAGGACCCGATGCTGCGGGAACAGCTTCGCCAATACATCAACGCGTTCGAACGTTACGACGTCGATGCGATCGCGAAAATGTTTACCACCGAGGCGATTTGGGAGATGCCGCCGTTCACTGGTTGGTATCGGGGCGGGCCGAGCATCGCCGCACTCATCAAGGAACAGTGCCCCGCCGAAAAGGCGGGCGATATGCGCCTCATCGAAACGTCCGCCAACGGTCAGCCCGCCGTCGGTCTCTACATGCGTGAGGGTGACGGGGTGCACCGGCCGTTTCAGATGCACGTTTTGGACGTCACCCAGGACGGCGTGGCGCACGTGGTGTGCTTCTTCGACCTCTCGTTGTTCGAAAAGTTCGGTCTCCCAACCGAACTCCTCGACTAGCCGCCTCGGCGACCAACCGGTCACCGCTGGGCGAGGCTCCCGGGGAACAAGTACTGGTCCGCGGGCCGGGTCACGCTGTGGAACCAGGCAGTGAAGAACCCGGACAGGTCCTTACCCGTCACCTTCTGCACGTACGCCTCGAACTGCGGCCAGGTGGCGTTGCCCCACTTGTGTTCGGACGGCCAGGTTCGGAGGATCTGCAGGAATGCCTTGTCCCCGATGGTGCGCCGCAGCGCATGCAGCGCCAGCGGTCCCTTGCCGTACACGCCCAACGGGTTGAATACCTGGTCCGCGCTGCATTCCGTGCCGCCCGGGCACATGTCGTAAAGCAGGTTTCCCCAGACCTTGTCGTCGTCCCACACCTTGTCGACGGTTTCGCGGTAGTGCTTGTCGATCGACTTGCCTTCCTTCTCCTCCGACCACATCCACGGCAGATAGGAGGCGAAGCACTCATTGAGGCAGATGTCCCGCCATTGCTCGACCGACACCACGTCGCCGTACCACTCGTGGGTGTTCTCGTGCACCACCACCGCAAGTCGCTTGTCGTCCTCGACATCCCGGCTGAACGTGTAGTACGGGCGGGTCTGAGTTTCCAGGGCGCTGAACGCGATGTCCTCACGGATCGGGTCGGCGAAGATGCCGCCGGCGGCCACGTGCGGGTACTTGCCGAGCTTGGACTCCAGGAAGCCCAGTATCTCGGGCAGTCGTGCCTCGGCATTGCCCGAACCGGCCTCGGGCGCAAACGCGCTCACGACGGGAGTGCCGCTGGGCAACGTGGACCGGAACACCGAAAAGTGATCCACCGCAAACGGAACCAGGTACATGGCAACGGGATTCGGCTCATTCCAGGTCTTGGTGGTCCAGCCACCAGACTCGACGGTCTGCCCTTCCCTGCCGCCGCCCACCGCAATCCAGGAGGACGGCACCGTCGCAGTGAGCGTGAACGGAGCCTTGTTCACCGGGGTGTTGTTCGACGGATACCAGTTCTCGGCTCCATCGGGCTCCCCGCCCTTGGCATAGCCGCCGCTGGTGCTGCGGACCCAGCCGGGCAACGCGCCGAGACCGCGCTTTTGCGCCTCCTGTTGCTCGTTGAAGGCGTAGTCGACCGTGGTGGTGAAGGAACTGCGGGTGCGGATGCCCTTTTCCGGGGTGACGGTCATTTCGTGCTCGCCGCTGAACTCGGTGGCGGCGGGCCGGCCGTCCACCGAAGCCGTCACGGTTCCCAGATCCGAAAAGTCCAGATTGAAGCTCGACAGATTCTGGGTGGCGGCGGCACTGATCACCATCGTGCCGTGCACGTCGGTGGTCTCGGGGTCCACCCGCAGCGTCAGGTCGTACTGGGTGACGCGATAGCCGCCGTTGCCGTCCTGCGGGAAGTAACTATCAATGCCGTTGGGCGATCCGGGGGTGAAGGCGTCGCTCGCCTGTGCGGGCGCCGCGCCCGCGCTGCCGGCGGCCAGGAACACCGCTACTGCGACGGGCAACCCGAGAATCCTGTGTGTCATGTGAACCTTACGTAGAGCGAGCCGGTATGACTCCAGATGAAGACTCTACGTAAGGCATCACCGATCGCGCGTAGCTACTGCAGGTGCGCCGGGTCCATCCAGCTGACCTCCCACACGTGACCGTCTAAGTCGCGGAACGAGCGCCCGTACATGAAGCCCAGCTCCTGCGCCGGCATCCAATCCACACCGCCGGCGGCCAGTGCCGCATCTGTCAGCTCGTCCACCCCGTCACGACTGTCAGCCGAAACGCACAGCAGTACTTCGCGATTCTTCGAGGTGTCGGCGATGTCATCGGCGATGAATCCGCGGAATCGGTCTTCCTCCAGCATCATCACCCAGCTCTGCTCGTTGATCGCCATACAGAGGGTGTTCTCGTCACAGAACTGGTCGTTGAAGGAGAAACCGAGGTGATCGAAGAATTTTCGGCTAGCCGCGGCGTTGGCGATGGGAATGTTGACGAACAACATGCGTGACATCGGGTCTCCTCGATACAGGACGGCAGCATTTCCGCCGTTTCACCTGTATTGACAGCGCTGCACCCAGAAACTCATCGCCGCTCCCATGCTCAGCACAACCATCTATTACTGCTGTTGCGGCGGCGGGTTCAGACGGTCGAAGGCCCCTCGGATATTGGGCACGTTCCGCGCCTGCGGATCGTCCAGCTCGAAGTACTCGGCCTCAGCGAACCCGAACCACCCCGCGACGAGATTGGACGGCACCGTCTGCACCTTGGTGTTGAGCGCCCGCACATTGCCGTTGTAGAAACGCCGGCCCGCGGCAATGCGGTCTTCGGTGTTGGCCAGCTCGCTCTGCAGTGCCACGAAGTTCTGAATCGACCGTAGCTGCGGGTAGCTCTCGGCGATGGCGAAGAACCGCCCCAACGCCCCGGAAAGCTGCTGCTCGGCCTGCGACTGGGCGGTAACCCCCTGATGCGTCGCCGAGACCTCGCGCGCGAGGTTCCGCGCAGCGGTTACCTGCTGCAGCGTGTCCCGTTCGAACTGGGCTGCCGCGCTGGCCGTTTCGATGAGGTTGGGAATGAGGTCGTGCCGGCGTTGCAGCTCCACGTCAATCTGCTTCCACGCCTCCTGTACCAGATTACGAATTCTGACGAACCCGTTGTACGTGGTCAGGAGCCAAAGTCCGATCACCAGGGCAATGAATACCGCGATGACGCTCACGATCAGAACTGGGGTCATTTCCTTCTCCTAGTGTTGTTCCCACGCATAGGCAGGCACGGGTTCGAGAGTATCGATCAGGTACTGCACCTCGCCGGTGATCCTTTGCTCGTCGAGCTTGCCCCGGCGCCACGTCAACAACCGGCCATTCTCGAATCTCAAAGGCTGCGAATACCTTTGATCGGCCAGCATCCGTTCCATGGTGCGCGGATTGAGCACGTCATAGGCGAACCGTTCCGGTGCGGCCTTGATTTTGAACTTCTTGTTGAACTCGTCGGACTCGAATTCCAGATCCGTAAAGCCAACGGCGCGGGCCAGTCCCGCGAACACGCCCTCACGTTTGATCTCCAGCCGGTATGACGACGGCGGTGTGACGATGGCCGTCACCATGAACTCGTAGGTCTGTGTGCTCTGCTGCTCCCCCGAACCCGTGGTCACTTTGTACGAGTACTGGAAGGACACGAAGTCATGTCCGCCGATAGAGCCGTTGAAGACATCTTGCGCGGTGCGGCTGTGCCCCTGCCTAAACGGCTCGCCCTCGGATAGCGCCACCAGGCTCTGATCATCAGGTGTGTATGTCCAGCCCTGTGTCTGCGCCCAAGATGCCAGCTTGGCGATTCGCTTCTTGCGCATCCTGACCAAGAGGAACCACAACCCGCCGAAGACCAGCGCGAAGAAGACAAGGCCCGCCCATATCGGCACACCTTCAGACACGATTCCCCCTCGCCACCTGTTGCCCCTGCGCCTATCGTACCGGGACACTGAAGGTTGCCCGTTAGCTCGACGAAACCCGCACCCCAGGCTCTCCGGAACGGCAGGATCGGTATATGCAATTCACCCAGTGGCTGCACCGTGCCTTGCAGCAGGACCCGAACCGCCCCATCACGATCCACCAGGGTCGGGAGCGCACCGTGGAGCAGTTCGCCGACCGTGTCGCCCGCTTGGCCGCGGGGCTTCGAGCCCACGGTGTCCAGCCCGGAGATCGCGTGGGCATGCTGTCCCTGAACTCCGACCGCTACGTCGAGTACCTCACCGCGGTGCCGTGGTTGGGCGCCGCACTGAACGCCGTCAACATCCGGTGGAGCCTTGCCGAGATCGGCTACTCCCTGCGGGAGTCCGGCACCCGGGTACTGCTGGTGGACGACGCGTTCAAGGCCGCCGCCGCGCCGCTGCGTGCGGCCTGCGCATGCCTGGATACCGTCGTCTACTGCGGTGACGGTCCGGTACCCGAGGACATGATCGGGTACGAGGATCTCCTGTCCGCACACGATCCGATCGAGGACACCCGCGCCGGCGGCAACAGTCTGCTCGGAGTCTTCTACACCGGCGGCACCACCGGAAATCCCAAGGGCGTCATGTTGTCTCACAACAACGTGCTGACCTCCGCGATGGGGTCACTGTCCACCGGTAACTTCCTGACGCGTGGCGGCCGACTGCTCCATTCGGCGCCGATGTTCCACATGGCCGACTTCAGCGCCGTGATGGCGGGGAACCTATCCGGGTCTACCCATGTGATCGTCCCATCGTTCACACCGCAGGGGGTGCTGGATACGATCGTCGAACACGATGTGCAGGACATGCTGTTGGTGCCCACCATGATTCAGATGCTGGTGGACCATCCGCGAGCCGCTCAGCTCGACCTCAGCGGAATCCGCACCATCATCTACGGAGCCTCGGTGATCTCCGAGGCGGTATTGCAGCGCGCCAAGCGCGTGTTCCCCAACGCCCGATTCACCCAGGCCTACGGGATGACCGAGGTGTCGCCCGTGGCAACACTGCTCCTTCCCGACGATCACGACGACCCAGCACTGCTGCGTTCGGCGGGACGCGCGGCTCCGCATTGCGAGGTGAGGATCGTCGATCCGGACCACAACGAGGTGCCACGGGGTGAGATCGGCGAGGTAATCGTCAAGGGCGACAACGTTATGCTCGGCTACTGGGAGCTCCCCGAGGAATCGGCGGCCGCCATTCGGAACGGGTGGATGCACACCGGCGACGCCGGACGGATGGATGACCGCGGGTACGTCTTCATCGTCGATCGCATCAAGGACATGGTGGTAACCGGTGGCGAGAACGTCTACTCGGCCGAGGTAGAGAACGCGCTGGCCAAGCACCCGGCAGTGGCGGCCTGCGCGGTAATCGGCATCCCCGACGAACGATGGGGTGAACGCGTGCACGCCGTCGTCGTCAAACAGGCCGAAGCCGACTGTTGCGGGGACGACCTGACGGAGCACTGCCGCGAGCACATCGCCAACTACAAGGTGCCGCGTAGCTTCGAGTTCGTCGACGAACTCCCGCTGTCCGGTGCGGGCAAGATCCTCAAGCGTGTACTGCGCGAGAAGCACTGGCAGAGCCACGACGCCGGGGTGTCCTAGTCGGGTATGTGCTCGACGACCGTGAGCCGGAATCGGAACTGACTCATCGCACCATCGACGACAACCACCCAGCCGTCGGCCGTGCGGAAGCGTGCGCGACCCTGAGGGCTCATGGGATGCCGCGACGCATGGATGACAAGACCTCATAGCTGTGCATAGGTCGTAGTCAAAGCCACTGTTGACCCGCTGACCACGCACTTTTAGAACGCGTTTCACTTTTCGCCGAGAGCCGCTATCCTCGTCCACGAGAGTGATCTGGTTCACGTGTACCTGGAAGGACTAGCCAGTCAATGAAGACAAAAGGCGCGCTGATTCGCGAGCTCAACAAGCCGATCGTCGTCGAAGAGATCACGTTCGGCGATCCGGCCGAGGGCGAAGTCCAGGTCCAGCTGCACGCCGCCGGTATGTGCCACTCCGACTACCACGTACTCACCGGCGCCACCCCGATGGAACTGCCGGTGCTGCCCGGCCACGAGGGCGCGGGTGTCGTCACCAAGGTCGGCAAGGGTGTCACCTCCGTTCAGGAGGGTGACCACGTCATCTTCGCGTTCATCCCGGCCTGCGGTAAGTGCCCGCCCTGTATGCGCGGTTACCGATCGCTGTGCGACCGTGGCGCAATCCTGCTGGGCGGCAAGGCCATCGCCGACGGCACCAACCGCATCCACGCGGGCAACACGCCCGTCTCCGCGATGAACCTGCTCGGTACGTTCTCGCCGTACGCCGTGGTCCACGAGGATTCCGTCGTCAAGATCGACGACAGCGTGCCCTTTGAGTCGGCCGCGCTGCTCGGCTGCGCCGTGCCCACCGGTTTCGGCTCTGCCACCAACATCGCCGAGGTCAAGCCCGGCGAGGACGTCATCATCATCGGCGTCGGTGGAATCGGCATGAGCGCCCTGCAGGGCGCCGTCGTCTCCGGTGCCCGCTACGTCATCGCGATCGACCCGGTGCCGTGGAAGCGTGAGCAGGCCCTCAAGTTCGGCGCCACCCACGTCTACGCGTCGATGGCCGAGGCCATCATGCCGGTTATGGACCTGACCTGGGGCATCATGGCACAGAAGACCATCATCACGGTCGGCGAGATGAAGGGCGAATACATCGAAGAGGCCATGATCCTCACCGCCAAGACCGGCACCTGCGTGGTCACCGGCATGGGCGCCATGGTCGACGTGGACGTGAAGTTCAACCTGTTCCTGTTCACCATGTTGCAGAAGACACTGAAGGGCAACATCTTTGGTGGCGGCACCACACACACCGAGACCCCGCGTCTGGTTGGCCTGTACAAGCAGGGCCTGCTCAAGATCGACGAGATGATCACCACCACCTACAGCCTGGAACAGATCAACGACGGTTACCAGGACATGCTCGACGGCAAGAACATCCGCGGCGTCATCAAGTACACCGAAGCCGACTGGTAGGCCCCCCTTGTTTTCTCGCGAGCAGGCGCTTGGTCCTCGTCAAGACATACCTTTCCTAGGACTGAGCGCCTGTTCGGCATACTTGGGTAATGGACATCCGCCGCGCAAGCGATCGGCTCGCGACCAAAATCTCGTGGCTGAATTCCAAGCACTCGTTTTCGTTCGGCGAGCACTACGACCCGCACAACACCCACCATGGGCTACTGCTGGTCAACAATGACGACATCGTGCTTCCGGGCGCCGGGTTCGAGACACATCCTCACCGCGATATGGAGATCGTCACCTGGGTGTTGCAAGGTTCGTTGGTACACCAGGATTCCGAGGGCAATTCCGGGGTGATCTATCCCGGTCTCGCACAACGGATGTCAGCCGGTACCGGCATTCTGCATTCGGAGAAGAATGACTCCTGGCGGCTATCCGGCGAGCGGCACTCCGATCCGGTGCGCTTCATCCAGATGTGGGTTACCCCGGACGACTCCGGAATCGATCCCGGTTACCAACAACTCGAGATAGACCACGAGTTGCTCCGCGGCGGGTTGGTGACCGTGGCCTCCGGGATGCCGTGGCACCGGGATCAGACGGCGATCACCATCGCCCAAAAGAACGCCGCGCTACATGCAGCGCGCATCGCCGCCGGAAACAGTGTTGAACTCCCCGCCGCACCATTCCTCCATCTCTTCGTCGCCCGCGGGGCCGTGACCATTGAGGCCGCCGGCGAGCTGACCGAGGGAGATGCCGTGCGCCTCACCGACACCGGCGCCCTACGAGTCACCGCGACCACCGACGCCGAGATCTTGGTATGGGAGATGCACACGCGCTTAGGCGAATAGCCGAGCATCACCCACCTGGCCGGGATACAGCTAGACCCCTATTTCGGCGGATCGACCGGGAGCGTGGGCCCACCGTACGGCGTCGGAATGGTGAAGCGGCCCTTAGGAGTTGGATCGGCAATCCGGCCCAGGTCGGCACCCAACGGCGGACTGGCCGTGTCATCGTCCGCCGGCCGCGGAGCGTTCTTGGCACCGCGAACCAGCACCGCGGGGTCCTGATCGCGGCAGTAGCCCGCGTACAGGAACGGCTCCGGGTAGTCCGCGGCCGACACCGCGGTGCGTGGGTATCCGTAGTCGCAGGTGTATCGCGGATAGATGTCGGCGACGGCCCACACGCCGTGATCGTAGAACGTGTTGGCGACCGCCTCGATCACCGATCCACGGTACGAGGGGAACAACGCGTTGAGCGCCGGCACGCGCACGTAGGACAACTGCGCCACCGTGGTGAGGTTCCCCAACAGCTGCGCCATATTGTCGGAGTTGTCCGCGATCACAGCATCGGTGGAGGCCAACGGCCCCGGAACCCTGTCGATCAGGGTGCGAAAACCGCCGTCCATCCGTGCCACACCGTTCAGCGACCGGTTCAAGCCCCGCGTGGTGCTGGCGAGACCGTTGTTCATCTCCGCGAACGAGGACAACGTCACGCGGCTCTGCTTGAGAACACTCACCGTCTGCGGAAGCACGGAATCCAATGTGGACAAAAGGAACACACCACCGTCGATGATGTCCGTCATCTTGCGCGGCGCCTCGCGTGAGAGATGCAGTTCCTTCTTGATGAGCTCCAGCTTCTTGGTGTCAGCCTGCGCCAGTGCACCATCGGCATTGGCTAGTAGTTTCGCCAACGAAATGGGAACCGTCGCTTCCCCGCGCGCGATCACACTGCCATCACTCAGATACGGGCCCGCAGTGGTCACCGGCGCGAAGTCCACATACTGCTCGCCTCCCGCAGAGAGGCCCGATACTCGCACCGGGCTTCCCACCGGGATCCTGACCGAGGACTCGATATGAATCACCGCGACCGGTCCGCGAGGCGACGGAGTCACCGACTCGACCCGGCCGATCCGCAAACCACGCAGCGCCACATCCTGATTGGGGATCAACCCGCCGGATTCGGGCAGCTCGACCGACACCTGATAGGTCGAAGCGAAGGCACTGGCACGCAACGCGCCAACGGCCAGGTAGGTGCACGCCACCCCCAGCGTGACAGCCAGCGCCAGCCCCGACAGCCAGAAGCGGTTGCGGTGGCCCAATTTCACGGTGTCGACCACCGCGTTCGCCAAGGTTCTGATCATCGCGGCGGTCCCTGAGGCGCGGGCACGGCACCCGGTACCGGTTCGATCACACCCGGCTCGGTCGGGCTGGGCCGCATAGGAATTGTCGGGACATCGGGCCCCTGACCCACCACGCGCTCTTGCAGGCGCCACAGGGTGTACTTGAACGAGCCGACAAGTTTGGCCCAGTCATAACGCTTCGGGCCATGCAGCCCCGGATCACCCTTGTATCCGATATCGGGAATGGACCCGAGGGCAATCTTGTCGATCGACACCCGGGCCGCGAACGCCGATCCCGCCATGATCTTGATGATCGGTGGCATCAACCGGTTCAGGGCGGCAAGGCTGGTATCCGGACTGACGGCGATGTCGTTGAACGAAGCCGACAGCGTGTTGAAGTCGGCGATGACGCTGCGGCCGCTGGTATCGGTGCCCGCGATCGACGGGAACTTGGAAAGCTGCTTTGTCACCGCGCCTACCTGGTCGGCCAGGTCGGCGATGTGGGATGCATTGGCCGACAGTGTGTCGGTGGCGGGTGCGGCCGCCACCAACAAATCGGAGAGAGCCTCATGCCGTGTATTCATCTCGGCGGCAAGCTGTGCGGTATCGCGCAGTGCGGAATCCAGCTGACCGGATCGGGCGTTGAGCGTACCCAACAGTCGATTCGACTTACCGATCAGGTCTCCGAACGCCTGGCCGTTGGGTCCCGTCGCACGACCGAGTCCATTGACCGTGCCGGTGAGATTGCGCACCGCACCACCGTTGACGATGATCGCCGCCGAACTCAGAACCGCCTCCACGGTCGCGGCAGCCGTTGTCGAATCGAGCCCAAAGGTGTCCCCGTCGCGCAGGAGAGGCGCGCTGGGGTCAGCCGGCCGGGGCGGTTTCAGTGCGACAAACACGTCTCCCAGCGGTGTCGCGGTACGCAATTCCACCGTGGTCCCCTTGGGGATCTCCACATCCGAGCGGATCCGCATGGTGACCACTGCGGTGTAGTTGGTGGTGCTCATGGAATCGACTTCGCCGATATCGGCCCCGCCCAACTTCACCTTGGCACGCGACGGCAAGTTCAAGATGTTGGTGAACATTGCCGTCAAACCATAAGAACCACCTGTCATACCCGGCGCCGGAAGCGGCAGGCTGGCAAGACCGCTGGTACTGCATCCGCTGGTCAGCAGCACGGCAATGGTCACCGCGGGCGCGGCCAGCCTTCGTAATCCGTTCATTTCTGCCCCATCGCCGCGAGACCGTCGAGCACATAGGTCAATCCGAAATCGGGTCCGTAGTCCTGCAAAGTTCCCGTGCTGCAACCAAGTTGGCGCAGGCCCATGAGATTGCAGATCTCCTTGGCGGCCTGGGTGTCGAACAGCAGCCTGTCCACCGGGACATGGGCGCGCACCACATTGTTGATCGGGTCGACGATGTTGTAGACGTTGTCGGCCATCATCGGAAGCAGATCGAATCCTTCGGAGAGTTCACGCCGGTTGTCGTACACCGCCTGGGCGATCTGACCAGAATTTGCCACCGAATCCTTGATCGCATCCCGATTCTGTTCGAGAAGTGAACCTGCTTGCAGGAGAATGTTGTTCAGCTGTTTGCCGGTGGTGCCGGATCCGAGCTGTTCTTCGTCGAGCACCTGGGACAGCTGCCGCACCGTCGAGGAGAACTCGCGGATGTTCTGGTCATTGCGCGCCGCGGCCTCGAAAAGTGAGCTGAGGCGGGTGATGATCTTGGTCAGCTGGTCCCGGGTCATCGCGCCGCCGTCGGCACTCAATCGAAGTGCCTTGGCCAGTTCATCCAGAGATGACGTCATCAGTTCGCCGTTTCCGGACAATGCGTTGGCGCTGTTGTTCACCACGTCCGCGAGCGGTCCGCCGCCCTTACCGTCGCCCTTGAGTGCCTTCGAGAGCCTGTCAACCATCGCCAGCACCCGGTCGAATTCCACGGGCGTCTTGGTGCGGTCCAGCCCGATGATGTCGCCGTTCTTGAGTGTCGGTCCACCGCGGTAGACCGGGGTGAGTTCGATGTGCCGGTCGGTCAGGATCGAGGACGACACCGTGACGGCCTTCGCATCGGCCGGCACCTTGACCTTTGAGTCGACCGTGAACTCCACCTCCATGTATGTGCCGCGCGAGGTGATCTTGGTGACCTTGCCTATGGGCATGCCCAGTACCGACACCTTGTTGTCCGGATACAGACCGGATACGGACTCGAACTGCGCCGTGATGGTCAGCCTGTTGCTCCGCTCACGCAGATAGGTCCATCCGAAGGACGCCACCACCACCGCGGCCACCAGCGCCAGTGCCCCCGCGACCCAGATGATCCGTCGTGTCCCGGTACTCAGTGGTGTACTCATTTGCAGTCCTTGAAGTACGGGATCATGTTGAACTGCTTGGCTCTTCCGCTGATCGCACACATCCATGAATCCACCGCAAGACCGCCGGGCGCACTGAGCTCAAGTGCGTTGCCGTAGCCCGTGAGGTTGGTGAAGTTGCGGGCCGCGACCGCGGTCACCTGCAGGAGACTCCGGAACAAGTCATCGTGGCCACCAATCAGCTTGCTGAAGGTCTTCACATCGGCGATCAGTGCGTCGACGGCCCGCCGGTCTTTCACCACGATCTTGCTCAGCACGGTCACCAGCTCGTTCACCGCACGCATCATCGAGTGGAAACTCGCTTGTCGAGAGACGAATTCACCCAGCAGGTCTCGCCCCTGGACAATCAGCTTGCCGATATCCCCCTGCTGCCGATACAGGGTGCCCGACACCAACTCCGTACTGGACAGCAGCGTGCCGATCTGATCACGCCGATGTGAGATCACCGAGGACAGCGTCCGGATGTTCTCCATGGCCTGAGGCAGCACCTCAGGCAGGCCCTCCAGTTGTTTGGCCAAGATCTCCATGGACTCTGCGATCTTGTCGGCGTCGACCTGTTCGAACGTCGATGTGGCGTCCTGCAGTGTCGCCTGTAGATCGTACGGAACCTCGGTGTGCGCCAAATCTATTCGACGGTTCGACAAGATACCGTCACCGCCGTTGCGCAGTTCCACGTATTGATTACCGAGAATCGTGGTGATCTTGATGGCCGCCTTGGCATCCTTGCGGAGCTTGATGTCATCGCGGACCCGCATGCCGACCTCGATGCGGTCGCCCACCAACTCGACGCTGGTGACCTGCCCCACCGATACTCCCGCATAGGACACGTTGGCACCCGGCTGCAGCGACGCCGCCTGTAAAAACTCCCCGGTGTAGTGGCTGTAACCAACACCAATCACCTTCACCAGCAGCATTGCTCCGACCAGGGCGCCGATAACCGCGAGCGCGATCGCGCCCAACCACGTCTTGTTGTAGTTCTCGACGGGCCGTCGCGAAATACGCTGCCAAACAATGGGTTTATCCATCTGCCAGGTTCCTGCATTTCGGGGAGTATTGAGCCTTGTTGCCGGGCGTGGCGGCGTTCACGATGATCGGTACGACGTCGTTGAGGCCAGGGAAGAACCCCGTGATGTTGAGGTCGCAGACATATCCGTTGATGAAGGCACCTTCTTGGGTGGTCCGTGCAACTCCCTTGAGGAGCAGCGGCAGGTTATCCCCGGCGAAGGCCAGCTGCGGCTCGACGGTGTTTAAGTGGCTGACGAATCCCGGTTCCCGATGCAGTATTTCGTTGAGCTGCGGATACACCGTGTCCGAGATCTTCGACAGCCTGCGTACGGCGAACGCCGTCGAACCAACCGAATCGACCAATGCCGCACGGCGATTGTCCAGAATCGCCACCATCTCACGCGTGTGCGTCAACACGCTGTCCAGGTTTTTATTCTGCCCGGCAAGCGTTTTCGTCAAACCGTTGAGATTGGTGATCACATCGTCGAGAACCTTGTCTCGACCTGCGAAGGTCTCGGTGAGTTGCGATGTCTGGTCCACCAGCCCGACGATCGAGCCGGTATCCCCCTGCAGGGACTTGACGACACCCTCGGTGAGGTTGTCGACCTGCGTGGGGTCGAGCACGCTGAAGAGGGGCTCGAACCCGTGTAGCAGCATGCCGATATCGAACGAAGGCTCCGTCTGCTCCACGGGAATGACGCTCCCCGGCTTGAGCCGATCCGTGCTTCCGGTCTTGCCCAACGACAACCCGAGATAACGCTGGCCAACGATGTTTTGGTAGGTGATCGTGGCAATCGTGTTGCCGTACAACGACTGCCCCGTCTCCACCCGGAAGTCCACCTTGGCCAGATCACCGGCAATAGCGACGGATTCGACGCGGCCAACGCGTACACCCGCGATGCGGACGTCGTCCCCATCGCGCAACCCGGTCACGTCCGTGAACATCGCGGCGTAGTTGTTGGTCGACCCCGCGACCTCACGCCGCAGGGTCGCGTACACGAGCCACGTCATGGCCAGGGCGAGCACCATGAAAACCGATAGCCCCATCAGGGGACCGCGGAACTTCATCGCCGCCCTCCCGCCGAGACCTGCTGGGCAATAACGGGTTTAGTACCCCGTGCAACCGGCCCGAGCAGCAACTCGGTAGACGAATTGGCCTCGCCTCCGGTGATCAAACCCAACTGCTCACGTTCGGTCCTACTACCGACGGGACCAACGGCGCCGCCGAACGAAGCCGGCGCGGTCGCCCCCAGAGCGGGAACGCCCGGGCTCCCCGGCGGAGGTTCGGCATCACCCGGGTCGGCCGAACCCGGCACCCGCGGGGACGGGTTGGGCTGCCACCATGGCAAGGGCGGGTTGGGGTCCTGCAGATTCGGGTACGGGTTGTGCAGCGGAGGTCCGGTCACGATCAGGTTCCCATCCGGCCCGACCTCGGTACCCGGCGGCGGCGCCAGATCAGGCGGCGGCTTGTAGTTCTGCGGTAGCAACGTTTCCGGAAGATCGGGCCGGACCACGAGCTCCGGTGCGGTGAAACAGCTCGGCCCCTTCAGTTCCCCGTACTGCGGGCAGTCGGCACGGGTATACATCGTCGACGGCGTGAACGACAGAACTCCGCGGATGTTGACGACGTCCCGCTCCGGGTCCCAGACATCGCTGAAGAACTTGTCGGAGAACACCTTCAACCGTGTGGCAATCGGCAGGAAGTGCACGGAATTCTGAGCAAGCACACCGATGACCGGAGTCAGCTTGGTGGTGATGTCGATCATGCGGTCGGTCTGGTTGTCCAACGACTGCCGCAGAGTACCCGTCGTATGCAATCCGGCGTTGAGCAGCGTCTGCAACTGCTCACGCTTTTCGGCAAGTGTCTGCATGGGCTTGATGGCCTGGTGCAGCGCATCGACAAGCTCCGGGGCCGTCGTCTGTAATCCCGTGGTCGCGTTGAGGAGCGCCGAAAGGGTCGACGGGCCGGTATCGGTCGCGACGATGTCGTTGAGTTGGTCGATGATCCGGCTCAGCTGCCCGGCCGCGTTCAGCAGCGTGGCGCGACGTCCCTCTGTCGCCGCGGCGATGACGGCGAAGATGCCCACCGAATCGTCATCACGCCCGCGCCCGTTGGCCAGCAGGATGTCACGCAGCTTGCTGATGGTTGTCTGAAACAGCACTGTGGGCAGCTCGGTCTCTTCAGCGATAACGGTTCCATCGGTGATGGCGGCACCGGGTCCGTGATCGACCAGCTCCACGGAGGAGACCGCGAACACGTTACTGGGGACCACCCGGGCGGTGACCGACCACGGAACTGTCTGCGCCAGAACGGGTTTCAGGTCGATATGCACGACGTTGGGCCTACCTCGCTGGGAGGGAGTCACATCATCCACCGCGCCGACCAGGACGCCTTGATATTTGACGTCCGACTTGGCGGGGAGGCCATCGCCGACATTGGTGAGCTCGGCGACTACGCGCACATAGTCTTCGAACCTGCCGGTCGACTTGATCACCAGGGCAGTGCCGACCAACGCGGCCACGACGGCCATCACCACGCCGCACAGCAGGAGTTGTCGGTCCGACGGTCCCCGGCCGTCCGTCTCAAAGGAGTTGGGCACGCTGACCTGCCCTGGTGTTCCCTACGCGTGCGCCGGCACGGCGCCACAGCAGGATGTGAAACACCACCCGATCCCTTTCGTCAGCAAACAAAACCCGCCATTCAACCGGATTCGGTCACACCAGCCCCCAGATGTGATGGCAATTACAGGAATGTACTGTACTTCTAGTTTCATGTTTCACTCTTGACTAAACTTTTCTGAATCAAGATTCATTTGCTATTCGGCCGCACCGAACTGCTGTCGGAGCTCCGTTTTGAGCACCTTGCCGGACGGATTGCGCGGTAGCGCATCAACGATCACGAGGTGCTTGGGATGCTTGTACCGGGCCAGCCGCTCGGTGAGGAACCCGTCGAGATCACCGATCGTCAGCGCCTCACCGTGTATGGCCGCCACCGCGACCGGCACTTCGCCCCACTTCTCATGCGGTCTGCCGATCACCGCTACCTCGGCGATTTGTTCATGCTCGGCGAGCGCGTTCTCCACTTCCGCGCAGTAGATGTTCTCTCCGCCGGAGATGATCATGTCCTTCTTGCGGTCCACGACCCATACGAAACCGTCCGCGTCCTGACGGACCAGGTCGCCGGAGTGAAACCAGCCACCGGTGAACGCGTCGGCGGTGGCTTCGGGGTTGTTCCAGTAGCCCTGCATCAAGGTCGGCGCCCGATAGACGATCTCTCCGACTTCGCCAACCGGCACATCGTTCATGTTGTCGTCGACCACGCGGGCCGAGACAGTCGGAATCACCCGGCCGACGGACCCCATCTTGCGAACCGCGTCCTCGCCCATGAGCATGCAGGTGACCGGCGACATCTCGGTCTGCCCGAACGCGGCCAGAATCCTCGCGTCGGGAAATGTCTCGGACATCGTCCGTAGCAAGACATCGGTGGCCGGCGCCGCTCCCCAGGAGAGGGTCTTGAGCCTCACCTTGCGTGGGTTTGCTTGCTGAGCCGCGCAGACCGCTTGCCATTGCGCGGGAACCAGGAAGATTCCGGTGACACCCTCGGCCTCCAGAACGTCCAGCAGGGCTCCGGGATCGAAAGCACCCAGCGGATGGATGACCGTCGGCAACCCCAGCAGCAACCCCGTGATCATGTTGCCCACACCAGCGATGTGGAACATGGGAACGCCGATGAACCCGACATCCGAGCTCAGGTCGACCGTAGTGCTCAGCAGATAGGTCATCGCTTGGCCGGACAGATTGAGGTGTGTCAGCACCGCGCCCTTGGGCCGACCCGTCGTCCCCGAGGTGTACATGATGAGCGCGGGGGTATCACCGGGGAGATCCACCTCGGCGTGCGTTTCGCCCTGCTCAGCGATGACCTCTTCATATCCCAGAGCACCGTCCCCGGACTCCGAGCCCGCGACAATGACCGTCTCCAGCGCGGGCGCGTGCTCACGCACCGCGGCGGTCACCGGAGCCAGGACCGTCTCGGTGATCGCCACCTTGGCTCCGCTGTTCGCGACCAGGAACGCCACCTCTGGCGGGGTCATCCGGAAGTTCACCGGGATCGCGATGGCACCGAGTTCATTGATGGCAAGCCATGATTCGACGTACTCCGGACGGTTGAGCATGAGAATGAGGACGCGATCCCCGAATCCGACGCCGCGCCGGGCCAGCGCATCGGCCAGCGATTGCACACGCTGATTCAGCTCTCCCCACGAGATGCTGCGCCCCAGATACCGGATGGCGGTGGCATTGGGTTGCATGAGCGCATGCCGAGCCAGCTGGTTACACCAGTTCTGCCGCCGTGCGCGGTAAGGCTGTTCGAGGGCTGCGGATTGGACGGTCGCATCGATCGTGTCGGTCACAAACTCTCCTACTAGCTGAAGTTGGGTCGTCGGCCCTCGAGGAATGCGGCAAAGCCTTCCTGGGCATCGGGCGAAGTCAGCAGCTCAATCTGCCCTTGGCGCTCGCGGGCGATGGCCTCGTCGAACAGCTTGAGTGACACCGAGTTCATGGCCTCCTTGGTCAGCTGCATCGCACGGCGGGAACCATGGGCCAGCCTGCGCGCCGTCTTGTCGACGCGCTCGCGCAACTGGTCTCCCGGCAACACTTCGTTGACCAGTCCGGACGCGAAGGCATCTGCGGCATTGAGGGGTTGGGCCAACAGCGCCATCGCATTGGCCTTGACCCGCCCGATAGAGGCCGACACCAGGGCACTCGATCCGCCGTCGGGCATGAGCCCGATGTTCGCGAAGGCCAAGAGAAAGAAGGCCGTGTCGGCGGCGTAGATCAAATCGCACGCCAGGCCCACCGAGGCGCCGATGCCTGCCGCCGCACCCGTGACTTCCGCAATGGTGGGCACCGGGCAATTCAGCACCGCCCGCACCAATCGCTCGGCGTTGTCCATGGTGAGTTCGGCGGCCTGCAACGGGGTCAGATCCCCGGCCCCCGCAGCCAGCTCCGCGACATCGGCGCCGGCGGTGAAGGCACTGCCCGGGGCGCCACCGCTGATGACGACAACGCGCACGTCATCTCGACCGGCCACCGACTCAAGGGCCTCGATCAATCCCGCCGTAGCCGGCCCGTTGAGCGCATTCATCCGATCGGGCCTGGTGAACGTGATCCGCATGATGCCGCCATCGACGGTTACATCGGGTGCACCGACGGGTTCATCGGGACTCAAGTCACAGCCTCCTGGTTGTCGCTTCGTCGCGTCGGGCTCAAATATATTTGATATGACTTTAGATGCAAGAACGTCGACACAAAGGGAAATGGCAGGCAAATCGGATGAGTGCTCCTCGGGCGCAGACCCGCGAAATCCGTAGGCCGCAGCTGTCCGAAGAAGTTGCTGGCAGACTTCGCGCAGCGATCATGACCGGCGAGCTACGGCCCGGTGAGTACATCCGGATGGACGAGACGGCAGCCCAGCTGGGTGTCAGCGTCACACCGGTGCGCGAGGCGCTGCTGACGCTGCGCGGTGAAGGCATGGTCAATGCGGTTCCACACCGCGGCTACGCGGTGGCCCCGCTCAGCCGCAAGGATGTCGAGGACATCTTCGCCCTGCAGTCCCACCTGGCGGTCGAGCTCGCCAAGGCCGCCGCCGCGCGCATCACGCCGGAGCAAGCCGACGCCCTGACCGAACGCAATAAGGCTCTGCGAAACGCCGCGTCACCAGAGGAAATAGCCTCGGCCGAGTTCGAATTTCACCGACTTCTGAACTATGTGGCCGACCGCCCCAAGCTGGCGTGGTTCCTTCTGCAGGCGGTGCGGTACACGCCGCATCAGCTATTCGCCGAGGATGCCTCGTGGATCGGACCCACAGCGGAATCTCACGACAAGCTCATCGCGGCACTGCGCGCGGGAAACATCACCGAGGTGATAGCCCAGACCGAGGTTCAGTTCATCGACGGCGCGCGCCGACTAATCGAGTACCTAGACAGCTCCGGGATGTGGTCCGGGGGGTAGGTGCGGATCGGCCGGCTGCAGCTGACCGGAAGCGATCGCTTCGGCACGGCCCTTCAGTCCCTCTGCCAGGTGTTCGAGCACCTGGTTGGCAAGCTTCTTCACCATCGGCTTGGGGATCGGCAGCTTGGTCTCGACATCCATGTCGACCGTAAGCAGGCAGGTCTGCCCCATCGGGACGATCGAGAACGTCTGTTCCTGCTTCTCGAAGATGTCGCTCTCCAGCAGCCGCGTAGCCACCTGGGAGGCATTGAGGTAGGCGATCTCGGCGACGTTCGTCGAGGACATGCCGGAGGTCTCCACCTTCAGCCGCACGATGTGTGGGCGACCGTCCGGGAGACGCTGCAGAATGTCGACGCTGGCGATCTCCTTGTTCCACTCGGGGTAGGCCTCGTAGTTGGTAACGATGGAGACGATCACCTGCGGTGGCGCGGCCACCTCGACGGTCTGACTGACGACTGGCATTGGTTCACTCTACCTTTGCAGTTGGCGGGCCCAGGAACTCACGCACGAGTTCATAGACCACATCCGGGCATTCCAGATGCACGAAATGTCCACCGCCATTGATGATTTCAACGCTGCGATGGGGCAGATCCGGGCGCGCAGAATCTACCAGTCGCTGCGTCATGCATCCATCGTTGCGGCCATGGAGGTACAGCACCGGCGTTCGCGCCCCATCCAGCAGGGATCGTTGGGTGCGCCAGTACTTCCGCGACGGGAACAGCGCCCTCCGAATGTTTGCGCGGTAGTAGCCGATGACCGCGCGGCGGTTCCCCTTCTGCAGCATCGCCTCAGCGGCATACCGCAGATCCGCTCGCGCGTCGTATCCCGGCGACCACCGCCGCCAGTACAGACGAAGAAGCCAGGGCAACAGCATTTCCGGTAGCACCGGCAGCTGATGAAACAGCGTGTACCAACTCATCAGCAGTTGGCGTCCGAGCACACCGGGCCAGCCGGTGGGCCCCATCGAGGCCAGGCTCGAGCCGATGACTTCGAACGGCGGCACGGCCATGGTGACCATGCGGGCGAACGGTGACCGGCTGCTGCGGGCGAGGGCATTGCCGACCAATGCTCCCCAGTCGTGGCCGATATATACCGAGCGTTCGTCGCCACCCAGCGCTGCATGAATGTCGAGAACATCCTGCATCAGGGCGCCCAGGCCGTATTCGGCGTCGGCCGGTATCTCGCTCGGCGAGTAGCCGCGGGTGAATGGGGCCACCACGCGCCATCCCTCGGCGGCCAACCTCGGCCCCAGCAGGCGCCAGGTATGGGCGGAGTCGGGGAAGCCGTGCCCGCAGATCACCAGCGGGCCGTCGTGGGGTCCCCAGGACAGCGCCTGCAATCTGACGTTGGGCAAGTCCAAAGTCAGGATGGAGTCAGCGGCCACTACCGGTCCGCCGCTACGGGGTGCCATCAACGGACGTTGTGGACGCGACGCCCAACGGATCATTGATCCGCGTTGCCTCGTCTCGAATCAGCCCACGCAGCAGCGTGGTGCTGAACTCCACCGCGATCTCCTGCGCGCTGCGGCGGCCGCTCGGGTTGAGCCAGCGGTACGAGCCCAGCACCATTCCGATGTAGCCGAGCGCCATGACATGGGAGTCGCATTCGACGAACTCACCGCTGGAGATACCACGCTCGATGATGTTCTGGACCCGTTCCTGGACCATGTCCTCGCGCTTGCGGATCTCAGCCACCTGCTCGGGCGAGAGCCACTCCGAGAGGAACGGGTTCTCCTGGAAGTAGACGGCTCCCTGCTCACGATTGGAGAAGATGAGCGCCAGCATGCGGCTCGTGCATTGATACAGCGACTCACGCGCCGACCAATGCGGATCGTCCTGCAGGCAGGCCAGAGTCTCCTCGGCAGCCTTGAAGTAGATCTCGTACAGGATGAGCGCCTTGGACGCGAAGTAGTGGTACACCGTGGCCTTGTTCAGGCCGGCGACATCGGCGATATCGTCCATCCGGGTGCCGTGATATCCACGGGCCGCGAACAACTTGGACGCCACCGCCACCAATTCCTCGCGGCGACCAGCACGGCGCTGCGAGGAGCCGCCTGCCTTAGTGTCGGTCACCGGTTGCATGGTGCCTCACTATATGCGTAGGGAATCTGTTCGCGGACGGAATCCCGATCAACTGGTTGGGTTGGGCGCCCGAGAGGTTCACCAGCTTGCCGGCGTTCTGCGCGTTAAGCTGCCCACGTCCGCCGCAGTCCCGAGACCAGTAGGTAACCACATGATCGGTGGCCTGAGGGCCATGGTGTCCCGCGATCCGGCACAACCGCACCGCGCGTCCACTCCGCTTGAACTGCTATTCGACCTCGTCTTCGTGGTCGCGGTGTCCCGCACTTCGGGCGCCCTGCACCATTTCTGGTCCGAAGGCCATTTTGTCGACGGGCTCGTCGGGTATGCGATCGGCTTCTTCGCCATCTGGTGGGCCTGGATGAACTTCACCTGGTTCGCCAGCGCCTTCGACACCGACGACTGGCTGTACCGGGTGACGACGTTCGTTCAGATGGCCGGGGCGCTCACCATCGCGGCGGGGGTCGAGCGCGCGATGACCGCGTCAGACTTCGGCATCGCGATCGCTGGGTATGTCCTGATGCGCATCGCTGCGGGGAGCCAGTGGGTGCGCGCGGCCATCAGCGATCCCGCGATGCGCCCCACCTGCTTGCGCTACGTGGCGGGCATCTCCATCGCCCAGGCGGCCTGGGTGTGCTGGGGGCTCTTCGCGCCAGCGGACCTGCGCGTACCGCTGTTCGTGGTGATCGCCCTGGTGGACATCTCGGTGCCGTGGTTCGCCGAGCAGGTGGCACCCACAACGTGGCATCCCCAACACATCGCTGAGCGCTACGGCTTGTTCACCCTGATCGTGCTCGGTGAATCCATTCTCGCATCGGCGAATTCAATCATCGGCGGTGCCGACGAGGCCGACAACTATACCACCATGATCGGCATCGCGGTCTCCGCGTTGGTCATCGTCGCCGCGGTCTGGTGGATCTACTTCGACCAAGAACAAGAGTGCAAGGACGCGTCACTGCGGGCCACCCTGTTGTGGGGATACAGCCACTACTTCATCTTCGCCGCCGTGGCTGCGCTCTCGGCGGGATTCGAAATCGCCGTCGACGAGGGACTCGGCAAGAGCCATCTGAACCTCACGATTGCAGCACTCACGATCACGATCCCATTCGCCGTCTATCTCGCACTGGCCTGGCTGGTGCTGCTGCTGCAACGCCGCGATGCGATCTTGAACATCGGGCTACCGGCCATTGCCGTCGCCTCGGTGGCGATTTCCGCCCTACCGGACGCGCTCTACTGGCTGGCAGCATTGGCGGCGCTGGCCGCGGCGCTGGTGACCTGGCGCCGGGTCGAGGACACCGAGTCCTAGCCCCCGGAGATCGGGCACAGCCGTTCCAGCGCGGCCATAGTGTTGACGGCGCGGGACATCTCTTCACCGGGTGGCTCAAGCACACCGTCCACGGAAGTGACTGCCGCCATCACGTCGGCGTAGCGCTCCGCGGCGGCCGCGGCGTCCACAGCGCGGTCTCGCACCGCCGGGTCCCACGTATCACCCGCGGCAGTCCGCAGTAGCACCGCGATCGCCCGATTCCGCGCGACCGCAGTCTGACGAACCGCCACCCCGTTCTGTTGCGACAGCCCCCGAATCTGAATGCGCGCCCGATCGACCGAGGCGCAGTCATGCGGGGCGGCCACCGCCTCTGCGGGCGCCGACAGGGCACACACCCCGACCACAGCCGCCAACACCCGACGCATACCCACCTTCATACGCCGAGTGCGAGCACTCGATGGCAAAGAGGGTGGGCTACAGCGCCTTGAGCTCCTCGATGACCGCGGACACCGACTTCTTGGCATCCCCGAACAGCATCGAGGTCTGCGGCTGGAAGAACAGCGGGTTCTCGATACCGGCGTAGCCCGAGCTCATCGAGCGCTTCAGCACGATCACCGAGCGCGACTCGTCGACGTTCAGGATCGGCATGCCGTGAATCGGGCTCGACGGGTCATTGCGAGCCGCCGGGTTGGTGACGTCGTTGGCGCCGATCACGATGGTGACATCGGTCCGGTTGAACTCGCCGTTGATGTCGTCCATCTCCTTCATGGCGTCGTACTCGACATCGGCCTCGGCCAGCAAGACGTTCATGTGGCCGGGCATGCGGCCCGCGACCGGGTGAATGGCGTACTTGACCTCAACACCCTTGCTCTCCAGCAGGTCCGCCATTTCCTTGACGGTGTGCTGGGCCTGCGCGACGGCCAGACCATAGCCGGGCACCACGATCACCTGGTTCGCGTAGGCCATCTGGATCGCGGCGTCGGAAGCCGATGTGGCCTTGACCGTGCCCTGCTCGGCCGAACCAGCCGCAGCCGCGGTGTCACCGCCACCGAACGAGCCGAACACGATGGCCGGGATCGACCGGTTCATCGCGACGGCCATCAGGTTGGTCAGGATCGAACCGGACGCGCCGACGATCATGCCCGCGACGATCATCGCGGTGTTGTTCAGCGCCAAACCTGCTGCGGCGGCCGACAAACCGGTCATCGCGTTGAGCAGCGAGATGACCACCGGCATATCGGCGCCACCGATCGGGAATACCACGAACAAACCCATCACACCGGCGAATGCCAGCACCGCGACGATCCACCACACGGGCAGGCCCGGGTGCAGCCCGATGTAAACGGCAGCACCGACGGCGGCCAGCAGCAGCACGATGTTGGAGGCCTGGAAGAGCTTGGCGGAAGCGACAAGCCGCTTCTCGACGTTCTTCGGAATGGACTCCTGCAGCTTGGCGAAGGCCACCAGCGAGCCCCAGAACGACACCGAGCCGATGACCGCGGCGAACAGCGACCCCACCACCAGCGCGACGGTCGGCGACTGGTCCGGCTTGAACTCCGAGAAACCCTTGGTTTCAATGAATTCCGACCAGGCGATAAGTGCCACGGTGCCACCGCCGACGCCGTTGAACAGCGCCACCAGCTGCGGCATGGCGGTCATCTTGGTCTTCAGTGCGGGCGGGATACCCAGTGCGACACCGATTCCCAGACCGGCGCCGATAAGAATCCAGTCCAGCGTGGTGGCGGTCTCGCTGACCTTGATCAGCGTGGCGAGCACAGCGATACCCATACCGACGGCGGCGATCCAGTTACCGCGCACCGCGGTCTTGGGTCCGGTCAGCCCGGACAGACCGTAGATGAAGAGGGCGAATGCTGCGATGTAGAGAACATCGACGATGTAGCTGAGGCTCTCAGAAGTCACTTGACTGCCTCTTTCTGCTGCTCAGACTGTGCTGGCTTTTTCGACTTGAACATGCCCAGCATGCGATCGGTCACCAAGAAGCCACCAATCACGTTCAGGGTTCCGAAGATCAGCGCGACGAACGCGATGACCCGGGTACCCCAGCTGGCATCGGCGGGCAGGTTGCCCAGCACGATCAGCGCACCCAGCACGACGATGCCGTGAATGGCGTTGGTGCCCGACATCAGCGGGGTGTGCAAGGTGTTGGGCACCTTGGAGATAACGGCGAACCCGACGAACCCGGCAAGCACCAGGATCGCGATGTTGGCCAGCAGCTGTCCATACATGACTAGGAGACCTCCCGGGTAACGCAGGAACCCGCGACGATCTCGTCATCGAAGTCCGGTGCCAGGGCACCGTCCTTGATGAGGAGTTCGAGGACGGACGTGATGTTCTTGGCATACAGCTCACTGGCGTGTTCGGGCATGGTGGCCGGCAGGTTCAGGGGCGAGACGATGGTGACGCCGTGTTTGACGACGGTCTGGCCCGGCTCGGTGAGCTCACAGTTGCCGCCGGTCTCACCGGCGAGGTCGACAACCACCGAGCCCGGCTTCATACCTTGAACAGCGGCGGCGGTCACCAGGCGCGGGGCGGGGCGTCCCGGAACCAGCGCGGTGGTGATGACCACATCGAATCCCTTGATGGCGTCTTCGAGTGCCTGCTGCTGCTTCTGACGCTCCTCGTCGGTCAGCTCGCGGGCGTAGCCGCCCTCGCCGGCCGCATCGATCCCGAGATCGAGCCACTGGGCGCCGACCGAACGAACCTGATCGGCCACCTCGGGGCGCACGTCGTAGCCGGTGGTGCGGGCGCCGAGCCGCTTGGCGGTGGCCAGAGCCTGCAGGCCGGCCACACCGACGCCGAGGACCAACAACAGTGCGGGCTTCACGGTCCCGGCGGCGGTGGTGAGCATCGGGAAGAAGCGGGTCGATTCGGAAGCCGCCACGAGCACGGACTTGTAACCGGCGACATTGGCCTGCGACGACAGCGCGTCCATTACCTGTGCCCGAGAGATACGCGGAATGGCTTCCACCGCAAAGGCTTGCACGCCGGCGCTCTTCAGCGCGCCGATGCTGTTGTCGGCATTGCGAGGCGCCAGGAAGCCGATGAGGGTCTGCCCCTCGCGCAGGCGAGCGACCTCGGCCTGCGATGGCGGCGCCACCTTCACCACGATGTCGGCGGACCAGGCGTCGCCGACCGTCGCGCCGGCTTCGGTGTAAAGCTCGTCAGGCAGCAGCGCGCGCTCTCCGGCGCCGCTTTCTATGACGATGTTCACACCCTTGCCAATCAGGCCGGCGATCGACTTCGGTACCAGCGCTACGCGGCGCTCATCCTCACCCGACTCTCGGACAACTCCGATAGTGACTGGTTGATCGGTCATCTACTCGCCCTTCACCCTGTGGTGCAGCATGCCGACGGATACTAAGGAAAGGCATGCTTGTTAACAAGTCTTCCGTTTTTGTAAATGCTGCAAAGGTAGTTAACCAGGGCAATGACCGCGATCTGGCACGCGTTCCGACTCGCTCGGCGGACCCGGCGGGGTGCCATCACCGAACGGGCGACCACCCAACGCCTCGCGGTCGTGTGCGGTGTTCCAGCCACGTAAATCCGGCCCCCTAGGGACGATGCGCGTGGGATTGATATCTGTGTGCACCACGTAGTAGTGCTCCTTGATCTGACCGAAGTCGACGGTGTCGCCGAAGCCTGGTGTCTGATACAGATCGCGCGCGTAAGCCCACAGCACCGGCATCTCGGTCAACTTCTCGCGATTGCATTTGAAGTGCCCGTGATAGACCGGATCGAATCGGACCAGAGTGGTGAACAGCCGCACATCGGCTTCAGTGATGGTGTCACCCACAAGATAGCGTTGTCCGGCAAGCCTTTCCGACAACCAATCCAGTGCCACGAACAACCGGTCATAGGCGGCGTCATAGGCGTCCTGATCTCCGGCGAAACCGCAGCGATAGACGCCGTTGTTGACCTCGGTGTAGACGCGGCGGTTCACCTCGTCGATTTCGGGGTGCAGCGCCTCCGGGTACAGCTCAGGTGCGCCGGGCCGGTGATATTCAGTCCATTCGGTGGAGAAGTCCAGCGTCATCTGCGCGTAGTCATTGGTGACGACCTCGCCGGTGGACTCTTCAACTATCGCGGGCACGGTGATGCCGCGCGGATAGTCCGGGTACCGCTTGAGATAGGCATCCCGCAGGAAGTGGATGCCCAAGACGGGGTCGAGCCCACCCGGGTCAAGATCGAAGGTCCAGCTGCGCTTGTCGTGCGTGGGCCCACAGAGCCCAAGCGATAGAGCACTTTCCAACCCAAGGAGCCTGCGGACAATGAGTGTCCGGTTGGCCCAGGGACAGGCACGTGCCGCAACGAGTCGGTATCTGCCGGGCTCTACGGCGTAACCATCGCGGCCGTCCGCGGTGATCCGGGTGTCGATGTAGTTGGTGTCCCGCTTGAACTCGCCGGGCTCGACGTACTTGGTGTTCTCCGGGTTCTGGCTCACACGCTCCAGTCTGGCACTGTTAGGGATCGAGCAGACTGGCTTGCGTCTGCCGATCCGTCAGGTTCCTACGCCTTCCGTCACACCGGCTAGCTCGGCAAAACGGCGGTGACGTAGTTGCCCTGCTTGACCAGTTCGAGGACCTCCTCGGGCAGCTCCGGGATATCGACGCCATACTCGGCAGCCAATTCCAGAACGTGTGCACCCTGGACCGTCCACCCGCGGGCGGCAAACCACTCCGCAACATCGGCCCGCTCTTCGTCGTAGAACAGCGTGGTGATGTCCACCTTGGACATGGGATGGTTGTCGTCCGCGTACTTCTTCTGGACCTCGCCCCATTTGGCAATGTTGGGCCTGCCCCGGGTGGCTTCCACCGCGACCTGACTGCCCGGCGCCGAAAGCGCCACGACCCTCTCGAACAACAGATCCTGTGCCGCCGAAGGCAGATACACAATCAGG
>Ga0265327_10000446_pt1 | contig 74668 bp, 152 predicted proteins | sample 41621metaG_FD_202089 | JGI IMG/M metagenome (GOLD analysis project Ga0265327, IMG submission 202089) | Rhizosphere microbial communities from Carex aquatilis grown in University of Washington, Seatle, WA, United States - 4-16-21 metaG | ecosystem: Host-associated > Plants > Roots > Rhizosphere...
ATACATAATACATATGTGATGGTTTCGTGATTTCAAAATCTGAATCAACTAATGTGTCATTCAATCTGCCCGTAAAACACTTAAACATTTTAACCCTCTACATCAATAATAGATATTTTTCAACATCATCTGCATATTTATTATACTTTGGTACATTGATTTTACATTTTTCTAAATAGAAAGATGTATTATTAGAAGGGTATATATTATATAACCAGTGTACTATATTAGCAGAAACATTTAATTGTTTTTCTTCATAAATACTTATGATTATCTGTATGCATTCATATACATAAGGATTGTCGGTTCCAGCAATCATTTTAGTTTCAACTAAAATTGTTTCAAAATCTGAATCAGATATAGTATAAATTGAGCTGGCTACTCTGCAAAATTCAAAATTAATTCCAGTAATCATCAAGACTTTCGTGCTTTAAATAACTGATAGTCCATTCCTTTAATTTTAAATATCTTACGCCCATTAATTGTAAAATCAAAACTATTAGGGATTGACCTTACAACCGCTCCCTCGCGCAAGTTATCTCCAATTGTAGATTTTCCTTCTGCAAGTGCGTATAAACTCTTATCTTCTTTCCATTCGCCATAATACAATTCTGGTGCAGTTTCCAATCCAATATTTGCGCATATATCTTTTACTTCTTCCCATTCAAGGAATTTAAATGTTTTTGTATTCCATATATCGAACACACGGATTTTGTTTTCGCGAACAAGATTGTTTTGGGAATTGCGAACCATTTGTGTATCGTATGGGAAGTGTTTTACTCTGCCATAATTTTCTGCAAAAAACGCAAACATAGGATATTTTGCTAATTTTTCTTTCAATCCCATTCGTAATACTGGCGCCCACCAATGCGAGTGTTCGCTTTCTTTTTTGAATAGATTTCTTGAACGAACCCATAGTCGTTCCCCATCGTGAAGAACTGAAAAATTTTCGCCCTCCAGTTTTTCCATAATAATTACTTTTTCGCCTTCTTTAAAACAATCCACATATTTACGAAGATTTTCTAAATCATAATGTGGGATCTGGAAGTGATGCGGATTCTTTTCGCAATCTTCTTCTGATCGTCCCGCCACTTCTTCTTCATACTCAAACTTTTTCAATCCGTAGTATTCAACAACGCTATCGTGCTCTTTGAACCCCTCTGGTGCTGGAACAAGGATCCCCTCCGAAAATATACCGCGCAAGCGTGCAGGCTTGATGCGTTTTTTATCACCAAGGAACGAAAACACCTCTATATCCGGGCAGATCGTGTCATAAGGTATGTATGAAACGAGATCGCCTTCTTTGTATTGGTTCTCTTTGAATATAACTGTATTGTCGCCTAACACCTGCGAGATCTCTAACGAATCTGCATTTGGATGGCGCCCAATTTTATTTAATTTGCAAACACACGGATGCCAGTTCGACATATGAAACTCCTTACTGTAATAATAACAATTTAAAAAATCTATCCAGTGTTTCTTTTGGGTTATCTTTATTCATTTGAATTCTTACTGGCAATTCCCACCAAACCATAGGTAATTGTTTTTTATCAATTGGATGCGGTATTCCGTCTATCCATTTGTGCGGAACGCGTTGTGCATCGCTTAAATTATAAATAAATGTAATTTTTTTTATGTGATACTGATATATTTTACCATCAATTGCTAATGAATATTCACTGTTATAGTAATAATGTGGCGTACCATAAAAATAATCCCCGCCACTCAGTAATTTTACTTCTTTATATTTCATTTATGCTAACATTAACAATTTAAAAAATCTGTCCAATGTTTCTTTCGGATTATATTCATCCATCAAAAGAGCTGTTCGTAAATAATATGCATCTTGAAAAGACATAGGTATCCATTTTTTATATAATCGAGTTATTTTAGGAAAACACTCATATAGATATTCAGTCCCATCAATACTTAATTCGTAATCAGGAGATCTAATATCTCCCGTAGAATATTTTCGTATTATTTTAACGGTGTTATATTCCAACTTGCTCTTCAACCCGTTTCATTTTTTCACCAAAAAACTTATTCACCACTTCCGTCGCTTGATCGCTGATGTCCAATCCAGGCGCATAATTATATTCTAAAAACCACCAGTCATCTTTTCCAACAATATAATCAATTCCACAAACATCCAATCCAAACACTTCTTTTACTTTTCTTGAATGATCTACAACCGCTTGTGGCATTTCGGGATACAATGACATCTCTGCTCCGCTACTATTCTTAATCCACGATCGGTCATTATGGAATTGTAAATTAAACCAATCATCACCAATCCATAATACCCTACAAGATATACCATCAAAAAATGGCTCTATCGTTGCAACGCCATCCCACTTTGGTAATTCGCTTTCGTTCCTGACTAAAATCTTTCCTTGTCCTTGATGCTCATTGCCAGTTTTTACAACGAATGGATATGAAAGACTTATGTTAGTTCCATATTCACACTGAATAACATCATTTGTATTTAGTCCAGCACCAATTACTACCTTCATACAAAAATGTCTATTGTCAATACTACGCAATATTTTAGGATCGGGATAGCAAGGAATATTATTATCAATTAGAAAATTGAAGTTTTGTCGTCTGATTGTATCATCGGATACGCTTGCGTGGTATATACAACCGAGTAATTTTTCATCGTAATTTTTACGACGGAATGATTTATCGTCATTCAATTCCAATGTACGAGCGGATTGACAGTGTTGCCAATGGTCGAATTTAAATACCAATGGTAATGTTATACGAAACTCACCTGATAGGAAAATGAATGGTCGGTTCATAGTAATAACATATATTTTTCTATTTGTTCGCTATAATCTGAAAATTTAAGATCATGTCTTTTTAGAAAATTATACACATGTGATATCGAAGTGAAGGTATACCTATCACATGAAGCCTGCATCCATTTAAATACCACAAGTTCGGTAGGCAGAGATTTATAATAATTTATAATGGCATATAGTGTACCTATATTAATAGAATTATTTATTCGATTATAATCTAATGTTATGAATCCACACTCATCATCTTCAATGATTATTTTATCTATTGTACCATCTTTGAACGAATAACTTATTAACATAATAACATATACTTTTCTAATTGTTCACCGTACTTATGATATTCCTCATCATATTCTTTAATAAACCACATAGCATCTAATATAGCCATTCCACTATACTCACTGTATAGTTTAATAAACTTTAAAATATTTTTTCCTGCATTATCATTTTTACTTTCATAGAACTGAATCACCGATCTAATGGAACATACCAACGTATACCCCATTGTTATACCTAATTCGACTTCTCCATAGGTATCATCAACGATCAAGATACTATAATGTCCATTTGGGAAAAATTTTGTTATCATTTTACTGGACAAACTGCAACATCATGACCATGGGGATTTCCTGTGCTACCAACACCGTCTTGTTTCCCATTTGAGCAAACATTTAGTTATATAATTGTGATTCGCTTTTGATTTTATCTAATGTTCCGGGTATGTCATGAACATTATCAAACTTCTGAATTGTTGCATCTGCATCAGGATAGCCGATTTCTTGAAACTCTTTAATCAGTTTTTTACTTGTTTTCTTTGCTACTTCTAAATCCTTAGATACCGTGAATAAACTCCATTTATCTTTCTTGCGATTTTTGACATATATTCCAAGTATCATTTTTATTCCTTTGTTATGACGAATGATTTTCCACAACTGCAAACCGATTGAATTTTTTCACTTTTTAATATAAATCCTTCTTGCATTAAACTCTTTTCATAGTCGATTGTTGCCCCATCTAATAATGCAAGACTTTTAGCATCAACAACGATCTTTATATCATCGAAAATAAACTCCGTGTCATTGGCTCGTAGGTCGCCATCTGAATAGCTTAAGGCTAAAATTCCGCCGAGGCAACCCCCGCTACCCTGAATACCTATGCGCAGGCGAACGTGCTGGCTGTTTTGTAATTTTGTTTTGGCGGCGGCGATTGCCTCTGGCGTCAGTGTGAGCATCGTATCTCCTATATCAATACGGCAAGACTTTCGTTTTCTAATACACGAAGAAGTTTAATTAATGCACCCAAACATTCTTTGCAGACATCATTTGGCTTGATCCTAAGAACCTTTGATATATCATTATAAGATTCATAATACTTTAATGGTGTTTTACCGCACCAAGATACCCATACTCCATATTCAGCGCCTTTTAATATACATCGCATAATTGTCTCGCAACTAACTCAACGCATAAATTATCTAAAAACTTTATGTCTGGTGTCTTTGGTAAGACATTGCTTGTTTCATAAACAAGTTGTAAATCCTTATCTTCTCGCTCTGCAAACTCTACAATTTGTTCATAGCTCCAAGCGCCATTCCTGATAGCAAGCAGTTCTTCTCTGTCTGGTCGTTTAACAATTACTTTACCCGTTGTTAGTATTTCTCTGCACATACGCATTAATCTTATTAAGTGGTAGGCGTGTTTCGCATCATATCCAAACTTTGCTTCATCGGCTGCTCGTTTTACATTCCTGTTTTTCTTCCAAGTCTGGAAGTTATCCCATTCTGTTTTTAGATTTTTATATGCTCGTTCTTTTTTCATAAACTCAATAAAATTATCATTGAATCCTACTTTTCGCGAAGCAGCAAGCCACTGATCGTCTTTTGATATTTTTAGATCCGTCAAAATATCCGACATTGAATTGCGAATCATAATTTTCATTGGTTCTGACAATTCACCAAGAAAATCGAATTGATATTTTTCTAATTCTTTTTTTATTTCTGCTTCCGCAGCTATTAATTGATCTGCCGGAATTAATGTCTCTTCTGGCAAACCAAACTCTTTGCGTGTTGGAAAATGTGTTGGCGGATTTAATAGATATCGTCTGTGCAACTGTATTCTATTTAATTGACTGCGACTATAACCTGCGAATGTGTAGCGAACTCTTTTCGACAAAAATCGATCTCTATTTGCTAACAATATCTCACCAATCGGCGAAACTAATACACGATCTTTATCATCCGTATATAATGTTTCTATTATCGAAGGATTAGCGTTGCTTGCAAGATTGAAAAACTTGCGAATATCATATATAACTGTATCTGGTTCTTTTAGTTCTGCTTGCTCAAACTTATGCTGGAATCCATAAAAATATTGTTTCGGTGGAATGGCAACACCTTTGTAATCTTCATCGCTTGTTGGAGTATCCGTTCCATATGCTTTGCTTCCATATAATGTTAAATATATAACCCCATCACGCATCCAAGATAGATGCGATGATTGTTTTACGATTTTTTCAATTACATCATTCATTAAAAAATACAACCCCAATGCTTACCGCATTTTGCACATTTCCATTCCATTTCTTCATCTTCTTTTATATAATCGAGAATAAAAGAATGCAATCCAAGGAAGCATAGTATGCGTGTCATTGTAATATCCTATTTGTTATTATAAGTTCCGAATAAGCGATCCCACGCAAAACTAAAAATCCCAAAATTTCTTTGAGTGTTCTGATGATGAAGGAAGTGCAATCGTCTTAATCTTTTGAAGAAACTAAATCTTGCCCAAAATGTTTTTCGGATATGGAAGGCATCATGTAAATTGTCGTTAATAAACGAGATTATAGCCATCTCAATGAATACCATTATGCCAATTCCAAGTGGAATTATACCAAAAATTGTTATCAGTAATGTTCCAATAACGAATGGCGAAAAACATATTGCAAAAAGCCAAACGGAATTATTACCTTTACCGGGATTGCGATATGTATCGGATAGCAAGTCTGTTATTGGATATTGTAAAAAATGATGATCGTAATGCCGACGATAGAATGTTCCACTCCATTTTTGATGGAATGACCAATGCACCCCGTATCCAAGCAATGTTAAAAATGCACCAGTGAAAATAAAAACCACTAAATACAACAACATATATTATCCTTAACTCGAAGTTTTTGGCGGACTGGAACTTGGCGAGGATGAACGATCGTCATACCATTTAATCCAAGTTTCTTTATCCAATCCGTAGTCTCTCAATAATACCTTACCATTTCGTAATCCGAATGAACTTGGCTTACTAATATCTCCTATTAAAAGACTGCCTGAAACAACTAATGATCCTAAACATTTAAATAATGTAAGTTTTCTAATTTCATCGTATTTTTTAGGTTCTTTTTCCCATTGATCGCTTTCGTTGTTATATGCAAAAAATAAACATGACATAAAATTATCAAAACCATATCCAATTATTTTTTTAAAATCGTCTTTTGTCATAGTATCTGTGAAGTGTGATATTATCCATTTACCTTTTGGATCGGCAACTACCACCGTTGCCACGCACGGCGCTTGTAAATCAAACTCTGATTCTACTTGGCATTGTGCCAAACCTTTATCCGAAGTGGCGATCTTAATTATTAAATCATCACTAATTTTAAATACCGTTCTCGCGCTTCCCTCACCAAGTTTCTCCCAATGTTCTTCCGCCAACTCTACCCTATCATCAAAATCTTTCAATTCACTCAACTGCTTTAAGATTGGATCGCTGTTCTCAACCAACGAAACTTTGAGTTCCGTTGCTCGTTTCATAAACAATTTACATTTCTCAAACAATTTGTTCATTATCATATAAATGTCAATATATTAGATTACTTCCTATAATCCAACGGATTTATACGAATAATCTCTTTACTAGATTTTATTGCATAGTCATAACAATTTTTGGTTCCGCTTGAATTACCACCATCATAACAAAACAACATCTTGTCGCTATGATCAACAATCCAAACATTTCTTGTCTGGTATTTCCAATTTGCCCAGCCCGAACGATTAATGATTTCAATCTTTTCTGCTTTTGCTAAAAGATCATTGTAATGATTTTTATCATACACCGACCAATATGCTTCTTGACCGGTAAATGGAAGGGCGCATATAAACGGTATGTTCATTTCAACACATAAATCTGCAACCAGTGTGTCCCACCCCACTGCCATCCCAGTAATCATACGACTGGGACTCAACTCTTGAATAATGCTCTTTGTCTTTTCATAAATAGCATTATACGCCAACTTCGGGAATGAAGCCTCTCCTAACGCTCTATGACCACTGGTTCCAAGTATCATACTATCCTCATTGATACATAATTATACGCAATACGATCTTTTATGTCTTTTGGAATCTGTAAGCCATATAGTTTTGTAAAACTAATAGCGTTTGTTTCATTTTGATCCGCTTCAACAAGTTCTACTTTTTCTATATTACCATCTATTGTATAGTATGTTTTGTATATAAGATATAGCATTACTTCCTTTTGTTATATTAGTAATTTATATGTATCAAGACTATTATGTATCTGTTTTATATCTATAATTTCTGGTAATTGTAATTGTTTTATGGTATTACCAAAAGAGCAAACATCTATGCCTTTATAGTCAAAATGAATGCATAGAAAAAACTGTTGATCATCATACCTATGTATAGGATCCCAACCAATCCATATCGTATCAAGCGTACATGGATAACATTGAATAATTAATTTACACTCATAGCATCTGTATTGATATCCACAATATGGTATGCATTCTTTTCCACATAAACAATTCTGAAAATCTTTTAGATTGTATTCTTTATTAGGATCTATTACCATTGTGTTTTATTCACATAATCATAAAATGCAATGCTACTTGCAACCCCTGCATTAAAACTACGAACCGAACCGCTTATTGGTATCTCAACTAAATCATCACACAAATCTAATAATTCATCTGTGATACCGTCTTTTTCTTCACCAATCACAATCATACTATTTGATTGCCATTTATATTTTCTAATATCAACTGAACCACGACTTGTATTATTTTCCATACCAACGAATGTATATTTTTCTTTTAGTTTTTTTACATCCTCTATGTGCTTGATATGATTGACATTTTGGTAGTGATACGATCCACAGCATCCGCGACGGTCTATCTTGCGATCACCAAAATAATAAAAATCAAAAATACCAAACGCATTGGCTGAACGCATAATAGTTCCGATATTGAAGTCATGCTCAATGTTCTGAACTAATACCGCACATGGCAACGCTTTTGTTTTTAGATCATTTTTTATATCTTCCGTTGATACGCTTTTATACTGATCTCTAACATTGCGTTGCCATAGGAAACGGTTCTCTGGTGTGTCCATGTGGGCTGGCGGGGTCGTGCTCATCGTAGAATGGTAAGGCTCCGATGAGCGGAAGTCAAGCCAGATCACTCGGCGATATAATGATTTGGTTTAATATTTTCATCCACTAAGATTTTTAGATTGCCAATCGTATAATAATGTTTATACATCAATTTATCTCTTGCTGAGGAAAAAATAAAATCTTTATTGCCTGCGTGGTTAAGTTCTAATGTTGTAAAATCGTCTATGCTAATAGTAATTTTACTAGCGGTTTTTGATATAAATCTAATTTTTTCAAACAATACATCAAGATTATCGCATAATAGTTCTCGAATGTACATATCATCTACTTGAACATCATCGAATGATTGTTGTGTCATCTTTAACCATTTCTTTTTTTGTTTTCTCAACTAAATATATTTCAACTCGATCAATAGTTTCTTTATCCATCGCATACCAAACTGAATCACATTTTTCCAAAAACTCACCGTTTTCCGACAATGAACGATTTTCTTGCATTTGATGAATTAGTTCAATATATTCGTTATATAACTCGTCTTGTGTTTTCATTTTATATCTTGTTTTAATTTTTCTGGCGAAGTTATCTTGCGTAATACTTGATGACATTCGCCGCATCGTTCGCGAGGGTCAATGCGTTGTTTTATCTCGCCTTTGACAACTCCGCCTGTTCGACCTCGACGAATTGAACCGGCGCCGCTCTGAGCCCAAGAATGTATAAGCATTGGTACGATTCCATTGACCATACTCACCTGCACGCCAGTCGTATGAACAATTTTATCGACTAAATCTTTAACAGTCGTTCTTTGCCCGTCTTCAAGATTATCAAGTAGATTATTTAATGCTGTCTTCACAACTTCCATTATATCTGTATTCGTATTATTGCTCATGGTATGAATATATCTCTTTCTTTGGATGCACGGCATTTTGTCGCGCAATCTCGTATAGTATCGTCTAATGTATGCACTCCCCGCATGTGCGTCAAGGTGTGGCTGGCGGAAAAATCCGCCGTAGATGTAATTGCTTATTTCTCCTTTCTATAATTACGCATATCTATATGATTAAAACAATAAAACATGGTATTAATTTAATACGTCATCATTTACGCGATGTTGGTTTGTCTGCAAAACGATCTGGTCAATGGCCAACCGTTGAAAAACATTTTCTGGAAGCACATCCTACTTGTGCGGCTTGTGGCGGAACTGAAAGATTGAACGTGCATCACGTACATCCGTTTCATTTGTTTCCTGAGTTGGAATTAGATCCTAATAACTTAATTACACTTTGTATGGGTGAAAAAGAATGCCACCTTAAAATTGGACACGGTGGATCGTTTAAACAATGGGTAGAAGAAGTTAGAAAATACGCAGCCGAAGTATTAACCGACCCATCAAAATATGATGATATTGTAAAACTTGCATTCGCCAATAGAAAAATAAATTAAATTAATATCAGTAATTTATCCATCTTATTTACAGCTTCAACAAAATTTTTCCATAATGTTTGGTCAATAAGTATCTCATGACTACCATCATAAACGCCAACACAACCATTGTCGCGTAAAACTATTTCACCCTCATAACCATCAATAATTTGAATTACTAATTTAGTCATTTCAATACCAACAATTTTTCTAATCTTGCAATTGCATTAAAAGTTTCACTCATATGTTCATTGTCAATATATAATGTTGATGAGGTATGCCAATCAGCCTCTACAAAATTTTTCTTTTCAATAACAACACGAATACCCGTTGGTTCGGTATGGATATTAACCCAATCCTTGCAAACTAATCGTGTATTACCACTTATTGGAATAATAATATCTTTCATTTCAATACCAGTAATTTACTTATTTTATTTATAATTTCAACAAAACTATTCCAATCTTTTAAATCAATATCAATTCTTTCTTTCATCACGCCATCATTAATACAAACGTGTCTATCACCAATGGACATTTTTTGTAGATTTTCTTCTGATATTATATATGATACGCGTTTCATTTCAATACCAGCAATTTCTCAATTCGTTGTAGCTGCTTAATCAATTCTGGTAATGCGAAAAACTCAATATCTACCATCTCATCCTTATCATACCAGCGATCCTCATACGCTCTATCTTTTATATCAGGCTTATATTGTCGCTGAAAAGACAAGCAATTATGACCTTCGGGAAAAGATATCTCTAATCGATGTTTTTCGTGTATGTATATGTAGATTGGATTCATTTTAGAATAAGTAATTTATTTAATCGTTGTAATATTTCAATCAAGCCAGAAAGATCATCTTTATGTATAGATATAATTCCAAGACTATACCATTGTTGATTTTCTTTTATTTGAAAATGAAGCTCATCAAGAGGATTGCCCCCAAGCATCTTTACTATATCCATTATCAAGATCGCAGGCTAATTTAATATTTCCATATTCTAAATCAATCTTCATTTCAATACCAGCAATTTCTCAATTCTCTCCACATCAAGTTTTATTATTCCCGGCAATGTAAGGCATGGTTTATAACCGTGGCTGGCGAACCGAACCCACAACTCATCATCAGATGATTTCCATACAATTGTTTTTATACCGTAATCAATATCGTGATCATAACGAACCTTATACTTGCCCATAGTATGAGTGCACCACCCAACTTTGGGAATAACCTTATTGCAGGTAGGACAATTCATTTCAATATCAATAATTTATTTAATCGTTGTAATGCTTCTGCTAATTCTGGCACTATCTCAATAGGAAAATCTACTGTGTCATAATCATCACGACTATTATACCATGTACCTCGAATATTACTTTGTTCTTCAAGAACACAATTACCGGTATCATCGATACTAATTCTAAACCTACGATCTCTAATCGATGATGGTGATTTTTTTCTTACGAATGGGACGAACAACTCTATTGTCATTTTAAAATCATTAGTTTTTCAAGTCGTTTAACTGCATCAATAAATGATTGTATATTTTCTGGCTGTATCACAACACTCATAGGGTAATCACGATTGATATTGCAATCAATATATATCGTTCCCTCATCCGAGAGACGAAGATCCATTGTTCTGGATATTTTGAATGTCATATCTCTAATGTTTATTCTTCAAGAATACATATCTTTACATATCGATTGTAAAACTCAATCAATTCTTTGCCAGTTAAATGAAACATAACCTTTGAGCCAAAAGAAAATGGTCGACTATCTTTTCGAATATTATATTTATGCTCTTTTGTTGTTGCGACCCAAAATCCAAACTTCTCTTCAAGCACGAACTTTACTTGATAGACAAACTTTGGTTCGGATTTAAAAACTTCATCTGCTCTATCAATACGCTGTTGCTTATCAACGGCAGACGCTTTTTCATAAAAATAATGATATGCGCGGTAATAGTTGTCGAATGTTTTAGTTTCACCGTCGCAAGTTATTGTGATGGAAGGCTTTGGTGTTGAATTTATTGGCATACCTGATACTATATCAGGCAGTTATAAACTTATATAAGAATTGCTAAATTATCTGGCAACTTTAATACTGGCACTCTTCCCCATCGAGATTTTTTGACCCACATTTTAGAGTTATCAAATGATCTAACTAAATCGTTGCTGTAATTATACCTACATATTGTATATATTTCAAGATCAACAAAAACTTTTTCAACATATGATGGTTGTTTGTTTATATAATTAATAATATGGTTGTTAACATAATCTCCAACATAACCTGTTGAATCAGTATGTTTTATGATATGTCTTGTTTTTGTTGACAATCTATCTTCTGGCGGATCTCTTTTTAGAGTAATTAATTGAGAAAGAGAATCCCACATATACATGGTTTCGCCATCAAACGAAAAATGATTATATCGAGTAAAATACTCAAAAATTATAGGATCTACATATATCTGAGATACTCGTTCTGGTTGAATGTCAATATAATTTCGAATATTCTGTAAAAACTTCGATGAGTCCGTGCCAATGTTAGCAACCGTTAGACGATGTGTTTTCATTTTCTCTCGTATTGTATTAGTGATGGCATACCGAAGATATAAAAATACTAACTTTTTCTGTTGGTGCAGAAATACCTAATGTCATACCATCGACAATAGTTTTGTCGCTACAAGTTGCTGATTTACAAAAATGTAATCCTTTATATTCACAATCAAGAATTCTACTTTCTGAATTATTCTTACCATATTCTATGGCTCCAATTTTGCATATCACATTTGATATTGGCGTTGGGACTGTCATTTCATGATCTGGTAAATAATACTTATGAATCTCATATGGCGCTGAAGTCTCATCAACTTCTACTTCTCTCCAATGTATTTGATCTTGAGCAGATATTTGTAGTGGCGTTAATAACGCCACACTCCCAATTAATAATGAAACTATTTTCATCTTTCAATTCCCTTTCTTTATTACTCAACCGCGATGCCACCAAGGATAAATATTCCATAAATTAAAATATTATACTTTATTTATGATCTTTGATGATATCGATCTAATATCTTTTAATGTTAAACTTGCTTGAAAATTAGATTGTCTTGGCAATGATTTAGGCAATTCTAAATATGTTTTTGCGAGTGTTTCGTTAAGACCTAATTTAGTAATTATATCTGATGTTTTCACCACAATAATTTCTTTTATAGAAACTTTTGGTTTTGCTGGAATTGGAACCAAAAATAATGTTATTGTATCTTTACTCGCATCATTGTTTGATTTAAGCACCTGTTCCGAGTACCTAATAACATCTAACCATATTGATGTTCCTTTTTTAATCTCTAAAAGATATTGGTTCCAAGGAACATCCCAGTATCTTGATGGTTTAGAATAATTAATTCCTAATGAACTACATAATCCCTCTTCATAATGAGAATGTTTATCAACCCATTCACCATTCATTTTTGATAGAGAGTTTTGTAAAAAATCAATTAATGATTTCATTTATTCCTTAATGGTATTAAGTGAAGATTGAAGGAATGATTTATTTGAAATATGTTAATTTATAATCTAATGAATTACTGATGTAATCAATATATCACTGGCGTTATTTTGCGGATGATAATAAACAATACCACATTGATTTATATAATCATATATACCATATACTATTTCATTATTGGGGCCGTTGTACCCTCCCATTATATAAATACCAATAGTACCACTGGTGGGGTTAGATTGTAGCGCGCCAATCATAGATCTGATCGAATTGAGTTGTGGATGTGGGTAAATAGAAGTCGACAACGAACCAAGTTGATTAATGGCGCCCGGATCGGTAAATGCTAACTTAGCTGGCATAGTACAAACTACTTGATTCCATTTTTAATGAACTTGGTAAAATCTCCGCCATCTCTAATACATCCTCGTTTAGCCAAAGCCAACCCTTCTTCAATCATGGATCGATTTTTTGCAGTCATTGGAATGCGGTTTTTTTGTGTTTGTTTTTTAGTATGACAAGATGTCTTTTCATCTATTGATTTAGTATTATTCATTATGTTCCTTTTATTATATGATTTTTATAGTTCGGATCTAAAAAAATCTTCTCCTGTATTGGTTATTTTAAATACTTTTATTCTCATAGGCGTTTCATATTTAGATTTATCAGCAATATATTGCAATTCCAAAAATCCCTCATCTTTTATTTGCATCAATCGTGCTGATATTGCTGGAATGCTGTACGATAGATTATAATCTTTTTTCATTGCCGTTTTTATAATATAACAATTAGTTTCTTTGTCCGCAAGGACTTTACCATATATCACCCGATCTAATGGACGAAGCGTTTTACAAGTCGATTTTTCTATATCAATAATTTTTTGTCTATTTATTTTTGGAAGAAACTGTTCCCATACCTTTGCTTTTCTCTCCATACATATGTCAAACATCGGATCAATATATTCTAAAAACTTTATTGCTGGCTGTGTCGCAACCTTTATCATCCATAAATCTCTATCTTTTTTTCTTTGATATATTAGGAACTCGCATCCCAGTTTTTCTTGTAATTTACCAGCCAACAATGAAGCACCCTTTTTACCAAAACCATCAGTTGATATTTTCATTGTTAGGGCATTTTTACCAGTTTGTAATATACATCCGTCATCTGCGAACCATATCGCACACACCAATGGTGTTAACTCTAAGTCTTCTGGTATAATTTTCAATCCGTCAGGATACCATTTTTCGTGAAATTCTTTGAATGCAGGAATTGCTTTTGTTCTAAAAGATACTTGATGATATGATTTTTTATATCGCTCATCGTACCTACTATATTCCTTGAATGCATCTTCTGAACATAAATTACTAAATATATTGAATTGCCATAAAAGATATTCTTTATCTTTTGCTTGACGATCTATTTTCATACGAGGAAACTTGGCTGCTCCTGCCCGTTCTAATGCAGCATCGCCAAGCATTCCTCCTATGAAAACTTGTTCTTGTATTTTTGTTAATTTATGTGGTAAAATAAACTCATTCGATTGTTGAACCATACCACGCCTCCAATAACTATATATCAAGTTATTGGTTGATATGGAACGGTTTTTTATTTAATCATTACGCAATGACTTCAAACGTCCAAACGGCGGCTTCCACTTATTATCACTGGTGCATAGCCATAGCACATCTGTTTCTTTACCAGGCTTCTTAACATCATTTAGTTCTGTATCACTTAGATAGTTATCTGAGATGACAATAATCAGATCTACTTTTCCGCAATGTTTTTCGTATTCATTGAATACAAGATTAACTGCGGTACCTCCACGACCACAAGCGACCAACTTAGATAGATTTTCCTTATCTGCCTTTTTGATCTTAACCATCTGATCCCAATACGCAACGCAGTCAAATGCACAACAGCTCAATTCACCACGTGTATCAATTACCTGTAATTGACTTAGCCCATGTGCTATATCATCAGCGCTCATGCTTCCAGAACAATCATACGCCACCAAGACATTAAGAAAAATATCTTGTTTCTTTGGTACATATAACCCGGCAAACAATGGTCGGCTCTTTGGTCGTTGCCAATCATTGCGCCCCTTACCATCTCGTTTCTTAGTCATCATTTGTCTAACGATGTCCTCCCAACGAATTTTTGGTGCGATCAATTGACCGATTTCGTCTTCCATCCCCATTGGAACCTTGCCACCGAGTCTCTTTGCCATTTCCGCAGCATCATACAATCGTTTTGCTAACTCATCTTCCGACACATCACAATCCATATGTTCATCGGTAAGATCTCCATGACCAAACGGATCTACATATTCACTATCATCTCCGCCACATGTCGGGCAACCATTACCACATGATCCTTCTTTATCACCAGGTTCCCCACAACTACCACCTTGCCCCTGACCTTGTCCTTGTCCTTGTCCTTGTCCTTGTCCTTGTCCTTGCCCTTCACCGTCGCAGCAAGCGCCTTCGCCGTCACCCGGTTGTTGCCCATTGCCAGCGCCAGGTTGACCATCTGAGCCGTTTTCGCCCTCACCTTGCCCTTGACCCTTACCTTGACCTTTGGCATTTTGATTGCCATTACAATCGCCTTCGTGCTCACAACTTTCTCCATCTTCGGAATGATCGTGTTTATCGTTTTTCTGACCTTTCATTCCCTTTCCAGCATGTGAGCCTTTACCACCAGACTTTGTTGGTTTGGTCGAGGTGCCAGGATTAGTTTGATTATCTTTACCTTCTTCTTTTTCGGCTGGGTTCTTACCCTCTGCTTTTGCCTTTGCTTCGGCGTCTTTCTTTGCTTTTTCTTCAATTTGCTTTTGAAGCTTTTTGTACTCATCAGGCTTTTTGTACATACCAAGTTTTCCACACTTTGGGCATTTTGGAATGCAACCATATAGGTAAGCATAGATATTTTCTGGCTTTAACATATCTCCTTCAAGCTTTTCCTCTGCATAATACATTGGCGGTGCTTTATCACCAGGATGTTGGTATGCAGGATCTGCTTGTTCGCGAAGATTGTGAATAGGATTAAAATGTGCAAGTCTTTCGGGCGGATTGAATGGATCTCGATACAACTGTGCAAGTTCTTCGAGTTCAATGAAGTCGCCGAGCTCTTCTTTGAAGTCTTTGATATATTCTTTGCGACCACGGGCTTTTAGATCCATAAGCGCGACGTGATTGACTTTGTAGTCAATTGCGATATTGTATAGGCGTGGAAGACGAGAACCACGTCGAGAAGGGTGCATAAGATGCGCGTGTAGAGCTTCGTGAATGATTACTAATCGAAGACCAAGTTTTGAGATCTTATTAACGAACTCGGGCGACCAAAAGAATTGCCTACCATTAGTAGCGGCAGTTCGTAATACCTTGCCCTTCATATGTTTTTTGTATTTTTTCACTTCATCAGATATTTGATCTTTTTCTTCTTTTGTTAGCTCTTCGCCGTTGGCGAGTTTCTTTTCAATTTCTTTTTGTTGTTTTTCAAACTCATCGAGTTGAACGCCAAGAGCATCGCATATGTGAGGAAGCGGGTAAATTAGATTGAAAATAAACGGATCTCCGCCCAGGAAGTTTCCTAAGGATTTATTGTCATACGACAGAGATAGTTCTGTAAAACATGCCGACAATTTATCTTCTGCTTTTTTAACAATGGCAGGATCACATTTTCCAATTATCTTACTAAACTTCATTTTGATTTCCTCATGATAGATTTTTAACGTTCCACTAAAAACTTAATCACTTGTCTCGATTTTGTCAAGTGGGCGGCAATAAAAAAACGATCTGCAAAACTCTACTTTGCAGATCGTTTTTTACGATTTTGAATCGAATCCGCCTGTTCGTTCAAGTAGCTCAACATCTTCTGGTGTTAATATTACAACTTTTTCGTGTTTCCCGTAAGGAGAGTATTTTTCTTCGTCTTCTTCCGCTTCTTTCCAAGTCTTTGCAAACTTAAGACCACCGGGGCAGAAACTATTATTTTTTACAACTTGTTGTGCAAAATCAATATAGCCATTCAAGTCAAGATCATTAAAATAATCTCTACCCCAGTAGTCAAGAATGTAATCCCTTGTCGCTCCACCAATAACCATACCGATGATTTGATTTATTGTAATGCGGTGCCCTGGCAAGCAGGGCTTTCCACCGCAACGTTCATCATCGATTTCGAATGATATTGTTTTCATCATCTTGACGCAGGGATACCCTTGGCTTTAGGCAAGGGTATTTGACTAGCCTTTGATACGACCTGATAGCTCTTTTAGAAGATGATCAAAATCCGGATTTGAATCAAGATTTAGATCAACTGTTCTATCAAGACCAATTTGCGAACGAATCGAAACCAATGCAATTTCAGGATCCACCTTGCGAAGGAACTTCGCAACCATTTCTGTTTCTTTTGGTAGCTCGCGAGCATCCTTCTTCTTGTTCTTATTCTTCTCGGTGTTATCATCAAGAAGGCGCGCCAGTCGTGAGCAAACAATCATGCATGCAACGCAACGCTTGCTTGGTTCAAGATCGTCAAAACCCTTGATGCTCTCTCCGCGCATAACCTTCTCAACAATCGGAAGAAGAACCTGATAGTGATCGAAGTATGCGGCATACTTGATACCGGCTTTACGACCAACGCAACCAGCCGCCTTATTAGTTAAGATTTTATGACTCCAACCATTCTTTTCACCGAATGTTAGAATCTTGGAATAATTATCCCAACCGCGTGGTGAAGGATCTGCATAAACATCACCTGGATCAGTATCACCGAAAAGATCGTCTCCATGATCTGCAATGTATGCAGTAATCGAAGGATGGATTCTTCCAGCCTTACAAGCCCAATCGAGCCATTGAGTAGAAGTTGCTTCTACAAGATATTTTTCTGCACGGTCAAGTAGCGGAAGTGGCGGGCGACTACCGCCTTCATTTGGAAGATTTCCTGCCATAAGAACGGCTTGAAGATTACCAAGTGCCTTACCATTGACTGTATGGAATTGTGTAAATTCAAGTAGCGGCGCAATAACGCTGTGATCCATCTTATCGATCTCATCGAAGAAGACGACAACCCTATTCTTTCCTTGCATTAGTTGCTCGTAATACCAAGGAAGAAGGAATCGAATAAATTGTTCTTCTTTGGCATCGAAAATCTTTGGGAATCCACCAGCATCGGTTCGTTCGAATGTGCTGGCGTTGAGATATAGCAGATCATATCCTGATGCTGCAACCGCGCTTTTACCAATCTCAGATTTACCAGATCCTCGTCGAGCACAAGCGAAAATATTACCACCGTATTGGATCGTAGCTGCCATTGTTTCCGAAAGCTCCTGAGTTCCAATTTTTTGCATATTAAAATCTGATGATGCTGTCATTGTTTTCTTCCTTGTTGTTTTGTTGTTGTGTTCAGTTAATGTTGTTCAAAATCGTTTTTTTCAAGATTCCAGTGTCTGCAATCTGCTACATTTATTTCTAAAAAGAATAATTTTAACATTGAAAAACTAAAAAAGATACCTGCATGATCTTTATGCGTTCTTCGCTTCAAGTAAAACTCCCACATTGATGCGAGATTGCCTTTCCATTGAAACTGAAACTCGAACCATTTGTGTTGTATTGGAAGCGGGAATGAAAATATATATGATTTGTTTTTCAAGCCAATACCATTAATTGTGCTGCCTTAACAATATATTCACCAATCGTCATTAATTCTTCTGCTGATTTTGCAGAAACAATTAAATCTCCCCAATACTCTTTGGTATTGCCATCATCATCCATATAAGAATTAAGGCGCTGAATATGAAAGAAGCAATTATCACTATAAATATTAATCTCGAACCTTAGATGATCATTGATCTGAATCGTTCGCGTCATGCTAACACCAATAGTTTCTTTACTTGTTCGATAGCATCTGCAAACTTATCAAAATTACTTGCGTCAATCCACATATCGCTTTCGTTAACCCATCGGTTATTACCCGTGTCTTCTTGAAACTGAATATACATATATTCGCCCTCAATAAGAAAGGATATTCTACGAGAATTAGGTAATGGAAAATTTATCTTATTCATTGATTCCACGTCAATCCTTCATTGCCCCAAAAGACATAATTGCCATCTTCCAACTCAATCAGGTGCAATTGCTCTTTTAGATTTTCCCATTCAACGGTCAAAACATATTGACCATTTTGCCAAAATGCTCCATCTTTATAATTGACTTTGCAGCCTAACGTTGAAAGATATTCAAGTATCACAACGTTGATTTTATCATCGGCGAATACCGAATAACTGCAACCCTCATCACTCAACTTAACCGCTTCCTTGCTATTTGTCAAGCCTGCGACCGAGACTTCTGAGTGTATCCTACCTTCACCGACAAGTATCTGAAACTTCAATGTTTCATTTGATCTAACTGATATTGCGAATGCTGTTGCGTCTTGGAAGTATGGCTGTCCAGTCATATCATCGTGTATGAACTCCGAACGAATATAGGATAGGAATGGCGGGATGTTGATTAGCATTTTATAATAATAATTGATATTTTTCGAATTGTTCGTCGGTCAAGAAGATATACCCTTTTTCGATTAGCTCTTTATCTAAATGCTCTTTGGCTGCGTCCAATGAATGAAAGCCAGACACATTTAAAACACGACGCCAATCAATACCATTGTATGATTTCCATACCATAAATCCACCAGAACCACCTATATAATGACGAATGTAAGCCTGCTCATACCAATTCATAGCGGGAATCAGAATGATTCGTTTATACGGTGAAAGATACTTCTCATTTATCTTCGTAATAAAAAATCAGTTAACGTTTTTCTTGCTCTTACCAGCAGTATCCGTAGGAACAACAAACTTGTCTTCCGAAGATTTTGTTTTCTTTGCTGGCATATCATAAACAAGCACCGGCATAGAACTAACATTTGCGTAATACTTCTCTTGTTGTTCGACAAGTTTTTGAATTGTCTTTTCTTCCCTATTATATTCTTTTAGATATATAGTCAAAAGAAACGCGAATACACAAACAATAAATAACGCTAATGCGAGGAATAATGCTGTTCCGATTGTCATTTGTCTTTCTCACTTTCTAAATATTTGTCAAACAGTTTTCTTGCTTTTTCAGAAACTTGTGCTGCTTTTTCTTGCGCTTTTGATGCCTGAACTAATAACTTCATATCACCAAGTTTTTCGATTGATGAAACGAATAGGGAAGTTTTAGTTAATAAGTCCATTGAATAAATGCTAAATTAGCAATAGATACTTTTCTACCTCGTCTGCATATTTAGCATAATATGGATTTCCTGTTTTATTGGCTTCAATAATTTTTTGAACTGAAACTTTCTCATATCCGCCTTTGATATTTTGTGCAACATATTTTTTAAACGCTAATGCTAAATTGCCTGCCACATTTAATCCACGTTTTTCATATTCTTTTATAACGCAAAATGAAAGCAGTCTTGCGTGTCCTGCTTTGATTTCACAATCATAATAATCAACTTTAACAACAAAATCATCATCAATAATTCTATACCAATCATCGGTATCACTATCTTTTTCGTAAGATTTAAACATCGATTACCCTCACTGGATTACCAATCACATATTCATTATTTATGATAGCACACGAAGCACAATTTGCGAAAATAATATCATTAATTACTTTAACCCCCGCCCCTGAATGAATGTGGCCGAAACAATGAACCTTCAAGTTTTTTAACTGTTGAATGCGTTTTACAAGCATTTCACAACCAGGATTGCGAATAATCTCTTCTCCAAACCAAACTTCTCCTGTTCGAACTTCATCAAGTATTTCATATGGCGGACCGTGTGTTATGAGCACGCTAACGTCATCGTGTATAGCATTCCACTTCCTTGCAATCTCTTCACCTCGCGAAGCCATAAACGAATAATTTCCGTATGTCGGAGTCCAAGGCGAACCATAAAACTTCACACCATCAATAATAACTTCATTGTCTTCGAGATATGTTATTCCATTATCTACTAAATAGCCAATAGCTTCATCACGAGAATCTGATTTATGTTCGAACGCATCATGATTACCAAAAATTGCAATTTTATTCTTATGTGGTAATGCCCCCATCCATTGAGCAAAATCATACATTACAGACAATTGACCACTCGTAGTAATATCTCCACAGCACACTGCTACATCACCATCTGGCACAACAACGCGCCGATGATATGTATGGGTATCTGAAAAACAACATAATCTCATCTTACTAAATATCCTAATATAGTCTTGGGTACTGGACTCGAACCAGTGGCCTCGCCGACCCAAACGGCGCGCAATACCAGACTTTGCTAACCCAAGATTAAAAACTCACCCAGCATTTTTACATACTGGGTGAGCAGACCAACGAACAACACAACTAACAACAAGGAAACAAACTATGAAAAGAACGAACTAAACTTTTGGAAGATTTAGTTTTGTTGCCGAGACAAACCATTGATATAATGTTTCGAATGATTGAACTGGGCAGAAAAACAAGTTTTGAAGGAATGCTTCGAGATATTTCATCTTATTTGACATGAACGGTGTTTTATCAATGAATAGTGATTTTACTGTTAATGCAACACCGAGACAGCCACCAACTAGAAAATATAACCCTGTGTGAAACAATACTCCGAATGCACCACCAAGAACAACTACTGCATGACCAAGCAACCAAGGAATTGGCTTTGAACGATCGACCATGAAAAACACATAAACTGCGTATAATGCAAGGAAAACGAAGTGAAGTAGGTTAGGCATTTGATTAACTCCCTTTGTTATCTGGTAAAATCCAGATTACTTTGGAATACAAAATTATGCCTATGTTATTGCCCTTTATTAAAGAAGGCTTTGATACATTTCAAAATGTCATCATCGTTATCTATTGTAGCAACATTTACCTGATCGTTATCCCCGAAGTCTTTTTCAAGATAGCGAGGAAAATCACCACTACCACCATTAGTTTTTGTTTCACCGAAGTTAACCACATTACAATTTGGAAGAATACGCTCATTCAACAATCTTCCGCATAGCTGATTGTCGCCATCTGAAAAATTATCACCATCTCCAAAATTGAATACATAAGAATTATATTCAGAAAACGGAAACTCGTTTTCAAGAAGATCGGCAATAATCTTATATGCAGATGAGATTTGTGTTCCACCTGACGAATTGATTGAGAAAAACTGCTCACGCTCAACTATCTTGGCAGAAGTATCATGAACAATAAATACACTTTCCATGTCTTTATATGTTCTACTAAGAATTAGATCAATCCAAAAGCATATCTTTTGTGCACGCTTTCGGGCTTCATCTGTCATTGACCCAGACACATCTATTGTGTATAGACACACCGCATTGATTTCTGGCTTCGGCTGAATTGATGAAGACTTATATCGAAAATCACCTCTCTGTGGAATTACAATCGGATTAGAAGGATTATACATTCCAGTTGAGATCTGGCGTTTTAATGCTTCTTTATACGAGCGTTTAAAATGACGCATACCGTCATTGCCAACCCTATTGACTTCATTCCATTTTGCTTTTTCTGATGAAGCCGAACCTTTACCTTTTGGTTCAAGGTCAGGAAGTTGAAGTTCTTCTCGGATCATATCTACAAGTTCATCTCTGTCAAATTCGACGAACATATGATCGCCATCACCTTCGCCAGCTTCACCTTGTCCGGGCTTTCCTTTGCCCGGTCCCATTGGATCTCCGGGTTCCCCATTGCCCATCCCGCTACCACCACCTTGACCACCGAATGAAAATCTTGGAAGATCAATGCTTGCAAGGGGCACTTTAATAATTTTTCCTGAAACTTGTGCCGTCATGGCGTCTGACGTAGCAAACTTTTTTAGATCTTTACGGACCTTACCTTTGACAATAGAATGAAACCGATCAACATCATTACCAATTTTCATAATGTCATCCTTGTTATGGAACCATTTTTATGCCAGTTTTTGGATCAACCGGTGTTAACCAAAGCATAAAAGAAACGAATGCAAGTCCGCTAATGGCTATTAGAATGTAATGTAGCATCTGATTACCTAATACCATAATAATCACGGCTCGCCCGTCCGTCAAGCCTGACACTCACCTACATCAGCAACGAGTATTTGTCCCATTGCTCTTGTGTTAGAAACACATAACCTAATTTAACCAATTCCTTATCATATAATTTTTTGCCTTCATCCAACGATGAAAACTTTATGCTCTTAGGTCCCGCACCATAATATTTAGAGCCATACATTTCATTTGGGTTATATGCGACCCACGCGCTCCAAGTATCACTATTATCTCTTAGATACCATCTAACAAAAATGATTATTTCTGGAACATCACCCGTATATGGAAGCCAAGGTGATAGTAAGTTTTCTTTATCCATAATTACACTAATATCTTGTATTTGTCAAACTGCTCTTCTGATGAACACAATATGTATCCATCTTTTTCTAACTCTCTATCAATTCTTTGCCGGCTAAATGAAACACTGTAATTATCTTGCCATCTTACACATTCTGCACGAAGATCATTATCCAATGATAGTCTATAATTCACTGTATAATGATCATGTATTTCAATACGCCAAGGCGATAGGATATAATCTGTTTTCATAATAATAACATTTGTTCTTCTGTCAAAAGAATATAACCTTTATTCACAAGCAATGTATCCATACTTGTCATCGCGCCTTCTTTTGTGTCAAAATATCTTTGCTTCTCAGTATAAAATGAATGCGTCCATTCTTTACCTATTGTTTGATACACCACACAAACAAAACTATAATTTTCTAAATTGCGTCTGCGATGATATCCATCTATCGAACTATATGGAGTGAGGTATCTGGATTTGTCCATTTTATATTAACAATGCTTGTTCTTCTGTCAAAATGACATAACCAAGTTTAATTAGATTCTTGTCTAAATCTACCATTGCTTCTCGTAATGAATAATATTGTTTATGTCTACAAGGTGTTATAAACCAGTATTTTCCTATGTCAAACTTTGTCGAATATAATATATGCCCATCATATATTGGATCTAATTCTTTTCCTGATAAAAACCTACGAATATATCTATGCGTATCGAGTTTTTTATCAAGTGAAAATTGAACTTTTTCATATGGCAACAAGTATTTAGAATGACTCATTCGTTTCAATAACCCTTTTCAATTCAGTCTTTGCCAACCATTCTTTTTGCCAAGATTTTGTTTCTTCAATGTATTGTAATGCTTCTTCTTTTGAATCGAAGTGTTTCGTTCTGGCAGTTCGATCGTCAAGATCATTTGTTATATTGCCAAGACTATCTGGAAGCCAACATATAAAATATACTTTATAGTAAGTTTTAGTATCCATAGTATTTTGCTTCTTTCCCCATAACTATGTAATCACTCATATGTGATAATGCTTCGTCTAACCCAATACAGCCGTCTATTTCATCACCAACTTCACCACCCCATTTTGTTTCACCATCAATATCTAATCGAAGATATCCAGAACGATATCTAATATAGATATCATGATCATCAATTGTTTTTCCTTCCCATTGTGATGGGCAACCCAAGCAAGTTTGTTTTATTATTTTTATCTTATAAACATAATGTTTCTTTATATAGTTTTTCATAATCTTTTCCGAATACCTTTCTCGCTTCACTAATCAATAATTCCAAAAACTTTTCTTCATCTTTTGGTTTCGCCACGGCGTGCTTATTTTTAGTTATATACTCAATGAACTGCTCTTGTTCAATAATAAATCTGAACACGGCTCCAACCGCGAATATATTTTTTGGTTCTTGAAGATTGGCGCGAAACTGTTCTAATGAAACTTTTCGATTATAAAAATATGTTTCTCGATGAAGAACTATATCGATAGGGTTTGCTCCACCTTGTTTCATTTGTGTTTTGGGCAGATTGCTTTGATTACTTTGGCGTCTTCCATATCAAGTTTCCAGCCAGCGTTTTTCATTGTTTTAATCATATCGCTCCAAGTTTCTGAAAATTGATCGAAACCTACTTGTTGAAGTTGCTTACAGCCTTCGTGATCGCATACAAAATTAATCCATACTGCCATTTTATTTTTCCCTTAGATATGCTTTTGCTACCATTATTTGTCCAAGCAATTCGCCAACCAGTCTTTCGATCTCATCGTAATTTTTAGATTGATTTTTTGTCCAATCATTATCACAATAACATGAGGTTTGTCTGCTTTTTTCTTGAAACTTTTTCAGATCTTCTTGAAGACCTATCAAGTATAGATTTGCATTATCACGAGTCAATCCTTCTTCCATCTTATACTCCAAGGTATTCGTTTAGCATGATATCAATTTGAGATTTTACATCTGGATCGCTAATCAATGCTGGTGGTAAATCATAACTTTGAAAGGGGTTCATCCATAAATATATTGCAGAATGAAAATTATAATCAACTATTCTTTTCCAATTACTTGGAATATCAAAATTAGGATTTATTCTTTTGTTTGCATAGCATTGTGCTAAGTATGCTGCTTTTTCATAATTGGCACGGAACAAAAACGGGAAGGGTAAAAAATATAGGAATGAATAAAATATATTTTTGTTTCTTTGAATCACATGAACAATTTCATGTAATACGCGTGCTGGGTCTTGTTCTACTTGTTCAAGTGATACTACATAAATAGTATTTCCAATTGTTGTCCAATAATTTGTCATGAATGCGTTTGTTTGCCAAAACATTATTGTTGCAATAGCTTTCATGAACCATGAAGACTTCTTTTCTATTATATTTACCTGTGGGTAATGTTTTTTTATAACACTAACTATTGATGCCATATTATTTACTCCATTCGCTTATTATTTTTGGTCGATGAACACATGGCATTTTGCATGGCTCATCCATATCTGCATCAAGGCAGACTTCATATTTATAACATATATCACATATCCAATCACCATTGATTGTTTGTGCGTGTTTTATATATTTGCTACCGTGTTTGCAATCTTTGCACGGGCAATAATTACAATAACTCATAGACTTCTTACTTTAATATTGCTAATCTTTCTACATTAGAAAACTTTTTTAGATCTTCTAAATCAATTTTAAATCTTGGTATTTTATTTATAGTATAACAGTCTTCAATATATGGCATTTCACTATTTTCTAATTCATATCTAATATATGGTAGCATTTGCTCATATACATGAGATCTTTCGTGTGGTGGATATTTTCCTGAATATGATGATACAATAAAATCATCTACAACAATTTCTTTTTTGCCTGCTTTTATTGCGCATTTTGTATTGTCGAATATGTTTTTCCACATAACACTAATAAAATTAGCGACAAACTTGTCATCTATATAAGCGAACTCATATTTAGTTTCTGAGAATATCTTTATTAATTCAATTTTAGCGTCTTTTTTTTCCACCATTTATCCTAATATAAAAAATATTTTGCTGTCTTTAACGCACAATTTATATAATTTATGTTTTGGTAATTTAGATTTTTTTACAATAGCATTAATAATTGCCATTGCAATCTTCAACTCTTCGTCTTGAAGAAAAAAATTAGTCGTTTTATATTGTAGTGTTTTTTCTTTATTATGTGGATATTCAAGATTTGGGTTATAACAAACGGCTTCAATTATCAATGATTTACCACGAACAAACTCTAAATTAAGCACACGATATTCGAAGCGTTGCTTCTGATATCGGCATTCACCTGATGATGCTGTGCTCGTTAAGTTCATAACACTATGCCGTTTTATTGTTAGTAGTTAGTAGTCCAAGTAGAACTATTAATAAATATTGGTATGAGGGCTGAACCAGTTGTTGATGCTGATGAATACATCATTGGTTTGGGGACATCTTCTTTATCTTCATCCTCATCATCATCCCCGCTCTCTTCTGAAACTTGTTTTGTATCCGAGTTTTGTCTAAAAATATCTATATAGTCTTTATATCTTGGTTGTATCGGATCTTCTTGTTTTCGCTCTGGTCTTGGCGCTGTGCGATCATAAAATTTATATCTTGCTAATCCGTCTTCTGAAAATGTAAGTATAGATGATGATCGTGTGCAATATGTTATATCTTTTTTAGGTTTTAATCTAATACCGTATTCTCTGTTCGCAAGGGTTGTTTTCAACAACTTATAGTATTCAAGCCAAGGCTTGTCTTTTACCGGATCAAGTTTTGAGTGAATATATTGATTTTTTCTTGGTGATGTATTGAATACCATATCATTCGATATTGTATGAACTCCATTATTTAATTCTTTTATTACAACCGAATGCAATATATATGATTGTGCAAGGAATATTTTGTTTTGATTTCCGAAAACTAAATTAAATCCGTTATATATCGAAGGATCGATACTTTCTACAAACTCAATAAGATCATTAAGTGATGTAGATTTCAATGCTTCCATTACAATTTTACCACGAGTTTCTAATTTATCGTTAGTTGTTCCTTGATTCGTAATTGCGACGAATAACGAATGACCATTAACCGCGAGCCAAGTTCCACCTTTTAAATCATCCCGACCACCCATAATCAGTGGATCTGTTGATAGTAATTGAACTCCTGATGATGGACGACCAATATCCTCATCGCGATTTGATGCAATAACAAGTGGGAAGCTTTTATAGTGATGATTGATTACTATGATGGAACACATTGTATTAGTATTATCCTCGTGTTGCCTTGATTACTTTGTCTTTTTCAATAAAAAGATTAACTCTATCTCCACGATGCTCTGCTGTATATGGTTTTTTCTCTTCTACCACTCTAACATCATTTACGCCATTTAGTTTTAGCGTTCGAACGGCTTGCTCTTCTGTCATACCAATGATATGATCAATTACATCATCGTGCGTTGCTTGAATTGTCGGTGTATGTTTCATTTTATTTATCCTATGCTGCTCGTTTTAATACCATATTAGCTCTACTTGGTTTAAGTTTTTGTAAATGAGTTTTTACTTTACCAAGAAAATAATCTCTTTCTTTAAGACCTTCAATATTTTTAGTTGCTTCCAATATCGATACCATAACTGGTATATTCAATTTATCAAAAGCAATGACACGAAAAATATCATCAATAATTGATGTCTTTTTCTCTTCAATCATTTTATTCAATTTATCAAAAACAAAATCAGTTGCCTGTGCTGTTTTGTTATATTTTAATAAATCATTGACTTTATCGAAAAATGCTTCCCGCTCTTTATACGCTGGACTACCATAATATCCGTGATTATTATAATCCGATTGCGTATATGTGTTTTGTGGTGGTGTGTATGGTGCAGTATATGCAGTCTGTTGTGTTTTACTTGACTTATTCGTCTCAACATTTGAATAAGGATAGGTAGCGTTAGACAACTCTTTTATATTCAAAACAAAAAAATTGTATATAATATCTTCTATCTCTTTCGACCACTCTATAATTCCGGTTGCTTCATTTACTCTTTCGCCCGTGATATAGTCTTTTATATCAAAAGCATAAAATTGAATCCGTCTATTTATTGCATCCACATGAACATAAAACTCTTCATTAGTGTAATATTTACACCAAGGCATTGGAAGTGATTTTAGTTTATTTCCATAGACAATGAACTTTTTGTTTTCGTCGAAGAAAAAATAATTTACATCTCTCTTTGGATTTGATTTTATTTGATCGAGAAAGGTATAGATCTTATTAATAGTAGTGTAGTCGCTTGTTGGTAATGTCATTTTAATTTAACTCTGGGTTTCCGTCTGGTTTTTTGACAACAATGATTTCTGCTAATTCTTCTTTTGTTTCTTCTAAAACTTCTTCCTTCACTTCCGAAGAATGCTCCTCTTTTTGCATTGGTGGAACCAATCGTAAATGGGATACTGTTTTTGGTTTCTTTGTTGTTAGCCCAACATTTTCAGTTGATATGATATTGCTTGCAGTCCAAGACAAAACAAAATTGGCATCGCTTCCCGCAACAATGATAGAAAAAAACGGTATCTTGTTTTCAGTGAGCGCGCCCGACAACGCCTCTCTTACTTTATCTACGGTTGTGGCATTATGGGAATTGACAAGAACTCCAAACAATGCTGATGGACTATTGTGATCTGCGAGAATATGTGTTGTGCTAAATGGCATAACACCATATCCGCATCTAAAAAATATTGCAACAATTTTATCTATTGATGCATCCGCTGGTAATGACATAATAACTGCGCAGGTGTTTTTCATTTTAATTTTCTAATTTTTCTTCTGTTGTTTCAGTTTCTGGTTTTAGCATTTTTAGATATGGAACTTCTCGTTTTATCTTTGGTTTTCTTGTTAGTATTATATTAGAACGCGTCATTATCATAAAATGACCATCTGAATAAAACATTGAATGATATTTCGTGCAACTTAATAATTCTTTTATTTCTTTACTACATTTAGTCGCATTTTCTTCGTTGTATTCTAATTTATTTTCCAGTAAGAATTGGATCACATATGATGGTGAGTTAGATTGATCTTCAATAAAAAGGCTTCTTGATACTTTATATCCACCTTTAACTAAGGCTGTAATAGCCTTGTCTGCATAACTTTCTAACAAAAATGTTATTGTAAGTTTTATATTCATTTTTATTTTTCCTCAACAATACAGGACGATTTCAATCCATCCAATACTGCAACTGAATCACATCCATATATGCCAGCCGCATATATAGGGTTTTCTTCAATAATTGCATACTTATCTTTATCATATCTTCCGAGATCAATTACAAAACTATCAACACATTGAACTCTTTCGTCTTTTAAGAGTTTATTTGTAAATGACACAACATCATTAAAATTGTTTTGGTAATTCTTTGTAAGATTGAACTCTGCCGGTTGTTTTGAGATCTGCATTTGTTTTGTATGAAGCCAATAACAAGAACAAGATATTACTTCTCTGTTCTTTACAACGCATCTGTATTCAGAAGTAAAACTCATAACATCTGATATTAAAACTGGCACCCTATCACTCAATGATGAGTTTAATTCTTTACCAGATCCATATACTTTTGCTGTAAAAACTTTATCATCTGCTGGTTTTATGAACTTTTCTGTTTCCACTAATCTTGCTTCACCTAAATTAGTAAAAATAACTTTTCTACTAACATATTCTTCTGGAAGTTTTGCGAGCCAATTTAGTGGATTACGAATAAGTTTCCAGCCCATTTGCTCTGCAATTGTTTCGCAAAACAACCATTCACCATATACGGCTCCAACTAATCCTTTACTTTTTAGATAGTCTGGAACTCGCCAGCTATCACTATATACTGACCAGCCAAGCGCCTGTGCAGTATTGATTAGTGTTCTGGTTTCAGACTTTATATTTGGTGTTGTGATTAGAAGCATTGTTATACCAAGTGAGAAAAGACCGGCGAACTCCAAACTAACTTTTCCATTGCAGCTTTATCGAGATATCGTGTTTTAATTGGATCTTGAATGAAGCTTAGAATATCGCCACCAGCATAACAATGATATGATTTAGACTGATTACTAATTGAAACACTACGAACCGGATTTCCATCAACGAAGTGAAGCGCCGCGTGATCATCAATAGCGTATCCACTTTTGATATTGTTATCAAGCATTTCTTTTTCGTATGCTTCTCTTCGCATTTTTGAACTATAATGCGGGCAATTGCTATATGGCAAAATACCAAGACAAGGCATTACGCTGAGTTTTCCGGGCACGCTATCAGTAATGCATTCATCGAACCATACGACGCTACCAGCGCTTCCACCAGATAGGATGATACCAGCATCGTAAGCATCGCGCAAGGCGCTGTCAACTTTCCATTCATTCCATAGAATGATCATATTTCTGCTATGACCGCCACCAACAAAAACAATATCATTACTCATAATGATATCTTTTATATCTTTAGTGGGTGGATTAAATAATGAAAGGTATGATGGGATACAAGGGAACCTTTCAAAATATTTTTTAAAATAATTTATGTAGTCAGGATTATCTCCCGATGCTGTTCCTAAAAATAAAATACGAGGATTAATTTTTTGGGATTGAGACAAAATATACAATTCAATAGACGGATTTTTATCGTCTAATCCACCAGAACCGATTGCAATTATTTGCTTGGGCATTTTACTTTTTCTTTCATAAATCTACGCATTTTTTAGCATTATTTATGTAAATAATTTACATTTGGAAGACATAAATGCATTACATATACTGTATCACGAACAAAAATAACAATAAATCCTATGTCGGTCAAACTGAAAATTTAAAAGGACGCTGGTATAATCATAGGTATGATGGCAAAAAATTACGTAAAGGTCGTTCACATGCGTTTCAAAATGCTTTACATAAATATGGTAATGATGGCTTTACTTGGCAGGTTATAGAGACACACGACAATCTTGACGACACTAACGAAGCTGAAGAGTTTTTTATTGATTATTTAGATACGCTTGTTCCCAATGGATATAATATAAAAAGAGGGGGAAACAACCATAAACCTTCCGAAGAAACTAAAAAGAAAATTAGTGCAACACATAAGTCCCGTGGTACAAAACCACCATCACAATTAGGTGTCGCTCAAAGCGAAAAGAACAAAAAACATTTAAGTGAATTATTTTCTGGTGATGGCGCTGCTATGAAAAAAATAAATTCACAAACCGCAAAAATTATTTATTTAGAGTATTATAATAATATAGAAAATATAACAATGGAATATTTAACTAATAAATACAACCTTGCTATTAGAACAATAGCAGACATACTTCATAAAATTACTTGGAAGGATGCCACGAAAGATTTGCCAGATATTAATTTTGATGACCCAAAATACAAAATGAAAAATATTAAAAATCCTTTTTCTGATGATGAAGTTAGAACAATTAGAAAAGATTTTGCTACCACCTCATTAAAACAAGGTGCGTTTATAAGAATAACCGCACAAAAATATGACGCAAAAAGAAGCGGAATATACAATATAGTTAAAAATATTTCATATAAAAATGTGGTCTTATAATCATAGTAATACTAAGTTTTTTACAACCTTATCCAAGTATTCACGCAAGTCATCTGGCGCGAATGCATTAATTAATTCTTGCTCATCACACATATCATTGATCCATTTGATGGTTCCAGCAATAGGATCGTAATATGGTGCCAGCGCATAACATCTTGGATCGCCAGAACCGTCATCAACACATTCAATTGGATCGCCAACAACAATTTCAAGCCAAAATCTATTATCTTCCATCCAAGGATACCTCTTATTGAAGTCTGCTTCGTATGTGCGACCATTGGAAGATTTAAAATAAATCATTTTAGAACGGTTTCCTTTTCAAGAGATACTTCCTAACAAGATTACTCGTTCTAATAAAATAGACAGCGGAATATTTCATTAGGTATTTACGAGCCAATAGCACAAAATAAGCGCTGCTATACTTTGGCGGATTCGGTAGCAATGGTTGACCTTGCTTCTGCAGATTTGGTAATTCTTGCATCGTGCTCATCTTTGATCCTTTGTAAATCTACAATAATTACATCAATTGATTTAGACGCATTGATGAATGTTGTTCCCCACGAATGGGCGACTTTGTCTTGATTGGTGAAGGCATACGCTTGCCATTCATCGCCAAGGGTTTTCAATACACTTGAAACGGTATCAAAAAATCCCACAAAACTGTTATGAAAACGAACCATGTAAGAACGCATAATTAGGTGATCAATCATCGTCATAATATAATGACGGAATCTGCCCGTGTCAAGGTGCGTGCTGGTAATACAACGGCATACATATGCGATGGATGATCTTCTAAAACTTGCCGATCTATTCAATAAGGAAGTATCTAAGGATATGTTCGGAACCGTTTCATATGCCGATGAGGCGAAACAATTATCGTTATTGGCAGGGAAACTTCATTATCGTTCGGCTGAACAAGCAGATCCTGAAAAGAAAAAACAACTTAGTAATGTTGCGAAAATGATATTGCAAGCAAGTGATATGTTGAAACGAGTGTAGAATTATTTATTAACGAAGTAAATAGTGTCTTTGGAGCGGGTTAAGCAAACATAACGGATATTGCGTTCTTCTTGTTCTTCGGAAGGTCTAAATGATGCCTCCAATACGAACACATTATTACGCTCCTTGCCTTTAAAACTATGTATAGTCGCGAAGACAACTTTACTATTATCATCGTCATCTCGAAACAATTCTTTGATATTGTTCTGAACATCTTCGATTGTTTTAGCATCTTCGCATAAATTTAACATACATTCATATTTGTCATATATCGTAGCAGGATTCCTTTTCTTTTCCAGCAACCGATTTACTTCCGAGTTCTTCCAAGTAGTTAGCCAATTGACAAACTCTTTTAAGTCTTTTTTGCCTGATTTCTTTATTAGGAATAATAATCCTTTGTCAATATCTTTGCCTTGTATTTCGCTCGGTATCTTGTGTCGTAAGAATGACATACAATGTTTTACTAATGGCGCGTTGGTTCTTGACAAAATACAATCACCACCTTTTGCATATTCCATTAATCTATCTTCTTTAATATAGATTATATTACCGTCTTTTGCATTTGGTGCGTGTTCAATATCAGGAACATATTTTTGTGCTAATTTGATTACTTTTTTTGGACAACGATATGATATTGGAAGTGGCAATACTTTTGCTTTTAGTCGATCTCTTACATTGAAAACGCCATTAATATCTACGCCGGCAAAATTAAAAATTGCTTGCCTGTCATCGCCCCAAGCGAATATTCGTCCAGTTTTTTTGCAAGCAGACAATGCCAATTCAATTTGTGATTTTGTTAAATCTTGTAATTCATCAATTAACACATAATCATATTGTGATGACGGTAATCGGTTTATAACGCAGAACCAGATCATATCATTAAAATCAACAATTTCTCTTTGATCTTTACATATACTTAATATTTTAACTACTGTTTTAGTAAAAACATCTCTTTCTAATTCAAGTGGAATAACATCAAAATTATCCATCAATTCATCAATTTTTGATGGCGCGTCTGTTAGTGATGCTTTACATAACCCAACTGTTTTTTCCAAAAGAAACGCATCTCCCGCCGACAACCCACTGGGGAATAATTGGTATATGATATGTTTGACTTTATCTGGAACGATCTGAACTTTACCATAGCACGATCGTATAATTTTTAAACCTAACGAATGTAATGTAGAAACATCTACATATGATTTGTTTATTCTTTCTTCTAACTCAACCGCTATCGACTTAGAAAAAGCAACGGCTAAAACCTTGGAACGTTTATTCGGGATACGTTTTATTACTTCAATTAAAACTGACGTTTTTCCGGCGCCCGCCCTGGCAATTATTATGGTATGTTGCCCATTTTTACCATTTGCTATTTCCTCAAAAATCGCGTTTTGATATTGACTATATACTATTGGTGATGGTTTAGCCACAATTACCTATATGTTTGTTCTGTATTTTAGCATTTGCTCAATCCAAGTCATAAACTCTTCATATGGCATATCAGATTTTGCTCTATTACATATGCGACAACAACTAATACAATTATCCAATGTATAACCAAACTCATTATGAATTCGATCAATACCGTTATATGCTATTTCTTTTGGCGGACTACCAGCACTACTATTTAAATATATTTTAACCATTGTTGGGCTGCTATCACAATAAAAACAGTTTTTATATATTAAAAATATAAGTTGTTCTAATGATAAATCAAAAAATAACCGTCTTCTTTTAGCACTCGCAACATATGATCTAAATATATAATTAACCACTGCCATATTGTTAGGCAGTGTATTGCCAGCAGATATTAGTTCCCCTGTTTTACATCCACAACTTTTAGTTCCATTACGACGTAAATGAGTATGTGGGATATATATCTCTTTACCGCAATCACAAACACATAACCATTTTTTTATATTTCTTCTATATTCCTTTACTAAAATATAACCAATTTTTCGATTTGTAAAATCCTCTTTGTTTCTAACTTTACATCCTGTATTACCGCAACTTTTTGTTTTTCCCTTTCGCAAACTTTTTCCATCAACAAAAGATATTTCACCACATTCACATAAGCACTTCCATTTTCCTTGTTCAAAAGATTTTACAATTAATTTACCGAATACCTGACTTGTTAGATCGATTCGGGGCTGTGATATTCTACAATTACCACAAGTGGTGGTAGCGCCCTTTAATAATGAATATTTACTAATATCTTTTTCATTTCCGCAATCGCAAACACAATGCCATATCGGATAATTCTCATTTGACAATCTATATTGTGCTGTTAATTTTCCAAACTTTCTACCAATAAGATCATCCGTTAATTTTATTTTCGACATATTAAAACTCCTTAATTGTCTATATCAACAATCAAGCAGTTTTAACTAATTTTCCACTTCTTTTTTGATATAAAATTACCTATAATAATGCTGTTTTATTGACAAAATTATATTTAATTTTATTCTATAAAAATCTGGAACTAAATTTTAAATTTATTTAATAACTGCTGTCGCGCTAATTGAGATTCTTTATGATCTTGCTCTGCTTTCTTTTGTTTTTCTTCAAGTTTATTTATATAATAATCACATCCTTTTTTTACCGCTAACTCAAAAGATTGATCTGCAAACGTGGGCTCATCCTGAGCATATAAATCAAAAGAAACTTGAAAATTATTTTTTTCATCAACGGAAATATGTAAAGATGCCTGTCTCGGGTAATAGTGATCTGATTTATGAAGTTCAAAAATACTTTTTAATAACTGATTGATATCCATTAATTATCTCCTAAAATATATTGTTTTTAATGTTTTAAACATTTTCTAACTCCTCATACAAGAAACTCTCGCTCTCAACAAGATCTCTCATCACAAGTAATCCCTTATCAAGCAATTCACCCTCGTTCTCAATAGGTATATTCCACAAGCCAGCGCTAATCGCCCTAACTAATTTAGGATTTCTTGCGTTCCTCAATTCAATTAAATACTCGCCAAGCGTTATATCAAGTTTTGTTTTGTCAATCCAAAACTTACGGAATGTAGGAAGATATATATTTAGAATGTGAAAAATATCATTCCAATATGTATCTATTACATTCCAATACTCGTTTTTTGTTGTGGGAGATCTATATGTCTTCTGGCTCGTCATCATATCGACCAGCATAATTCCTGTATGTGTTTTGTAAGTCTTCAACTAATTTAGTTAGATATTCACCATTATTTTCGTTATTACGATCATCAATAATACATATTAGTTCGGTAAGCAATTTTTGCATACCGTATTGATCGAGTAATTTTTCGAGTTCTTTTCTCATATACAATTTTCGCCAATTCCTGTTACTTCAAGCCATTCTTTTTGCGGACTATCTTCTGACCATTCTGGAAAATGTCTTCCAACGCCTACTTTACAATTCACACACTCCCAACCAATTACCGTTGTTTTACCATTACTTTTATTTGTGTGTATCACTTGCTTCCAGACATGGGGTTTCATATATCGATCTTTTTCTTCTTACCAGCACTTTTTATCCTTACAATTTCTGCCATCAATGTATCTGTTATTGTATTGGCGAATTGTTCAATCCACGCCCTATACATTTCAGGCGTGGTATCGATTTCTGGTTTAGATTTTTTAGATTTTGTTGTTTTCTTTTTCGGCATATTACTTTTTATCTGGTGTTCCAACAACTGGCGGAACAACTACTACTGGTGCTTGTGATGTTTTGTCGAGATTGAAAAATCCAGTTTCACCAACATCTGCTGCATTCAATGAAGAATCCATACGATATTGCGTCAAGTTTTTGCTAATTAAATTATAAGTTTGACCTACACCAGCAGCCGTGGCAGCGAACTTCCTTGAATTATTTGTATTCATTCCAAGTGATTGGGAACCTTTGAAGGCGTCGATCCCGGCTCCTGAAAATACGAATAACCATGAGTATTTGTTCGTCTGATGCTGAACCATTTCTTTGATTTTATCAATGGCGAACTCCGTACTTGCGTTCTCTTCGCCATCTGTCATAACAAGAACAATTATCTTACTTGGACGTTCATTTTCTGGCATTGCTGAAAGACGGGCACCTAATGAATTAACCGTTCTACCAACGCTATCTAATAGCGCAGTATATCCATTGCATACATATGTTGCTGGTGTTAAGTCCGCAACACTGTCTAATGGAACGAAGTCATGCACTAATTTATAGTCGGAAGCGAATGTTGCGAGCGTCAATACCGCTTCTCCCTTAACTTTTCGTTGTTCAGCAACGAAGGAATTAAATCCTTCTATTGTCTCTTTGCTCAATTTACCCATTGAACCACTACGATCAAGTATAACTGCTATTGCTGTAAAATCTGGTTTTGTCATTGTATATCCTATTGTTTTATTGTATATGCTTTTCTTATGAAAAGACTTGTAAAATCTATTTGTTCTGCTCTTGGACAATCTGCTAAGGCTTCTAATACTGGTTCCAATGCAATCTCTGCATTTGGCAACTAATATATCCATTATTCTATCTCTATGTGCTCGTGTAAAATTATTATTGAAACAAGCACCATATTTTGCTAATTGGTTAGCGCAACTTTGTAAAAACTCTTCTGTGTTATCATCCCAATAATAAAAATTACTCTCTAATGCATCAATTAGTTTTGTTGCTTCTTCTGGCGTTGTAGGGTTTTTCCATTTCATAATTTATACATTATATGTCGAATGTTTTTTGCGATACCAAAAAATCTACTTGGCTCTCCTAATATATATCCTGCTTGATTTTTATCAACTGCAAAATAATCACTTGAATTACCGACCGTGCATACTAAAAAATCAGAATAAAAACTATCCCATATAATTTTTGTAATTTGATCAACGGAAAGATCAATTGATAGTTTATCGAATATCTTTTTGGCAGAACGATCGTATTGATTATGATCTGCTCCCATCTTTATATATCCAAGGACATCGGCGTCTTCAAGTAATTCTTCAATGATTTGTAATGTCATTTTTGTGTTTCCTAATATAGGATCATTAGATTATTAATTTTTTCAATTAGGTGAGGACGATTAACTCTTATCGCTTCGAGATACCAATACATATCATCACATTGGCCCTTAGGGTCAAATACATTTCTCCAACTATTAGATTTAAAGGTCTCAAAAAAATATTTCACTATATCTTGATCGGATTGGTTAATAATCCTTGGATCGGTGGAATACCCTTTTGACCAACAGTGTTCCTCGTGATCTCTACAACGAATACATAATTTTATATTTAGATCTTTGCAAGTAGTCATGCTAATATCATTAATTGAAAGATTTTTGGATGATATGTTTCAAGTGTTTTGAGAAAATAAAAACTATAATTACGACCAGCAATTATAATGTCTGTCTGGTCTTCTTGGTATAATTTATTATATAATTCAATTATATCTTTTGTAGAAGAATGCAAGTAATGATCAGCAATATGCCTTTTATAATAACCGATATAACATCCGCCGCCCTTCCAAGAACACCATAAACATAATGGAATATCTAAATCCTTGCAGGTAATCATATCAATAGCATCAATTTATCAAAACGATTTATAAAAGTTTCTTTATCAAAATTATTCAATGAATATATTGTATTCTGTTTTATTGTATGTAAAAAACGATTGTCTCTTATTGTTGCAAGAACCGTATTCCCCAACTCATAATTTACATCTACTAAATATCCAATATCATTTTTTATATTATAGACCATTATTTCTTCTGAAAATAATGTTCCATCGTTATTTATGATGATAGAATAATTATGATCCGCTGGAAGAATGAAGATGTCATTTCCGTAGCAAGACATTATATTTGTAGACAATAATAATAGTTCTTTATTACATACTTTACAAGTATATTTTTTACTCATATTAGCAATAGATATTTTTCCAATTGTTCTGTTGTGAATTGTGTGCCATATAAAAAATTATATGCGCGAACATAATATTTTGGTTTAAGATATAAATCTTTTACCTTATTATAAGTTATGATGAACGATTTTAATTGATCGTCTTTTATCATATGAGTAGTAGATATTTTTCCAATTGTTCGACTGTGAAGTTTGTATTACGAAAATTATTGAATATTCGAACATAGTTTTGTTTATTTACATAAAACTTTCCCGCCACTGTATAACCAGTAATAAATAATTTGAGTTCTTTATTTGGATTTGTGCTCACTGTTTTATAGTATTTTTTTATGGGGCTCCATACAACTCGTACGATTTAATAATCTCTGAAACATACCGCATTGTATCTCGGGCTTCTGATATTTCAATATATTCATTGGGCGATGAAGAAACTGAATTATGATATCCGCAAGTCATATTAACCGCGTTTTTGCAAAAATCGCGTTTCTTGATTGCAACAACATCCGTGCTCATTCCACTGACTGGATTTCGTGGTAAACCAATATCATATGCAATTTCCAACAATCTCACTGCTGTTTCGTAATTTGCCAATACGCAACTTCCAATACGGATTACCAATTCATTTTGATGATTTCCGCGATCTATTTGAGCCAATAACTCGAATTCTTTTAATTGTTCAAACGCAACCACCGCACTGCTTTTTAGCCCAACTTCCTCATCCGTTGGAAACAAAATTCCCATATCATATCCAGTATTCAACGCAATCCAAGTTGCAATTGCAACACCGAGTCTATCATCTCCGCCAACCTGCAATTTGCAATCCTTATCCTGGATCACTCTTCGCATTTTACCATCATGTTCAATTGTCTTGATGACCGGCTCAACCTTTTGACTTGACAATTGGCTCTTTGTTCCAACATGCTCTTCTTCACGATCTGCCATCCAAGCATATTCACCCATGATGCTATATCTACTACTATCGTGATCACGACAAACATCTGTATGTGCAACAAGGCAAACCTTTGGGTTCTCTCCTCGAATTGCAAGCATATTGTGAACTGTTGAATATCGCTTATCTTTCTTGATACGATCTGTCTGATATCCGTCTTCGTAGATAGTGAAGCCAGCGCGTCCGAGCACTTTACGGAGCCAAGCCCTCATCACCCATTCATCTGCCTTGCAGCATTGCATAATGTGATATTCGAAGGCACTAACATCCTTTGACTTCATTTCTTCCTTAACAATCTGTTCCGCTTTTTCACTACCAGATGAATATGACATTGTTTTCTTTTGCTTTCTCTTCCGCTTTGGAAGATAGTTTTACACATCGCCCAAAACACCTGCTTTGGGGCTCATCTAATCTAAGGCTCGCAACGCTCTGTGTCAAGTCTGCACGCAAACGCTTACATCAGGCGATACAATACCACATCTACCCTATGTAATTCATTTACAATCTTCTCGAAGTTTTCAATCATCTTATAATAATGTTCCCAATTTCCGGCCGCTAAACCACAACCAATATTAAACGGGAATGCGATACTCTCTAACTTTTCAATTTTTGCAATCTCTCGAAGGCATTGCCAAAAATATCCTTCTCGAACAATAGAACTATCGATCAATGATTTTTCATCTGCTTTGCCGGGGTAATATTGACCACCGACTGAGATTATTTTACCACGAATAATTATGTGTCCGGGCAAGTCATCACCTTTTGCAACATACGGATATGGTCTATGCTGATAGATATTTGCTTCTGGAAAACGATCAAAAATAGATTTCGCCAATCCCGATGCTCCTCGTGAAACGCTGTTAGTCTGATGCACGATGAATTGTTCTTTCGCGTCCAGTATGTTGCCGTTGATTATTTTCATAATTAATCTCCCTACATCAACATTAGATACTTATCTAAATTATCCGTATTTATTCCCAAGTCTTCATTTATATATTTTAACATATGCGGTATATCTCCGTGTGTTTCATTACAAAAATAAATAAAACAACGAGCAAAATTATTCCACACATCCAGTTCTCTTTTAGAATAAACTTCAATCATTGCTTCCCATATAGAACTTACACGCCTACTATCTACATGCTCTATAAAATCTGTATCAACTATTGTAAATAGTTTTACACTGTCGTGATCAAAACTTTGGAACATTTTATCATACCAACATTAAATATTTTTCAACTTCATCAATGTTTATATTTAAATCTGAATAATGTTTATCAGTGGCAAGCATACGGATCATATCTTCATATATTGAAAATTTATTTTCAATACAATATTTTTTTAACGCAATTGCTAAGTTTCCATATACGTTTAATTCTTTTTTAGAATAAACATGAAAAATAGCGTGCCATATTGAATACCCTTCCCAATCATCAGTAAAATCTGAATCAGTTATTATATAATGATACGGGGCAATATATAATGGATCGTCCTCATCAGAATATGATATTCCATCAATATATTTGGATTCGAACTTAATAAACATTATTCTCTAATCAATCTCTGTAAAACAATATCCACAATATAACTAACACTTGCCCCAGCCAATCCGAATAATATAAAATCGCGAAAACTAAATTGATCGAATGATAGCAGATATACTAAATATCCTGCATGGAATCCAACACATGCGTAGCAAGAAAATAATTGGTAAAATAGTGGGTGCTGACGGATTAACCATATACGAGGCTTATCAAAAAGACTACTGTCTTTTATAATAAATGTCAATCCATAGAACGCGAATAAAATTATTACTATATTCATTTTTACATCAACACAAGTAAATGTTCCACTTCTTCAAGTTTTATATTATGCAATTGTCTTCCGGTTCTAACAAGTCTATGTGCTTCAATCCATAAATCACCATTGAAAATTTCAATCAATGTTTTTATTGGGAATAGGTATTCTTCATTTAGTCTCGCCGTAGTCCATACAAGATCAACAAAATCTAAAAACTCTTTGATTTCTTCTGGCGTGCTCATATTAGCATCAAGTATTTCTGCACATCGTCTGCATATTTTTTATATTTTACACAACGATCTATATTGAATTTAATTAAATCATTCATATTATTCATATGAGTTTTACAAAAATATCTAAACGCTCTTACTAAATTGGCACCAACATTTAGATTTCGTTTTTCATATACCTCTATAACCGCTTCGCCAATACCACCGCTCCCGACCCAATGAAGTATAATGTTTTCCACAAAATCTGTGTCAATTATCGTATAATGAATACATTTATTTATATCGTCGTGTTTGAATGTATATGATTGAAACATTTATATGTAAATTCTATTACAATTTTTGGGCTGTCCCCAATAACTGGCTTTGCCAGTGAAAGACAAAACGTTCCTTGCTAAATGTGCCGTGGATGCAGAATGTGTGTGCCCCGACAAAACAAGCAGTATTCTTTTCTTATGTTCAGACATAATGTTTTTTACTCGTTCTCCCAACTGATGATTTACATTATATGGAAGCCAGTATTTTCCAAACATTGTTTCTTGATCATTTGTGCACTCCGCTGATATCGGAAAATGAGTTAACATATAAATAGTTCTATATTTTTCTAATGCGATTTTTAATTGTTTCTCTATAAAATCTGCACTGTCTAATGACATTTTTCTGCAATATTCAAAACGCTCTTCCCAAGACATTTTTTTTAATTCTGGTATCATATACCAATCGAATGTCCATTTGATATATTTCATATCCCCCAACGAAAGATCATACCAGCCTTGTGTTCCAATAATTCCTACATCGTCTGCAAGTTCTAAAACACCTTCACGATCCATCCAATGAAGATTAGGATATTTATCACATAGTTCATTTAACATGTCTTTTGTTTTTTGGAAACCAAGAATAAAATTACAATGATTACCCGTGATGAAGTATATAGGACAATCTATATGCCTTGCTAATTCCTCTAAATGATATCGAAGGAAAGAACTTGATATATCACCAGTAATAAATAACCCCGAAGCATTCTCTTTATTTATGGCGTGATACATTGCCCGTTTCGCCCAAGGCCAAGCGGAACTTAAATGTAAATCTGTATACCATAAATATTTTTTACTGTCCATACAATAATTCCATTATAATAATATTAACAATTCTTCCAATCGCTCTAATGTTATATCGAATGGAAACTTTATTTTCTTTGACACACATTTTTCATATTCATGGGTTCCGCCGTTTTGGTAAACAAGGCATAAATCATCAGCATACCAATATATAATATATTTAGTGCCACCCAATCTTCTATGAATACATTCTGCGTTTTTGTTTATATAAATAAAATGAGTGACTTCGCAATTGACACAATACAGTCCGTTGTATTGCCAATCTTTATTGCATACTGGACAATTATGGAAAAACATTTTAGTATAATAACCTATATTTTTCACAATAATAATTAGCGTTCTCAATTCCGTCATCATCTACTATGACACGCCAAGTCATCGGAGGTAAAAGCGCTTGTAGTCTTATATGACTTTCACAAACTAAACAATTAAAATGTATAACATTAAAAGATATTAACCCAGCTCGTATATATTTTAGATTGTGTCCATACTTGGAAAGATATTCGATTGCTTCGTTGGGATCCTCTGTATATGGTATTGTTGCAATCATACTAATACTCTATACTTTTCACAATAAAACATAGCCGTTTCATTAAGATTATTGTCCACACATAATCTGTATTCTTTTTCTGAACCACCATATCTTCCAAGAATAACTCTACTACCACATACTTTACATTTAAAATCCATACGCCAACGAATAGAATCACCATATTCATAACTAAATTTACTGTCTAAAATTAGGTTATGCCCATACTCTTTCAAGTATTCTATTGCTTTATTAGCGTCTTTTGTATATGGAATGGAAGCCCAAGTAATCATTTTGACCAACCAATAATAACACCATCAATTATAATAAAATTATTATCAGAATGATCGGATGGGTATGCGTAATCATGTTCGATTACTTCACCAAGTAAATTAATAAATTCATCATAACCAATGAGTATCTTTTTTGGCTTATTTCCAGTTCCACTATGGAAGTTAGATATCATTGTGCGAATAGCGAGTAAGATTGTGTTATTCATCTTTTATACCAATGTTTAATATTGGGCTGGAAACCGAATGGCTATTCCTCAATCATTGACATTAGTTCGTTTTCACTAATAATTTTAATACCAGCAGATCGTGCTTTATTTGTTTTCAATGATGTGCTGTCTTCCGAAGCACATACCAAGTGTGTGCTTGCTTTTCCAATTGTTTTAGCATATTTTCCGCCAGCCTCTTCAATCATAACCGCAAGATCATCTCGCTTTGTTGACGTTTTTCCGGTTATTGTTATAACAAACCCATTCAATTTTCCAGTATTACTCATCGTCTTTACCTTTATTCCTAATTCTAATAACTCTTCAATAATTTTTCTATTCTTTTTTAATCCATCAAAAAGATTTTTAGCCTTCACAACTCCAAGCCCTTTCACTGCTTGCAAGCAATTTTCAGGCGCGTTCATAATTTTGTCAAGCGTATCCAAACCAGCATTCATTACAAACTTTATGGAACTGCGTCCAACCAATGGAATACTCAAACTTCCAAGGAATGTATCTAATGGTATTTCCGTAATGCTCCACAATGACTTATAAACATTCTCTGCCGACTTCTTGCCCATCCGTTCCAGCCCTGCCAAGTCGTCCAGCGTCAATTTATACAAGTCCGCAGGCGTGGCAACGAGCCCTGCCTCGACCAACTTGTCAATCAATCCATCACCAACTTCCAAAACATTCAATCCGCTAATCCAATTAGATATACGACCTTTTATTTGGGCAGGGCAACTATTAACATTCGTGCATTGAAGATTTTCACCATTCATTACCAAGTCGCCATTGCAAGTCGGGCAATGTTTTGGTGCTTTGAATACTGTTCCAGTTCCATTAATCACTTCTTTAACGCTTGGTATGACATCGTTATTTCTTGCAACAATTACTCTTGCTCCAATATCGATTTCCATAGTTTCAAGAAACGACATATTGTAGCAACTTGCATTCGTTATTTTTGCGCCAGCAAGTTCAACTTCATCAAACACTGCTACTGGGGTTATACGACCCGAGTTCCCACATTGTAATTTGATATCTCTAATAATTGTTTCCGCCTCCTCGTTCTCAAACTTTGCTGCTATGGATGCTTTTGGCTTGTTGTTAGTCATACCATAACTATCAAACTTACTCATATTATTATTTGATATAACCAAGCCATCAAGATCATATGGAATAGTATCTCTTATTTCATTTTGAAAACGAGTGAAGTATGCATATGTATCTTTTCCATTATCGAATAATGAGTAATCTGGTGTAGTAAATCCAAGTTTCTGTAAAAGATTAAACTGATCTACTAATGTTTTTAGTTCAACATCATCTGTTTGTATTTTATATACAAGTATATTTAAATACTGACAACCGCTCCCATCATAAGCTCTTGCTATACCTGATGCAGCATTTCTTGCAGACATATAATCTTTGAAGTGTTTTTGATGATTTGCTTTTGATAGAACAATCTCACCACGAATTGTTGCAGTAATGTTATTGGGAAGTGTTTTAGGAACGCCTTGCATTTTTACAACATTAACTGTAATATCTTCACCGCTACCTGATTTTCCACCACGAGTAGCAGCAACAACTAATTTACCGTCTTCATACACAAGACTAACGCTCAATCCATCAATTTTCCAAGTGGTAAAAAACCGCTCATCGAAACAATAATCTTTTGACCACTTTAAAAACTGTTCTTCTGTATTACATTTATTGAGACTTCCCATCACCGAAGAATGTTTATATTTTTTCCATTCTGATACTGGTTCTGCGCCAATCTCAATTATTTCATTATCATTTGGGTCAAGTTTTTCAACTTCATCGTGCAATGCATCGTATGTTGCATCTGGCACAACTGGTTCGTCATTATAATAGGCTTCGCGCCATTTACGAAGCAGATTTTTCTTCGCTTCAATTTGACTTGACATTTTATTTTACAACTTTCTAATTATAGCAATCGCAATCGTTTTATCGATTTGCTAACGGTGCTCTTAAGTATCGGAGATAGGCTTGCACAAGTTTCGGTTCCCGGTTCAAGTTCCGTTTTCCCGTTATCTTTGACAACAAAAAAATTATCTTTACCAAACTCTATCTTCAACTCTTCCCATTCCTTGTCGTCCGCTTTCAGTATAATCTTCGTTGAGCCGTTTGTCAACCAGCGCGTGGTTAGCTCCGTATGATTTAATTCATTTTGAGGTAAGCAATGTAATTTTGCATTAATCGCCAGCGCCTTGAAGTAATGAATTAATGCATACTGTATCGAATGTCCAATTTGGGCGCCAGTCTTTCCAATACTCATACCCAATTCTTCTCTCACAATAATATACATTACCACTGGATCGTAAGTATTTTCAGGCATCGTTTTTTCTCCCATCTTTTTACATCGTTATTCTTATACTGTGGAATGCCTAAATCAACAAAAGATATTTTTCAACTTCGTCTTTATATTTTTCTGGTGTGTTCTCTTTATGGATTGCTTTAATTGACATATGAACTGATTTTTTTGCCCACCATACATAGCCACGAACTAAATTGGCTGCAACATTAAGATTTTTATATTCATAAACGGTGGCCATACTTATCCAATAACCTTCGCAAGCCTCTTCAAAATCGGTGTCATATAATATACCATCTTCCCATTTAATAAACATTTTTACATCAACATTAGATATTTTTCAATATCGTTTTTATATTTTGGATATAACGCATTATGCAATTCATTATCTCTCATTATATCTTCAATCGTTAGTTTCATATAAGGGTCAGGATCTCGCGAACAATATTCTGACCAATACTTGAATGCTAATGCCATATTAGCGCCAACATTCTCGCCCCTAATCTCATACACTAAAAATATTCCATACCATCCACCCACACCACCAATAGGATTTGATATTGCCTCATAATTTACTTCGAAACCTGTATCTATAACAAAACCATTTTCTAGTTTTATGAACATCTCAGTTGCTCTTCTTAATCATCTCCTTGCAATCCGCAAGAAAATAACCTTTCATCTGCGAGTAAATCATCTCGAAGAACTTCTCTCCGCTCTTTGGGAATGATTTCATCCAAGTTCCACCAATGAACTTCTTATGCGCTTCTTCCTTCACACTCTTTGCATTCTTCAAAAATGACATTAGATATTTACGATGGTATTCTTCTTTGCTGGCGTATTCCATTTCTTCCGATACAACGATGCTATTTAGGAATAGTTTTGCGAATGTTGTTCCGGCAAGTCCCTTGCCATGTCTCTTGTCAATATGATTCAATAGGTTAATTATACCGCCACCACCGAATGCTTTCAATTCTTCATCAATCTTTGGTTCAACAAGATCGAATACCGTTGGTGCTTTTGGCATAATTTCACTGCCATCTGGTTCCCAAGTATTTGCATAATCGTTTTCAGTTTGCCATTTTGTTTTTGCAGCATTGTATATGACTTTACTTTCTGCAACTCGTTTTTCTGCTGCTTCATATAGTTCTCGTTTTATTTTGATCATATTATCAAGATCAATGCATACATTTTTCTTGAAGTTTTCCGTCAATGACTTGATATTCATTGGAATGACTTTGATTGATGAAGTGTGCTCTCTTACTTCTATCGGATGATCAGCATACGATGTTTCACCTTGCTTCAATAATTTTCTTGAAGGCTCATCAGGCATATAGTATTCATTCATTGCCCCATCAGAAGTGGCACGAACTTCAAGCCCAGACTTTTCTTTCAATACCTTTTTAAATGTAGCGAGTGTATCGGCATTGGAATTAGGATACATAGTATCTATCATCAATACTGGTTTCTTTGTATTTTTATGAATTGCAAAACGAACCATACAACGGTTTAGCATCTTGGTTCCGTAGCCCGGAACCTCATCTTTATCCGATGATATATAGACTACGCCAACATACCTCGATGATATTGATCCTATTAGTCCTCTTGATTGAGGCGCTGACCACGCTTGACAAGATGTTATACCACGCATAGATATCGTCCCAATATCCCAAGCCCCATCTTCACCGTATGAAGAAAAACATACTGTGTATTTTTTATTTGGCACATTGACGCGTGAAAAATCTTTGAACTCCTGATACTGTTCGATTTTCGTTGGTTTTAACCCAAGTGCTTCTAATTCAGTCCATAGTTTATTTGCAACACGAAGAACTGCTTCATCTTTGCGAAAAACTGGATTCTTATCACCATTGAATAAATCAGAACGAAGACGCATAACAACCTTACCGTCTTCAACTTTTATATACTCACTTAACCTTAGAGAATACGCAACTGTATCAATAAGGCTAATCATAGATTGAATGCTACAACATAATTCGTTTCTATTTTTCTCTGTTGATTTTAGTGCTGTTTCAAGATTTGAATATAACTTAGTTTTAAATGCATTCAACTCATAAATAATTTTATTGCCAAGATATGTTGCTGATGTTTTTGCCTCAGCGGTATTCATAATTTCGCAGGGTTCTTTGAAGTTTGCAAGTCCAATTTTTGGAAAGACTTTATCGATTTTATTCATATCCTTGAATACCTGATGGTTTTTGATCCATTCAGGGTATTTTCGTTTACCATTTATGATATAATCGATACCAGTAGATTTTTCTATTTGTGTGTTCATCTTAATTTATAACCTTTTTCATTTCAAGTTTAATGAACTCAATCATTAGTGAATATAAATACTCCGTGAATACTTCCATATTCACTGTTCGTGAGGCATGTGCTTGAACTTGCGGGGTAAGAACTGAGACTGCACGAGTAAATACTTTTTTTCTATTTATCAAAATATCCATTAGATATTTTCTGTAATAGGATTTGCTATCTTTGTAGTTTTTACTACTTGTCGCTGGAAACACACTCATCATATGAAGTGATATGGCATCACAAAACGGTGTGAGCGCCACATTCATCATAATGTTTTTTATGGTCTTTTTTATTTCGTCATTGACAATGGAATTACCATTATACACATCTTCCATCTTTTTAGAAAAGAACAATGGAAGGTTTGCCCTGAACCCACGAACATCTCGTTCAATTTCTTCTTTGCTATGTGTCAATAAGTAATACACATTGATATCTTCTTTTGATTTCAATGGTGTATCTTGATACGACAACTCCCGATTGGAAACTTCGTTTCTAACCTTTTCTGATGGAGAATAAATATGTTTTATCTTATTCCCAAGTTCTGGTGCGTAATAGACTGGTAGTTTGGTTTTTGATTGAAGGATTTTTGTAAAAATACCACACACTTCTCTATCGTATTCAGGATACATTTTATCAATCAAAATGCAAGGCGCTCCTTCATCAGAATCGATTGCATATCTTACAACACAACGACGCAACATCTTTGTTCCAAGATTAGAATATGTTGGATGATCGTCTGCTTTTACGCCTGATGTTAGGTAAATTATTCCAACATACCTAGAAAGAATAGATCCTATTAGACAACGAGGATATTCTCCATCCCAACGCTGACAAGACTTTATTCCACGCATAGACATTGTAGCAATATCCCAAGCGCCAGCCTCACCTTCCGACGAAAAGACAACGTTGTATTCTTTGTTTGGCATATTTTCTTTGCTGAAAACTTTGAACGGTTCCGTTGTTTCAAGATTTGTAAATGGGATATCAAGCGCAAGGCATCGTTCTTTCAACGCATTGAATATTCTGAATAGTGGTTCATCTACTCGAAAAATATTTTTACCTTCTCTTTGATCTGGTATATTTGCCACCAACTTTAATACTACTTTACCTTCCGTCATATGAACAGAACCGTTTATTACATTTGGATCATATGGATCTGTATATGATGACAATATACCAAGGATTTTTGACATAAAATATAGATCATTGACCTTTGATCTGTTTGCTTCGCGTTCTTCTTTTGGAGAAAGATATTGAATCCTATCCCCCATCATTGATGCGCTGTCTCTTGCATTGGTAAGAATACCAGACATTTTCTGCAAAAGATTGAAAACATAACCACCCTCTTTTTTTATGTTGTCGAATGCCTTGTCAATCTTTACCGTGTCAGAAAAATTAGGAAGCCCGATTGACGGGAAGACTTTGCTAACTTTTATTGGGTTCTTGAATAATGTGTGATCTTTTATGAACGCTGGAATATTTTTATCTTTAAATAATTCCGTTGAAACTGGGATCTTTTTTGCCTGTTGTATTTTTTTAGTTTCTTTTATTTTATTAGTTTTTTCCACGGTTATTTTTCTCCCAATCATACTAATTTAGCCACTGCCGGTTTGCTTGTCAATAATTCTTTTAATTGTAATTTAACATTATTAGAAACTAATGTCTGAGTTGGTGTTAATAACTTAGTTAATATTTCTGAATTGATTTTGTTCTTTTTTGACAATTTATAATACTTGTTTATTTTTCTAACACAAGATATTATTGCTTGTTTTGTATGTTTCTTAGCCAAGAAGGAAAAACATAATTGCTTCATATATTCGTCTGAACTCGTGATATCATTTTTTGATGTAGTTTCAATTAGTTTGTTTGCTATTTCATTATAATAACTTGCTACGATCTCAGACATACCGGGAGTTTTGATTATTCTTTTGAGACCAATTTTTATATCATTATTTTTAGTTATTGATGACAGATCTACTGATTTTAGACCAGTATAACACTGATCGAATGTGGCTACCATCTGACGAAAACGAATATTTCTATTTTCGATATTTATTTCTAATTGAGGTTTTTTTACTCGAAGATCTTTTTTAGCAAAAACTGGTGTATCCATATAAGATTTTGTTCGTTTTGTAAGATTTTTTCTTATAGAATGATCTGGAAGGTATAATTTATTTATTATATTCCAATCAGTATTTTGCATTGGCCACACTATGATATCAATCTTACTATTTGTTTTTTCTTTTATGAAGTTATAAAATAACTCTTTTACTTTCCCATCATACGATGGATACATTCTATCTATTATAATTACTGGTTTTTTAGTTTCACTATTTACAGCATATCTAACAATACATCTTTTGATCATTTTTGATCCAAGATTGTTTATATTTTTGCCCGTTGTCAGATATATAATACCAACGCAAGGGTCAATAAGCGAACCAACCAGTTGTGTTTTGAATCTTCCGCTCCAACTTTGACAAGACACAATGCCACGCATAGACATCGTCGCGATATCCCATAATCCTTCTAATCCGTTTGATGAAAATACTATTTTATAATCTTTTGTTGGGACATTATCTATGCTAAATTGCTTGAAGGATGCGATAGTTTCGAGTTTTGGAAAATTAATTCCGAGCCTTTCGGATTTAGATATTTCACATACCTTGTTATATATTCTGAAAAGACTTTCGTTCTTTCTGAAAATCACTTTGCCAGTATTATCTGCTATATCAGATGATAGTTTTATCGATACTTTATTATTTTCATTATAAATGAAAGAATGATAGTAATGCTGATCTTTTACGTTTGCCAGTATCCCGCGCCAGTATAATAATTTATTTATTTTAGCGGCTTGTGCATCATTAATAGGCGCGTGGCGATACGCTGCATTAGCGAACCTATTGAACATAAGCTCACCTAATTCACTAATCAGGCTTTCAGCGCTTGTTTTTGTAATTTCAGAATTATCGAACTTACAGGTTTCACTACAATTCGGCAATCCAATTGATGGAAAAACTTTACTAACTTTTGTTATTGATTTGAGTTTTTCATGTTCCGCAAGAAACTTTGGAAGTTTTTCGTTTTTTAGAAACTCTTGAATGTTTGTCTGCATATTTCACTCTATGGAAGTGGTAAGGGTTCAATCTTTATTGCATTTCGTTTCTCTACAATTTTCTTCAACTCTTCTTTCATAGTACTATCCATTGCTGGCAAAACTTTTTTCATCAGTGGAATGAAGTTTCGTATTCCGAAACGTTCACCCGCTTTGAGATGAATATCACCATTCAATTTTTTGATTAATTCAGTTTTAATTTTATCAACAATAACATTTCTTTGATTGAAGAAACTATAATAGACTCTACGAATGTAGGTTTCCGAATTAGTAAATTGAGTTTTATCTACATTATCCACTATATGTTTTGCAATAGTGTTGCCAATATTATGTATTGAATTAATATAATTATAGTTGTTCTTTGCTTTTATTAATTTCAATGCAGGTTTTATTGTTCTCGGAACTTCTGTTAGCGGAACCTCTTTCACTGCTTCAACGAAGGCTTTCGCAAAACTTTGAATAAACTTATTCTCTTTTTTCTTACTATTCTTGTTGAATAACTCTGATTGTTTATCTTTTTTGATCCCAGATTTATTATTAATTCTCATATCCTGATATGATTGAATCGCATCATATTCATCATATGCTTTTGATTTACCGTCCCTACCTGTTTCTCGTAATTTCTTTCTGATTGGATTCATTGGAAGATATGAGTTTTTTATTAAATCGTTTCCCATATTTTCAGAATACAATACTTTGAACTTACCGTTAGTCTTTGTTTCCAAAAACTTTTTGAATTGATTTATTACCTTTGTATCATTGCTTGGATACATTCTATCCATTAGAATGTATGGTTTATTGTCTTTACCATTAATTACGAACCTGACAATGCAACGACGAACCATCTTGGTTCCGTATTCATTGAACTTACCACCAGTAGTTAGGTAAATAATTCCAACGAACGGATCAATAACCGATCCTATTGTGCAATGTTTGTATTCACCGCGATCCCAACTTTGGCAGGAAGATATACCACGCATTGACATGGTTCCTATATCCCAAGCACCATTCGCTCCGTCTGATGAAAATGCTATCTTGAAGCCGTTGTTTGGTATGTTGTCCGTGCTAAATGTTTTGAATGAATAAGCATTCTCCAATGTATCCAATCCAACGAAGTTCCCTTCGCGAAGCATTTCCGTTAGTTTGTTATATACACGGAATAGGCTTTCGTTTTTACGAAAGACTGGTCTATTATCATCTTCGATTGTAATATTGTCAGATAGTTTTAATGAAACTCTCCCATTGTTAATTTGAATAATATCATTTGGTTTTTTTAGTTGAGCAAGAACTTCCGCTAAAACTATTAGACATTTATCACTTTGTGCTTTACGGTTTTTGTTTTTTATTGTTTTTTGGTATTTTTTTAACTCAACTATTCTATAATCGATTATATTAATAATATCACTAATCAATATTTTTGCGGATGCTTTTGCCTGCTCTGAATTATCAATTGCGGCATCTTCAATACAATTTGGAAGTCCTATTGATGGAAAGACTTTTTTGATTGTCTTTACTTCCTTGAAGATAGGGTGATTTGAGAACCATTTAGGATATTTTTTGTCTTTGAAGATTTGTTCTATTGGTGTTGCCATTTGTGATCTCTTATAGGTATTTTGAATAGATTTCAGGGTATTTTTGTGGTTTTTTGGTTTTGAAAGGCTTATCCAGAAGTGGTATAATTTTCTTTGATGCCTCATCAACTATTTTTTGAGTTATATCTTTTGTTTTCGATGATTTACCTAACATATTTTTCTGAACTATTGATTTCAACATTGAATTTAGATTCTTTTTTATAGCACTAACATCTTTTAGAAGATCAGATTTAGACATATAATCGCGGTAACTCCAACTAATAAAATCTGCAACAGATTCCTGTAAATCACCATAATAATTATTATTTTTTATTTCTCTAAAATTATCTTTATACTCTTCTGGAATATCTGCCAGTTTTATTTTTCTACAAGAAGAAGAAACGCTGTTTGCTATTTTTTCCTCAATATCAGAAACTAGATCGACCATATCATCTTCATCTTCATCTTCGTCGTCATAATCAATTTCGGCATCACGATATGATCTATCATCCATATCTAATTTACTAACCACTTCGCTTGTAGGTATAACCATATTATTGCCAAAATAATTATGGTCGTATCCACGAATTGGAAATTTGTTTTTAGTTTTTTCTTTTAGGAACAAAATAAATTGATCCATAATTGCTTTATTGTATTCAGGATACATTTGTTCAATGAATAAATTAGGCTTTTTGTCTTTCTTATTTACAACGAACCTAACAACGCATCGGCGTAGCATTTTACTACCGTGCGATGTTTTTGTGCCAGATGAAAGATATATAATACCAACGAACGGATCAACCATAGATCCAATTAGACTTTTAGATTGTGGTTTTCCCCATCCTTGACACGATTCAATACCACGCATAGATATTGTTGCAATGTCCCATAGTCCTTCCGCACCATCGGATGAAAAATGAATTGTGTGTTTGGCGTTTGGAATATTTACTGCACTAAATTTTTTGAATTGGCCAATAGTGTCCAATGCAGGTAAATTATAATTACAAGCCTGTTTTTGAATCTTATTATATACCTTGAAAACTCCTTCGCCGCGCTTAAATACAACTTTGCCGTTTTTATCAACAACCTCTTTTGAAAGATTCAACGATATTTTGCCATCTTTTTCTACAATTGATTTATCAAGTATTTTGATTAAATCGGAATTTGCATTAGAATAATAAGATAGCCTATATTTCATATAGCCTAATAAATCCTTAGCCGTTTCCTTTATCTCTTGTGAGTTGTCAATATTTACAATCTTTTCGCTATTGGGTAATCCGATCTCTGGAAAAATCTTTTTTATCGTCTTGACTGTCTTGAATATTTTATGTTTTTTTATAAACGATGGGAAGTCTTTTTTACTGAATATTTGTTTTACTGTTGGCATAGTTTATAGTCCTGTAATCTGTTTTCTATATACTGCTATTTGCTCTGCTGTTAGCTTATCCGAACTCTCTACGCGAACTGCGAATGGAAGCCTTGCTAATTCCCATTTTGCAACGCCCTCGTGATCGTATTCCCAGTATGCCATATCACCACGCGACGAAGTAATCATTAGAAAATAAGATTTCATTTGGTTTCTCCTAATTGAATAAAATCACAACCGCCGAACTTCAATAACAACTCTGGTATATGTTTCATATTCCAGCCAACTGCTTTTTCTTTCGTTTTTAGTTTTACTTGCTCAGACAAGAAAATATACGCTCTATCAATCCATTGTTGTGGTAATGGTATTCCGCCTATATTTATATCTGCAATCCTCTTGTTTGCACCACCAAAACCAGAATAAGTCATAAATCCAGAACGCAATAACCTAAATACTGATGATGATCTAAAATTAGAACCAGTTGCTTCTTCTGGAAGCACAAGGTTATATGATGGAATAACGAATGAATACTCGTTGCAAAACTCCATCATTTTTACTAACTGTTTTATTGTTGGCTGTCCGACAATCATTTTATTAATCCGATATGTTTGAATAATTCTGTATTGAACTCACCGAAGGTCTTGCCTTTAACAAGAACATCAGGTGTTAGCCAGCGAACGATACCTTCATCACTTTCAATTATTGTTCCTGTGTATGATTTTGGTGTAAATACTTGAACCTGATATTCGCCATCTATGCGTTCAAAAATAAATTGAGGATCAGATATTGTTAGTCCTGTTTCTTCCAATGTTTCACGGATGGCACATTGTTCGAATGTTTCATTTTCAAGGCTTTTTCCGCCGACCAGTCCAAAATCAGTATGATCGTTTCGGCGACTAATAGCCAAAACTTTATCGTTTTCAATTATCAGAACTGTTGATGCTCGTTTCATAAGTTATACCAATGTTAGATATTTTGCTAAGTTTTCTTTACCGTAGATTTTCTTATCATCTAATTGTGTAATGTGTTGCCCATTGATCCAATATTCTGTATGACCATTGACCCATTCTTTTGCTGGGCCGTCTTCTCTATGAAGTTCGGCTTTACCATTTATAAGGGAATAAGATCTTCTAACGCTCCTATCATAGTAATCTATGAATCCATTTTGTATGAAAATGCGAGAACTATTTCCGAATAATTCGTATAATTTTTTATTCACAATAAAACAAGTCTGGTGAATTATGTGTTTTACTGTTTGTCCAACTCTAAATAATAGATTTTGTTGCATAATCAATCTACTTTATACACATTAACAAGAAAACTATTACTATCAACTTCAATCTTTTTCGAATCCTTGTTGCCCCAATTATCTGGCAACAATGCAATATGATTCGCAAGTAATTCTTTTTTCAATTTATCTTTATATTTAGCAATAACATTTGCCTCTTTTGGCATACAGCAGATTTCAATCTCTACTCTATCTGTCAATTCCAATTCAAGTTCTTTTCGAACATTTTGCAATGCAGATTTCAAGTCGGCAATAAATCCTTGCTCCAACAATTCAGGAGTTAAATTAGTGTCAAGAATGATTACCCCCGACCTGTTTGATGCAGAAGCATAACCCGCTTTTGATACGAACTCAACTTCAATATCACTCAATGTTAGATCAATATCGCACATTCTAACTGTTTCTTTATTTTCAAGCAGTTTATACAAGTTTTTCCTATCGGCAAAACTCATTTTTGCCAATTCAGCTTTCAGTCCGTTTGCTTGCTTTCCAGCGCCACGCTTACCAAGAACTCGAAAATTAGGTTTCAATACCATATCGGTAAATTCATTTGCATTCTCAATGAATACAACTTTCTCAACATTCAATTCATCTCCAAGAATATTAGCATATTCGTTATGTTTGCAATCAACATATACCATATAATTTTGAACTTGTTTGTCTGAATATAATACATACGCTGTGCGTAATGGCTGTCGATTACGGATCTTTACATCCGCACGAACCTTATGCCCCATCTCACACATATCGCGAATTGAACGCATACGATCAATCAATTCAAAATCAACATCGCTCAGTGGTAATTTATCTACACTGACGATAGTGAAGTTTGGATCGTTTTGATATTCCACCTGATACTCTTTGATCAGTTGTTCTGATTTATCGTCAATGGAATTGAATGACGCGAATGCTGTCCATTCCTGAACGAATCCATTATCGTTTGTTGATTTGTAGCGAACTGTGTATTCACGCACGGTTTTTGTTTCCTTCGATTAGCCCTGTTGCATTCCAGTCTTTACCGCTAACCCAATGCATTAGATTTGCAATACCAATTAGATTTTCTACCACGCCGGCACTACTGAATTGATCATTATGCAATTGCTTTGCTAAATTGTTTATAGTCCTTATAGGACTTTGTAATCCTATTCCAAAATCCCCACGATCTGTTTTTCCTACTACCAGTGAAAAACAATGTCCATGGACCATCATTTTCATCAATCAATTCCACTCGATGAAAATCGTTAGGCGTGAAAAAATTGAATGACAAGGGTTTTACAAAACGACGATATACCGTATCATCTGGTGCTCTGCGTTCTTCCCAGTATCCCTTTGTCAAAACGAAACTAAATGAAAAACTCGTCGGATGGTTGTGGAGAAGATACGCATATCCTCCAACATTATCAGTAATATCAATATCAAGATCACTACTACGAAAATGATGAAGGAACAAGTTTCCCCGTTCCCTATCTTTCCATAATAGGTAATACCGTGTCAAGTATGGCTTGCCATCTGGCTTTGGAATTGTAATATTAGGAATCTTTTTAACCAATGAACCAAGCACACTTAGCATTATCATTCTCCATCTAAATTGTCGGGAACGCTGGAACCTTTACCAGTCGGCATTTAACTTATCCAGTTCTCATTCTTATAGATTACGCTTTGCAATCTACCGCGTCTGGGCACATTCAGCGGCGAATGAAAGGGATTTGTTTGCTTGCGGGCACGCCTCTATCGAGACTTTCAGATATTTTCAACTTTGGACATTTACTTTATCTAAAAAACTCCGCTCCCTGTTAGTATTGTAAGCATTAGCCCGACACCCGTCAAGGGGCTTTGGGATATTGTTTTTTATCTTTATTGGAACCAACTCTTGGCATTTCAACGCCGAAGATAGTTCGGTATATCGTTGCAAGACATACTTCTGAACAAGCAACTCTATTTGGTAAATCTTGTGTCTCGTAAGCCTTGTTCATATTACCAATTGGCTTTTGGCAATTGCAACATTTAGCCATACTTTTTAATGTTGTTTGTGCCCAGCGTTCAAGTTTTTCAATGTCTTTTTTATTGTGAGGATCGAATAATTGGCAGGAACCTTTGCCATCCGCATTTACAAGTGAAACGCTTTTTGTTTCATCCCAATATTTCTGATGCCACTCTTCAATCATACGAAGCGATACATTTACTGCATCAACAGGACTAACAAGGTTTTTTTGTTCGCCACTAAACATAACTGGAAGTATATCTTTGCCAGCGAACTTAGAACCACCACAACTAATCTCTACGAGTAGTCTATTGTCTTCATAACGTCTCTGGCGAGACACATAATAACCCATCGGTTTTACCTCAATCTCTCGAATGTTTCAATGAACCTGTTCCAATACTTATCTTCCAAGATAGTCTCGAACTCCATGTACTCGAACTCTTCCTTCAAGGAATCAAAATCAACTTCGTATTCACTAAATTGCAACTCTTCATCCTCTATGATTTTGAATGCAACTAATTGATTATTCAATGAATAGTTTGCTCTATTCTCTACTACGGAAAGAAACTCCGCTAACTTTTCTGGATCGCTTGCAATAGCAATAGCCTTCTTCTTACTAATCAATGATGGAATGTTATCGCTTGTATCGCCATTCAATGTTAGGAATGTTAGGAAGTGATAGTCTGGCGGAACAACATAGCCTTTTAGATTATGACTAAATACTTTTAGATTATCATAACCTTTTTGTAATAACTGAATGTAATCCTTGTCCGATGATATAACTGTTAGATCCTCATCTTGCAATGTAGAAACTAATGTCGCAATAACATCGTCCGCTTCGTATCTATCTGATTTTACTTGGGTTATTGGAAGATATTTTAGCAACTTCAACATAATGTTGTATTGACGAAGGAAGTCATCGCGTTTCTTTTGCTTGTCTTCTGATCCTACTTTGATGATTCTGTTAGATTTATATTCGGAATATAACTCTCTTCTAAAACAATTTTCCCCTTCAAGCGCGAAGAATACTTTATCAGGATCGAATTGTTCAATCAATGCTCTGGTATTACGGAAAAAATTATATACTGCGGCGAAACTTTCTTTATCTTCGTCTTCTGGTTTTGGCTTACCGAATGTGATATTCGCCCTATAACTAAAATTTAAACCGTCAATCAGTAATACTTTGTCCTTGCTCATCAGTTTTCAATCTCGAATGGTGTCGTTTTCTAACATATCCTTCAACCGACAAAATAACAATAATCAATAACGCTATGAATGCAATCTTGTGTCGGCGAATAAAATCAATCATCTAACATAATACTATTTTATTGGAATATTGTCTGCCTCTTTTTTACTGACGAAGAAACTATGGCTCTTACTTTCTTTACATCTGACTAATACAACTTCTGGTTCGCATATCTCATAATCACCATCGTATGATGTCATCACATCCATACCATCCGAATCTTCGTTTGGATCATCAAGATATAGTGATTTACATCCACAAAACGGGCACATTGTGATTTGATTTTTCATTTTTATCCTTTACATTAGCAATAGATATTTTTCAATGTCTTCTTTATATTTAGAAGCGCTTGGAACTGTCAGACATAATGTATCAATATACATTGTAATACTTGTCGGATTTATATTTCTATATATAGAATAAGCAATTTCTGCTGGGACATTCAATTCTTTTTTCTCGAACAATGCAATTGTGTCTTCCCAATTTAATCTTGCGTGTTCTTCATAATCAAGCATAATAAATTGCTTTCCTCAATGCAAGCATCAACTCGTTCTTTTTTTCATCATCAAGTTTTTCCAATACTTGATTTACCGCAATACCAGCCCAACCGGCATTATCTTTCATACCAGTTGCAATTGCATTCTCGAATGCTGCTTTGCTTGTAGGATCACTCCACATTGACGCCATTAGGAATGCGCCCTTGTCATAATTTCTTTCAATTAGTTTTGGAATCTCGCTCGCTGCCAACGCAGGATTACTTATACGCATTCCTAAAAATGATGGACTCCACCAAAATACAGAACATTCATTCCATACATTGTGCCACCATTGTTCAATTAGAATCTCTCTATCTTGAATGTAAGCGTATGCAATCATACCTTCACGATATGTGGTTTTCAACTTTAAATCATCACAACCAATTACTTGTTTATGTTTCAATAACCATCTGTATAATAGAACTTTACATTCTTTCAATTTAGAATTGGCAATGATATTAAAAATACCGCGTAATAGTTCGTGGCTTTCTTTTTCTTTATCATGTAATATATTATGTAGTATAAATCCAACTGCTGGAGCAATCCTTCTTCTATATTCCTCATTAGAATCAATAAATAGATTTATAACATCAGTAGAAGTTCCACCGTTATGATGAATAATTGGACCGTTCAATCCCGGTTTATCAATTCTTTTTTTAATCAACTCGGCAATCTCATTTGGATCAAAAGACTTTTTCATAGCCTTTACCCAAGGATCGCGTTTGATATAACTATCTTTTAGATCTTGTTGCTGATACATCTGATACCTTAGTATGATTTCTTTTCTGCAATACTTCTTGCAACATCAACCAACGGTTCAAGCTCCGGTTCAATTGGAATTAGCTTTACTTTGCTTGGATCATATCGCCTACAACATACACAAGTTTTAGAATTGAACTTATTTACTAATTGAAGTATTGATTTTGATTGCCCGTTATCAATAAGTTTTTCGTTAATAAACGACTTCAATAGCGCTGGGTTTTCAAAAACTGATTTTATCAATGCAGAAAACTCATGCTTGATCAATGATACCTTATCGCTTGGTGAAAAATCTGAAAACTTTGCCATGTTAGTTCATTTCCTTTTTATTATCACTGTGTTCAGCACGAACAATTAGGTTGTTATTGTCCTTTGCAGAAACGAAAATAATCTTGTTTGGTAAATTAATACGGAGGCTCTTGATATGTTTATCAAGGATTGCGTCTGCACATCGAATTAGGATTTTAGATCCAATGTCTTCATCTGGCGCAGACACTTCGATTGAACGATCGAGCATAACCGCTTCTTGACCAATTAGCATAAAAGACTGTGGTTTCATTGCACTCTCCTCACAACAATGTAAGGCTCCGTGCCCGCCAAGTCAATGTGGATGCTTGCGCCCAGTGTGCGCTACCGTCTTACAACCAGCGCGCCCACAATAATCAATGCCATACCAATAACTTTCATCATAGTTATCTGTTCTCCGAAGAATATCGAAGTCAAAATCAATGTTATTACAATTGGCGAAGTCATAGATATTGAATACAATGTAGCAACATTATTGCTATCACGAATAGCATATATGAATGCAAGCCCTGCCATTGTTGCAGATAGCGTTGCAAGCATTGCCCACATTGCACCAATAACATTAAATGGTTGTGCTACCTTTGTAGAAAGAATGTAGATATATATTGGTAATAATGCTATACCAACACAACAATTCACTATATGAATTTGAAACGGATGTAGATGTCTTGTTGCCAACTTTAAAAAGAAACTCCAAAATCCATATCCAAGAATAGATATAATGATTAGGTATTTACTATTCATATCACGACCACAAGTATTTTCTAATACCTAATACACGAATAAGCATTTCTTCTAACTTATCTTCGTTTCTTTTATTAAGATTTTGTAAATTATCCCACAATTGTTTTGTATCAGGTGATTTACTTCGTTTTGCTTTACTCCAAGCAGTCATCGCATCATCGGCTTCCTTATATTCGAGTTTTCGATCCTTATTCCACCAATGATAGATTGCATAGATTTCAGTGTATTTATCTAATTGCGTTTGTAAAATTGGTTCTTTTGCAACCTCTTCTGCTGTTGGCATATACATACGCTGACGCAATACGAAGTTAGTCAATAGATTGAATATCGCATATACCATTTTTGTATCGGTATCAATATACCCGTGTCGGTAATGATCAGCATCTCCAATCTTATTCCTTTTTGGTTGGCGAAGATCAAGAATATGATCTCGCTCAATAATGAATGATATGAACCAGTATTTGAAGTCGTGAAGTTTCCATCCAATTAGACTAAGCCAAGCATAACGAATGAATGTCGGAAGTGTTGATGCGAAAAAGAACTTCACGGGGTAAATCTTTTTTAGGTGATCGTAATAGTCATCCCATGTTGGACTACCATCATCATTACCAAAATCTCTCATTGGCATAGCATTGCAGTGATCTGACATTCCTAATTGTTTAGGATTTGGAAACTTGAAAATCTTTGTGAAGTATAGCATTATTTGACCAATTCCTCTCGTATCATAACTCCCAATTCATAAGCGAACTCTTCTCGATCATATTCGGATTTGGGATATCCATCGAAGCCTTTTTGAAAAGATCTAACCCAATTTGTATTCGTATCTAATAATTTTTCAATTGAATAACCGCGTCCGCTTGCTAAATGTTTTGGTATTTTTTCTTGATCTGCAAGCAACACACACGCTAATGCACAACAAGTTTGATCTTTTTTTGGTGCCCAGTGTTCTTTGCCTTTTGTAGATTTCCATTCAATTCCCCAAGATTGAATACCAAGTTTTATACCCTTTGTTGTAATGGTCTTTATAGCATTACGAATAATTTGTTCTCGTTCCCCATCAGTTAGCATAATATCAATAACTTTTCTAATTGTTTCGCTGTTTTGATATCAAACAATTTATAACCATCAAAAACTTTGATTAGCCTTTCCCTACGATCAGGTGATGGAAACATATGCATTATGAATGTATGTTCTTGGCTCCATTCGATTGCATAAGGCTGAATATTTTTCATCGCATAACTAAATTTGGTTTCGTCTTCTTCGGTAAAATGTAATATATCACAATCATTACAATATTTATGGTCTAATTCTCCGCTACACCTAATGCAATGGATATTGGCTGGATGTTTCATATCAATATCAATAACTTTTCTAACTGCTCTTCTGTTCTAATATCGAATAACTTCCAACCATCAAGTTCGGCAATAGTACCATCCATATATTGACCTGATGTTTTTGATGTTTGGATCCATTCTTCTTTTAGAATAGTTGTTATTTTCTTATTATTAGGAATATCATATTCCCATCTAATTAGATATTTCAGGCTTATGGTTCGTTCCGCGCATCCCCAGCTTTTGTTATAAAACTTCGGATCGCCATAATATGTAATGGCGCAATCATCACATTTACTATTATATATTTGAGTTGCTTCCCGAGTTGTAGATTTACACGATATACAAAAATAGTTTTTATTCGTTGTCATCTTCGTCCGTATCTTTATCTACCTCTTCAAGCAACTCTCTTTGCTCATTCTTTTGACCACCACGAGGTGTGTTTTTAGATTTCATCGGCGCCATACCAGCCACACGAGAACGCGCAGATATAACATTGGAATTGCGAGGAACGGATTTTGTTTTCTTCTTTTTGTTTTTAGACATTGCGAGCCTATGTTAGTATTAGATACTTTTCGATTTCATCGAGATATTTTGCATGGTCTTCATAATCTAATTTCCAAGATTTGAAAATTACTTGGAGCGGAAGGGTTTTATTTTCATTATCCCACATGAATGCTTTCACTAATGTTTTAGGAACATTCATATTACGATTTTCAATAAATCTTGTTATCTCTACCCATGTAGCAACGCCCCCTAATTTATACATATATTCTTTTAGATCATCTTCATCTTTGGACATTTGTATCACCGTGTAGGGAAAACTGCTAGGAACGGCTACCGCTTTGGCGCCGTTCCCTGCTCTAACAATAGCCATCGATTACCGCTTTGTCAAGCCCATAATAGTTGAGCAAGGTTTCGCTAAATAATGTCTGGTTGTGTATTGTTTGTTTATGACAAGATTGTTCTACAATCATCTGGCTTTGTTCATGTGATGAGCACGTCTGGCGAGGTTGCATCTCTGCGAGCACATATCACTGTGCGTTTTCGTGTTTGGAATGCCGTCGCATTATTTTGTTGTCGAGTTCAATGCCCTTTGAGTTTATCGCTCTTGGGTTATCATTGCCAGCACACGATCGGAGATACATTACATATCAAGCGAGCGCGCCCAACTTTTGCTGGAAAATCTAGGTTTTACTTTCAAGTTTCCATACATCGTTTTGTAAATCAACGATCATATCATTTAAGTGCTTAATGCAATCCTTTATGTTTTCGTGTTCGCCTTCTTTGAATTCTGGCTTTGGATATTCATATCTTCCTTCTTTATTTTTTCCAATAATGTAAGACTTTATAATCCCGCCACAAAATACACACTTAATACCAGACTCTGTTTCTTCGGCTTCTAGTTTAGTTTTATTTTTTGTTTTACTCATGGCGATGAGCTTACTTTTTTGATTGGCTTTGATTTTTTTACAATCGTGCCGCCTGCAATAGCTGGATTTGTTTTTGCTGGAACTGCACCACTAATACTTCCACCACCAATATGATTTATAGAACCAGTTGATTTCGTAATGCTCTTTGAAGAAGAACTACTACTGGATTTCGTTGGTTTCAACGAACTTAGTTTATTTACTGCATCCTTCATTTTTTCTTCAATCGTTTTTTCTTTCTTTACAATCGGTTTGGAAGATAGATCAAGTTTCTTTGGTGTATATCCGACGGTCTTGAAAAACTCTTCTCTTGGTATCCTATAATATTTTATACCATCTTGTTCTGCGTTTTCTAACTTTGATATGTTTTCTCGAATGCGAACAATTGCATTTCCGCCATTAACATCTTGACCAATTATCCATATGGCTTTATGTAAAACATAATCTTTACCCGGAGCAGTGTGATCGAATGTTCTTGGCATATCCCACATAGAATCCATTTCAGAAAGAACAACGAATGCCTCTGTTGGTGAGATTGTCTTGGCAATATTTACCATATCGGGAAGGCTTAGATCACCAGCGCCGAGTTTTTCTCCTTGTAAATTATACCAGCCAGCATTGTTGATTATGCTGTTGTGTCGCATTTGATTATTTGATAGTCCGAAAGATTTGCATTTTATGTCTCCGAACATTGATTTTGTGAGTTTCATTTTGTTTCTTTCATAGTAGTAATAGATATTTATCTATTTCGTCTGCATACTTTTTATATTGGGGATTGAGTTGCTTATTTCTAAGGATCGCAAAATCTATACCATTCCCGAGTGCTTTATGATACCACACGAATGCTTTTATTAGATTAGGAATAACTGGTAATTTTCTTCGTTCATACGCCCTGATGACTGCGTCCGCAAGTTCTATTGATATTCCTTCGGTATTAACACTGGCTTTCTCTCGAAAATCAGTATCTACTATCAATGGAATATCTAACATATATTCTACAAACATATTATATCAGTTGCTTTTGTATTCTGTTCAATACTACTTCTTTACCCATCACTCCCATTACTTGGAATAATTCAGGGCTTTGTGTCCGACCATAAATCGCGCATCTTGTTGGTTGTCCGATCTCTTTTATAGTCATTCCATTTTGTGTTAGCCAATCATTTGTTGCCGTTCTAAGATTATTTTCCGTCCAATCATTTACGGATTGAAGGAATGTATTGAATGCGGATAGTTTTGTTTTGGCTTCTGGTGTGAGTATTTTTTCGACTGCTGATTGGTCAATGGAGATGTCGGAACGGAGAACTGGCTCTAACTCCGTTGCTGCGTCCAATAGTGTGCGGGCGCGTGTCCTCACCAGCGGTATTAGTGATGTAAGTCGTCTGGCGCAGATGTCAATGCCACGGGCTGTAATGAATGGTAGGAGGTGATCGGCATACACATTATCTGGCGTCAATGTGTTGCTTTTCAGATGTTCATAATTTATGACCGATGCCTTGACTGGATCAAACTTACCATCTTTACGAACACAATTTTCAAGTGAAAACTTTTCAATTAGTTCATTAATCGAAAACAATTCTTGATCTTTATAACCAAAACCAAGTCTTGCAACAATATTCAATAGAGCTTGTGGTGTATATCCTAAATCTCGAAACTGGAAAACGCTTGCAGCACCATCGCGCTTCGATAACTTGGATCCTGATTGTGATAGAATGAGGGGGAGATGTCCTTGAATAGGTGGTTCCCACCCGAACGCTTGATATAGCATCAGTTGGCAATTTGCATTAACCATATGTTCGCGTCCGCGAATAATATGAGTTATTTCCATTAGATGGTCATCAATAGTCGCACCAAAATTATACATTGCTTGACCATCAGATCGTATAATTATGAAGTCCTGATTTTCAAAATTAGGTGTGCGCACTGTCTTGAACACCTGATCATCATATTCAATATGACCATCAAGCGGAGCCTTAAATCTAATTACATAATTTTTAGTTCGATCGTATCCTTTGTCAATGCAGGTTCGTGGATATTTGAATACTGATTTTGGATTATTGGCTTCTATTTCTTTTCGTTGTCGATCTAATTCTTCTGGTGTGCAATAACAACGATATGCTTTACCTTCTTTGATTAATTGTTCTGCATAATGCTTGTAAATATCTTTGCGCTCGCTTTGACGATACGGAACATCATTGCTTACGCCAATACCTTGTTGCCAATCTAACCCGAGCCAACGAAGACTATCGAGAATTGTATTTTCGCTTGCGTCCGATGATCTTTTTTGATCTGTGTCCTCGACCCTTACCAAGAAAATCCCATTGTGTTTCTTTGCAAGTAGCCAATTATATAGGGCTGTTCTAGCCCCGCCAATATGTAATGAACCGCTCGGACTTGGAGAAAATCTTGTCTTCATTAGTTTTTCTTTCATTTCACATTTTTATTTTTATCTAAATATACCAACAAGATGATGTATGTTCAATATTATCTAAAAGAAACATCATACCAATAACAAGTCCAACAATAATAAATAATACCATTTTATCTTCCTACAATTATAATCTAACCACTCCACCGCACCCCGTCAAGCCACATCCTGCGACAACGCAATACACTTTTTACAATTTACTTTACTCGGCCAGCAAATCCATCCCCACAACCTATACCATTTCTTTTGCACATTGTTTTTAGCGCACAATGGTAAGTTTTCCTGAACATTAGCCAAGTGGAATGTCTTATTCTCTTTATTCATTCTTTTAGAATGCTCAACGATATTATCATCAGCATTTTTTATTGATTTATTGACTTCTTTTATACTGTATTTTTTTCCCATTCTCCACCAACAACCTTCCACCAACGAACGCGAATGTTATTACTCATTATGCTTTTCTCCAATCATAACTTTGATCTGGTAATCTCGTGTATTTTACCTTATTCCAATAACCTAACATATTAGGGTTATCAATCTCCCACTCCTCAATTGAGACAATTCTATCACCATTATTCAGGAGATACTTATCTCCTGCTTGTTTTGCATCATTAAGTGATTGATGAACACTAAGCATGTCATCACATTCGCCATTGCCATAGAATAATATAAATACACTATTCATTTTGTTATGATTTCTCCAAGTGTAAAAGATGGTTCTGATTTTACCCATTCTCCACCAACAACCTTCCCCCAACTCACATTATATTCCACCGCCCCAATATACCATTCAAAAATATTTACATATTTTGATTTCCATCCAGCCAGCAATATTTCATCACCATATTTCATAGCCTCATCCAATGACAAGAAAATTGGCGTGTTATTGTCTTGGTATCCGTTGCCCGGAATTACTTGAAAGATACTATTCATTTTTCATCTCATCCTTTACCCATTCAATCAATTCTATAATAAAATTACACTTACCATTATTTTCGTGATCGTAATCTGACATTGAGGTAATATAAGGATCGCCGGCGTTTTGTATCATTTGAAGTTCGGATTTCAAGTGTTCAAGTAATTTTTGCTGGAATGTTATCATTGTAATATCAATAACTCATTATGTCTTTCACAAACTGCCATCGCTTCTTCTTTTGTGTCAAACTTACAATCATCTGGCGTGCTATTGCCAAAAATAGTAATATCACTTGTACGAAGATTTTTGGTCAGAAAACGAATATTACCATTATTGACAATATATAATATATTATAATATAATTCATTTTTTACGGAAGCAACGGAATACTTATATGGCACAAACCAAGTTTCATTCCATTTATGTTGATGCTTACCTCCATATACCCATTCCATAATAAATCCTATTGCAAAACCAGTCGTTGATTATATCTTTCACAAGCTACCATTGCTTTTTCTTTTGTGGCAAACTTATGATCTGGTCGAAGACCATTGTTATTTAGTAATGTTGTAGATACTGATCTTTTATTTAGCCAATGTATTTCGATATCGTCGATATGATTTTGACAAACCATAGTGCACCACCAACCGTTATTTGCTACACCTTGATACATCACACTATAAGTGTAAAATCCTTCGCGAGCAACAAAATAATGTAAATAACAATTATTCTCTTTTGCTATTGACCATTCTAACATATTATTTCCTTATTGTAATATCAATAACTCATAATGTCTTTCACAAACGGCTTTTGCTTCTTCTGGCATCTTGAAAAAACAATCATCTGGCAAACTATCAACCCTACTTGTAATACAATGCATATGAAGTCTGTCTGACAGATATCCGCCCAAACTTTTTGGCGGAGTATAAACTATATACCACCCACTTTTACTATATTGTAAATATACAATGTCATACCATCCACGATCTGTATTTGATATATATCGGTCATCACCACTCAATGCATCACTATCATATTTCCATTCCATAGTAAAACCTATTGTAAAATCAATAATTTGTGATGGCGTTCGCATATCTCTTGCGCTTCTTCTTTCGTGGCGAACTCACAATTAGATTGTAGTCCTTGTGCTTCTGCTATTCCATAACCGCATTCTATGTTAAGATTATTAGATAGGAAGCCACCGAGCATATCTGGTGGATTATATGATGAACACCACTTGCCATAATAACTAATCACACAATAATCATTTCCATCATCAAGATGTGCTTCCCAATAACCTGTATCAGTTTCTAACCAATTCATTTTTAGAACCCTTATTGCAAAATTAGTAATTTGTAATGTCTTTCGCAAACTTCCATTGCTTGTTTTTTGGTCGTGAATTGACAATTAGTTTTTAACGGATCGCCATAATAAGTTTCTATACGAAGTCTATTTGATAGATAGCCAGCATACCTATTTAGATTTGGGGTATAATTAGCGACCCAAAATCCATCCCTAACAAAAACCCTGTAATCATGATCGAAGTCATCTTTGAATGGATGAGCCTCATAATGAAATCTCTTAGGGATCCATTCCATTTAGAAACCTATACACTGTGCTGTTGGCAGTCGGGCTTTCATAATTTTGACTGCGTCGGGGTTATTATCTATCATTACATAACCACGATTATTATTCTCTGCTGATTGCCCAAGGGAACCGCTTCCAGCAAAAAAATCTAATACTATATCACCTTCATTAGAATGAACTTTGACTATACGATCTAAAACACCAAGTGGCTTCTGCGTTGGGTAATTTTGCTTTTCCTTACCCATTGTTGGAACGATTGTTTTGAACCAAACATCTGTTGGAGTTTTACCACGCTCTGCTTTTTCTTTTCCCACAAGTCCGGGCGCGAGATATGGAATACGATCCATTGCATCAAAATTGAAAACATATCCGCCTTTATTTGGATTCATCGCATAAAATAAAATCGTGTCGTGTTTTGCTGGCCATTTACTTTTTGATCTGGCTCCGTAGTCATAAGCCCATATTAATTCATTGACAAACCTATGGCGTCCGAGCATCTTGTCCAATGCAACCTTGATATAATGAACTTCTCTGTAATCTAAATGGACGAACAATGCTCCGTTGTCTGTTAGACAATGCAATGATGCTTCTATGCGTGGCATAAGGAATGCTGGGAAGTCATCGAACTTATCGTTGTAGATATTTGATGAGCCTTCTGCTTCTGTTGTTATGAATTGTTTTCCAGCGAATCCTGTTCGATCGCCTTCGCCATCTGTTGCTTTGACTTTTATTCTTTTGCGTTGTTGAACTTTTCCAGTCGAGAACGGACTATCGATGTAGATTAGTCGTGCAAAATTATTAGGAAGTGTCGGTAGCACTTCGAGATTATCACCGAGAATTATTTGTTTCATATGTATATACCTGTTAATTAATAGGAATTATATATTCCTATATTTATTTTTGTTTCACCAATAATATCAATAAGTTGGCTTACTTGTTTTGTATGTTTTGATGCCATATTTTTGCAATCAGCAAGTATATTTTGCATCATAATTTTTAACTCAGGATGCTTACGACCTTCTTCAATTGCATTTAGTGTTTCTTGTTTCAGATTATTTTCTACTACTTGATATGCGCTTATTTTATTTATAGACAATGTCGCACATTCGAATTGATTTTCTGTATGTTGTCCTCGCTTTTTTTTACTAACTAAATTGACAATAACATTAGGTGGAACAACATACCAAGCATTATCTTTGCTATTATATACAACTAACGGAATATATTTCACCGCTCTTACTTGATTAATAGTTTCAACTGCTTCTTTTATTTCTCCGTTATCATCGCCAAAACAAAAATCACCATCTACTTTATTTTTTGATTTTGACGCACCAGTGATCTGCATATAGTATTTCTCTGCCGACAAACCACTATTAGATATACCACTCATAAATAACCTACGATATCCTCGCTAAATCTTCAACACTCACATACATCTCAATCGCATTCTTTGCGCCTTTGATTAGATCACGCGATATCTTTTCACCTGTTGCATACGAAAGATCTATCATGTATTTTTCAGTCAATCTCCAACCACCATCATTTTCTTTGCTAAACTCATACATAACTTCTTCTTCGGTAGGATCTCTTCGCAACCACCAACACCAACGACTGTTCATCCGCTTCTTCAATGATGCCCTAATCTTATCCATCGTCTCTTTATATCGTGTTTCTTTTCTTGCTTTCGCCCAAGCAAGATATTTTTCCGCAATATGAACAACTTCCTTCGGATCCATTTTAACTAATGATGTATTTGGACAAGTCATTTTATCCTCACTTCAATAATAAACACACATCGCATTGACATCTAAACCAACCACCACTGGGAACAATCGTGCCCGGACGACCACATCGTTCGCAAGTCTTTGCGCTTTGTTCTTCTGCTTCGTTGATGGCTTGCGTCATTTCATCCGTCTCTGCTGACATATACCAGCGCAACATTCCAAACTTTTCCTTGCATTGACTTGCTTTATATTTTCCGCGTTCCTCTTCTGGCAATGCTAAAATCATTGCTTCAAGTTTTGCTGATAGCGCCTCTGTTAGCAAGAACCAACCATCCCCATATGAGAAACCAAACCGCATCAATGATTTACTTGATGGGTCAATCGCACTCACATATAGATTAGGATATGCTTTGATTAGTGTTTCTTCAAGTTCTTTTTTCATTGTTTCATATACTCTTTTTCAATGGCACGCAGGTTCTTTGTCAGGAGAATATCTTGTTGATCTTTACTTAAATCAATCCGTGTAATGTTTCTTTCATTTATATTTCCGCGAAACACAACAAAACAATAATCATAATAGATATCCTCATCAAAATCAAACTCTTTTTCTACCCAACCTCTTGCGCCATCAATAACTAATTCTGGTGCGGAATAAAATCCGATAGCACAATGATCTGTTTCACCATCATCATTTTTAATATCAACCGATAGATAGTAAATTGTATTGTTCATTGGAAAATATATCCCTTCTTGCCATCTTTATCTCGAAGTAAAATAAATTACACTAAACATCAGCATCGTAAATATACTGAATGTCATCATATAAGAAAGAAAATCTTCCTTTGTCTGATCACGATTTCCTAAAATATATCTTCGTATTAGCCAAAATGCACAAGCCAGTGGCAATCCGGGGATACCAACGATAGCGTAAATCCATAGAATTACATTATGTCTGTTCATTGAACACTTATCATAATATATAGTATGAACCAAACAACTTTACAAGCAACATGCAAAATCTGATCTACATGAATGTTATATTTGCCTTCGCATTTGAAAAAATCGATCCAAAAATGTGCAATTGTTTCTGCAATGCCAAGCCAAACATTTTGTGTAATCAATGCAACTGCGCCACCGTGTATTAGGGCATGGCTCAATAACCAATACTGCCACGGGACGGATTTTTGTAATGCCGTATTAGCGTTTCGATTTTTATTGATCGCAGTAGCATCGCCTTGCAATGGGAAGTCGCATAGGGCGTGCGCGGCAAGTAGGAAGAATAGGATTATCATCTGCTCAATGTAAGGCGCCGTGTGGCTGTTGTCAAGACGCCGGTGTTAGATTAGTAAAAGATATTTATCTACTTCTTTGGAATATTTATGATATTGTAATATCTGGCATTTGATATCATTGACGGCATCGCTCAATGATATATTCGGATATTTATTTTTGAACCATCTAAATCCAAGCGCTAAATTATGTGCAACATTTAGATTTCTTATCTCATATACATCAATAATATGTATTGTTAGACTAAATCTTACTGCACCATAACAATATGCGTTTCCACCTGTGTCTTCAAAATCGTCATCTATAATTGTGTAAATATCTTGTTGAACATCGCGAGAATAAGACCTAAACATTGTTCAATCTTTTTACAACTTCAATCAATACTTCTTTTTCGACTGCAAGGTTCATCCTAATATAACCATCTTGTCCGCCGAAGTGTTTCCCATCCGCAACATTCACTTTGGCTTTCTCAAAAACATCTGGACGCAAACATTTTGACCATAGGAACATCCCCGGCACATCAACAATATCCTCTGGCACATCAAGAATATCTTTACGAATAGATTTGATTATGGTCTTGTTTTCAATTAGTCCTTCTTGACATCGTTGAATAAAAACATCATATGTTTCTTTTTGTTCGAGGTCGGTTAGCAATTCAAGAACAATGCTTTGACTAATTGTTGATACACCAACTGTCATCATTTCAATATATTCTTGGATCAGGTGGTAGAACTCGGGATTATTGCAAACTGCTATTCCAACGCGAAGTCCTGATAATCCTAACCCCTTGCTAATAGAATATATCTGCACATCACCTAATGATCCGAACCCTTCATATTTAGGAAAATATATTGGTGAGTTATATACCTCATCTAATATAAACGGAATATCGAGATCTTTATGCCAATACGCTAAATGCTTTGCTTGTTCAGCGGTTATCATATACCCATCTGGATTTCTTGGTAAAACCGCAAGATATGCATTATAATCACTTTGATCGCTAACTTGTTCAAGATTGTGGGCTTGAATAATTGGGGGTAATAAACACCAATAAGGTGATGATAGTCCTAATTTTTTTTTACCTAATTTATTTAAAGCGTAGAACACCGCCCCCAAGCAATTTTTTGCTCCATTACATATAACTACTGGTGCTTGGTATTTATTTTCTAAAAACTTTACCAATGGCGGGTAGCCAGTAGGCTGTTGATATTCACACTTGTTATTTGAATATAAATCAATATTTAATTGATTTTGAGATCGATATAAATCTAGTGTGGTAAATAGAGCATCACGAACTATACGCGCTTCACCAACGGCGAGATCAATAGTACCATCAAAAAAATTATTTTTAACTAGAAAATTATTCATAATTTGATATATATCCAGTATGATTACTATCTATAAAATTACCTGCCTCGTAAATAAAAAAATCTACATTGGGCAAACTAAAAATAAAATTGAAAAAAGGCTTAACTATCATAAATGGTCTGCCAGACGGCAAAAAATGAGTTGCCCTAAATTAGAAAAGGCTATAAATTATTATGGTGCAGATAATTTTGTTATTGAACAATTGGCTAATACTGAAACTCGCGAAGAAGCCGATCTTCTTGAAGAAGAATACATATCAAAATATGATAGTATCAAACTTGGATATAATATACAATCGGGCGGAACCGGTGGTAATAGAGTTATTGTTGGATCTAAAAACCCCAATGCTAAACTAACTGATCAACAAGTAAATGAGATACGGATATTGCTTGACAATAAATCTATAAAACAAAAAGATATAGCAGATAAGTATGATGTTCATACAACTACTATTCAGCGAATATCATATAATGTTGGCTGGCACGAAAATGATATCAAGCCAACACGCAGAAAACAACGCTCCATAAAAAAATGGACTACACTCACTGAGGAAAAGGTAAAAGAGATAAAAACACTTTTGAAAGAAGAAAAGATGGATATAATTGATATAGCCAATCTATATGGCGTATGCTACGCTAGTATTTCACACATCAAAAATGAACGCACTTGGAAACATGTTAAATAAATTACTCATATTAGCATCAAGTATTTCTCGATTTCTTTATCGTATAAGTGATTGGTGAATTCGGTTGCGAGTTTTAGGATGTCATTTGTGCTACGAGATTGCACAAACGCAATACCACGCGCTAAATTAGCAGCAATATTCAGTCCTCTTCTATGGTATTCGAAAACTATTGCTTCCCAATAAGAATTAGCACCAATAGTAATACTAAAATCAGTATCAATAATAGTTAT